>PJUA01000275.1_pt1 | contig 37252 bp, 67 predicted proteins | sample 1512151 | NCBI WGS metagenome assembly PJUA01 (sample SAMN08177678, study PRJNA422409) | Soil metagenome, whole genome shotgun sequencing project. | isolation source: Soil enriched on filter paper: beechwood xylan treatment | place: USA: Madison | collected 2015-01-15
GCGCCAGCATTTGCCGAAATGGCGAAGAATGCCGGACTGTCTACCACTGCCCTGCTTGCCATGGGCGTCCCAGCGGCGGCCATCGCCGTTGGTGTTGGCGTCATCGCCATGAAGTTGGCGCAGGCCGCGGACGAGATGCGCTCGTTCACGGTCGCATTGAAAGCTGGCAGCCAACAGGCCCAAGTTACCGCCTCCGACCTCGAAGGCATGGTGAAATCCCTTTCACATAACGGGGTGGCGCGGTCGGACGCAGTTTCTATCCTCAGCACTGTTTCCAGTGTTCAGCAGTCCCTTAGCAAGTCTCAGATTAGCCAGATTGCCGAACTGGCGCCGGACATGGCCGTCAAGTTTGGCGATGCCGCGGAGGCGTTCAAGAAAGCGGTTGGGTACCTGACCGGCGGCGTTCCGGGAATTCGTCAGGCATACGAAGAGACGGGGGCTCTGTCTCTGGCGCAGTACGAGGCGGCGCGGGCTGCCTATGAGCACGGCAACCGGGCGCAAGCGCTCCAGATCGTCCTTGACGGGTTGAAGTCGAAATTTGCCGGGCTGCATCAGGAAAGCCTTGGTCCGGCTCAGAAGTCAATGGAGGGCCTGAAGACCGCTTATGACGAGTTGGCGACCACAGCAGCGAACCATCCGATCACCATCAAGGTGACGATGGAGATGTCTGAGGGGTTCCAGTGGCTCACGCGGTTCATGAAAGACCCGCTTAACACTGAGTTCCCGACATTCGGGGTAAAGGACGCTCTTGGCGGTGAACTCGCGCCGCTGAATAGCAACCCGCGGGGGCCTTCAGAGGGGGCTTTGACTGGAAACTATCGCCCGTCTTCGTCATATCCATCTGCCCCGGCTGGAACGCCAATCCCTGGTGTGAAGCCGGCCACCGTTGACGGCATGACCCCCAAGGAATTGGGAGAACTTTCCGATCTGCGGCACGCCAACGACCTGTTGGCAGAGGCCATGAAGAAGGTTGGGGCGGAGCGTCAAGTCGCCGTCGCTGGGGCGCAAGCCTACACGGCGGCCATCAACGCCGGCAAGTCCCCGCAGGCGGCGCAGCAGGCCCAGCTTGAAGCCGAGCGTATGGCCCGCGTCCAGCTTTCTGCTGCCATCGCTGACCAGACGGCGCAGATCACCATTCAGGCCCGCGAAAGCCTGAACATGGCCGATGCCTATATGCAGTCGGCGGCGGCCGGCGAACGTGCTGCGGCAATGCGGCAGGCACAGTTGGATAGCCTGCAATCCGGCATCGACGTTGAGACGCGCTATCGGCAAATCCTGAACGAGCGGGCGGCTACTCAGGCCGCCACGTCGGCGCAGGCGCTCCAGACCTACCAACAGGAGGTGGCGGGCCGGGAAGCGGTGGCGAACGCCACGATGCAGGGCGTGGAAGCGGCTTACAAGGCGGAGATGGCGGAAAAGGTGCGCATCGGCACCTTGGCCGAAACCATAGCTTTGGAGAACGCCAGCGGTGAGGCAGCGGAGAAGCTTCGAAAGATCATCGAGGCGAAGACCGCCGCCATTCTGGACGACGAGCGGGCGCAGCGTAAGCAGCAGGTGGCGCAGGCCATTCAACAGCAGAAGGACCAGTTGGAGCTTAGTCAGGCACAGTTGCGTCTCATGGGGGCGTCGGCTGAACAGCGGGCGGTGGAGATTGCCCGGCTGCAAGCGCTGGTCTACCTGCGGAACCAGCACATTGACGCCCTGTCGGCTGAAGGGCAGGCGTATATCGCGAATGCCGAGAACATCGCCCGGCAGTCACTGGAAACCGAACGTCTCAACGCTGCCTATCAGGAGCTGGAGCGGTTCGGCGATCAGGCGTTTTCGTCCATCGTCGATGCCGCTGTGAAGGGGGGTGACGCTACCAGCGCTTGGAAGAACACCGTCAAGGGATTGGCGACAGAGTTCGAGACCCTAGCGGCCAAGATGTTGTTGCTGAACCCCATCAAGAACGCGGTATTCGGCTCCAACCTGCCGACGATCTTTGACTTCGGCTCCATGGGCGGCGGCTCTGCTGCCAACCAGAACGGCGGCATGGGCGGTGTCGGCAATCTCGTCAGCACGGGGTCGTCGCTCTACAACGGCTTCACGGGCGCCACCGCGTCCACCTTCGCCAATGCTGGGACGTGGCTTGCTGAGTCCGCAGCCGGCCATTCTATGGGCCTGTCCACCGCCTATCCGATCATGACGGGCGGCGGCGGAGTGCCTGTGACGCAGGTTGGCACCGCCTATGCGGCAAATGCCTCTGGCACGGCGCTGTCCGGCACGCTGGGCAACATCGGCGCCGGGCTCCCGTTCGGTGCTGTTGGCGGCTTCGGCGGGACCATGGTCGGCAACGCCACAGGGAGTAAAGCCCTGGGGGCGCTGTCTGGCGCCGCTATGGGTGCGGGGTCCGCGGCGCTCTATGGCTCGATCATGGGCATGGGCTCTGTTGGCGGCCCCATCGGCATTGCTGCCGCCGCCGTGGTGGCCGCGATCATGGCGGCAGTCGGAACACAAAAGCCGACCGTTGGCAAAACCGCATCGGCTGACGTGACGGTCAACGCGGGTGGGAAGTCGGCCTCCTACGGAAATGTGCTAGTTGACAACAAGGGCGATCCAGAAACCGGCAAGGCTCTAGGCACTGCCCTTTCTGGCATCTTCTCCGTTGCCGCCATGGGCGGTGGGTCGCTGGTGAAGAATTTCGGCATCGGCACCACTGAAAAGAACGGCCTCTATGTCGGCGGATCGGTCCCGTACAAGGAGTTTGGTTCCGACATCGCCGGTCTGCTGCGGTACACGCTGCTGGAACAGGGCGGGCTGAAGGACGGCGGGGCCAATACCATCAAGGCCCTGCAAAACAGCAAGGCGAAGGATTGGGAAGAGGCCGCCAAGGACATCGGCTTGGGCGCCTCCATCGACGCCGGCAACACGGCGCTGAAGGAGATGGTCAAGACGCTCTCGGGCGTCACGGACGCGGCGAAAAAGGCCACGACTGAGTCCTTCAAGCCGATGTTTGAGGAGTTGGAGCGGGCGAAGAAGCTGGGCATCGACGGGGCCTATAAGGACTTGGCGACTGACCAGTTGAAAGCCTATCTGGACCAGTTGCGCAACCCGCCTGACTTTACCCAAGTCCAGACGGACATGGCGACGCTGACCGGTCAGTTCCAAGCCGCTCGGGATGCCTACGCCCAACTCAACCCGTCCATGGTCACGTACGTTGACCAGATCGAAAAGGAGACGCGGGCGCGAATAGCCGCCAATTTCAACAAGAGCCTCGATCAGCAGATCGCTGAAGCCTCTGGCCGCGGGTACGTGAACCAGATCAACGGCTTCCTCGAAACGCTGGACGCCAACACCCGCAGCCTTGCGGCGGTGGGTGAGCCGGCGGCGAAGGCGCAGGGGCTTTACAACGCCCAACTGTCGAGCCTCCTGAAGACGCTGACCTCTGCCCAGCTTGCTGACGTGGCGTCCTCCTTCGGTGGGTCGATTGCCGACATGGCCAAAGCCATTCAGCAGGCGACGGATGCCACGACAGCGGCGACGGCGGCGCAGGAAGAGGCGGGGCGGTTCCAAACGCTGTTTAACCAAATCCAGCGTGACAACGCACAGGCGACGATCACCGCGCTCAACGAACAGAAGAACGCGGCGAACAGCTTGCTATCGTCGTGGAAGAACCTGTCGTCGTCTATCGCTCAGGCCCGCCAAAGCCTGTTGGTGGGTGACCTGTCCACCCTCGACCCCAAGTCGAAGATGGACGCGGCCCTGTCCGCTTACCGTGATGCGCTGGGCAAGGCGCAAGGCGGTGACGTGGACGCGGCTGGGCAGGTGTCGGGGTTGGCGCAGACGGCCTTGCAAGCCGCTCGTGCTTACTACGCCAGCAATCAGGACTATGCCCGCATCTTCAACGAGGTGCAGGACGGGTTGCAGGGCGTGGAGAGCGTGGCGTCTCGTCAGGTCTCGTTGGCGTCTCAGCAGGTCAGCCGGCTGGATAGCCTCATCAGCGTTCAGCAGGACGCTTTGAAGGCCCTTCAAGTCGTTCCGGCTGACATCGCTGCCATCATCAAGGGCATCAACTCCAGCAATAGCACCGACATCCTCACTTGGTCGAAAACGCAGGACGCTGGGACGCAGGCTCAAATCAAGAGGTCGGTTCTTGAGTCGTATACCGACGCTCAGATTGAGGCCGCATTCGGCAACCATCAGGACATCATCGCGGCAAGGCAGCAAGACCCCAACTTTAATCTTGGGGCGTGGTTCCATCGCTTTGGCATCAATGAAGTCTTGTCTGGTCTGCGCACTGCGCCTGGGTTCGCCACAGGTACAGACTATGCCCCAGGCGGATTGGCTTGGGTTGGTGAGCGTGGCCCGGAGCTGATGCAACTCCCGATGGGAAGCCGCATCTACCCGCACTCGGAGAGCATGGCTATCGCTCAGTCTTGGGCGCCTGCCAATGACCGGTGGGGTGGCAACGTGGCGGAGTATCGGCCGCGGCCGGCAGGGGGTTCGTCAGGCGCAGGATCGGAAGCCATCATCTCGGCTCTGCGGGAGGAAATCCGCGGCCTCCGAGAAGAGGTGAAGTCCCTGCGGACTGTCACGGCCCAAGGCCATATCGGCACCAAACAGGCCATCGAAGACGGCAACGGGTACGCCGCTGAGATGGCCCAAGAGGCGCGGCTTCGTCGGGCCGCCCCGCGTACCGGAACGAGGTGATCCATGCCCTACCTGATCGAGGCCACCGGCTACAGTGATGCAGCCGGTGGCACGGTCGTCTATCGCTGGTCCAACGGCGGTGGATACCGGAGCGGGCCGCGCGACTTCCCGGCCAACAAGGTTTGGGAGCCGCGCATCATCAACCCCGGCACCTATGAGCGTCACTGTTTCGGTCGCGGCGAAATCCGCGGCCGATCCAGTGTCGGCTATGGCGAGATCGTCATCAACAACGCTGACGGTAAACTGGATGGGTTGCTTGATGACGTCGGTTTTTCCGGATGGCCCATCACCATCCGGCGGGGGCCACGGAATGGCCGATACCCTGACGATTTCCCGGTGGTGTTGACCGGGACTGTTGCCGGGGTGGAGTTTGGCCGGCGGACCATCACATTCCGCCTGCGGGACCGTCAGGCCGTGGTTGCCGACAAGTATCTGGTGACGGAGACCTATAAGGGCGACAACTCCGGCGCCAACGGCCTCGAAGGCACAGCGACCGACATCAAGGGGAAACGCAAGCCCCGTCCTTGGGGCGTGGTTCGCAACGTCTCGCTGACATGGGTGAACACGTCAAAGGTGATCGCTCAAGCATCGGCGAAAGCCGTAATGAGCATCACCGTTTCGGCGGTCTCTGACAAAGGCGTGGCGCTCTCCAGCGGCGGCACGTTCTCAGCGTTTGCCGACCTTCAGGACGACGCCAAGGCTCCATCGGCTGGGCAATACAAGGTCTATTCCGGTCCGGAGGGCACCTATGTTCGCATGGGCACAAGCCCCGCTGGCGAGCCTACAGCCGACCTGATCGAAGGCGACACTCCGGCGGATCGGACCCGCGGGCAAATCGCCAAGCGCATCCTGACCGAGATTGGCGGAGAGGTGGAGGTGCGCGGCGCATCCACCCTAGACCGCCAAGCGTCCGCAGTCGCCGGCATCTACGCTGAGACGGACGGGATGAAGGTCGGAGATGCGCTGGACGAGCTATTGAGCGACGGCATTTGGTGGCTTCCTGCGAGAGACGGCTACTTCCACCTTGGCCTTCTGGAGGCCCCCGCTGGCAATCCAGTTCTGACACTGGACCGGACCAACATCCTGAATGAAGGGGAGGCTCTAGCCCGCATCGTTGGGGATGACGAGGGCATGCCGCTCTATGGGCTCAAGCTGTCGTACCGCAAGAACTGGACGGTACAGGACGAGAGTTCCCTTGCCGGCGCAGCTCTAAGCGAAAAGGTCTGGCGGGCCAAAGAGAACCTGACCACCGACGAGGTGATTGCCGACGAGGTGGGGCGCAAATGGCCCCTGGCAATGACCGTCCGCCGCACAACCATCGACACGCTCTTGGACCAAGAGGCCGACGCCATAGCTGAGCGCAATCGGATCATGGCGCGGGACCGTATTCGTAGAGACGTTTACGAAGTCAAGACTTGGTCAACCGAATGCCTAGGCGTTGACTGCGCCGATCCTGACAAGAACCTAGTGCAGATTAAATTGCCGCGCTTCGGCTTGAAATCTGGTAAACTCTTCCGGTGCATTGGGATGATTGAAGACCTGTCCCGGAACGTCACAACGCTTTACCTGTGGGGTTAACATGGCGTCTCTTGGAACACAGGCTTTCACATCAAACATCACTCTGACCGGGCCTACTGCGGTTACCGGCCTTGGGCGGCTCTCTGGCGTGTCTCTGATCTGCCAGTTTACGGCGACGGGCGGCGGCGGAACGGCGAAGGTCTACGTTCAGACCAGTTTGGACGATGGGGCGACGTGGTACGACATCGCGGCGTTCGCCTTCACGACGGGGTCTGCGGTAAAGTATGCCAATATCGACGGCTTCGCTCAGATCGCATCCACTGCCCCGACGACAGGAAGCCTGACCGACGACACCAGCCGGCACGGGCTGTTGGGAGACCGCCTCCGCTACGTGGTGACCACTGCCGGCACGGCGTATAGCTCCGGCTCCAAGGTCGATGTCTACTATGCGACGCGGTGAGCCATGGCAGACGAGCTTGTCATTGCCCACCCCAACAGGCTGAACCCTGACACCCGCTTCGCGACAGTCTCGTTCAGCGGCGGCGCGTGGGAGCCCGATCTCCCCCTCACCAACCTCGCGGTAGAGAGCCTTTCAGACGTTGCGCGAACGGTCGATACGGCCAAGAGCAGCACGCGCTTTTGGATCGACCTAGGCCAGATGCGAGACATCAGCGTCGTGGCGATCCCCTACCTGCGAGCCTACAAGGATGGCGAACAGGTGCCGCCGCCCAAGGCGACGATGCTTCGCGTCCGGGCCTTTGAGGCGATGAGCGAGGCGGCCGATCTCATCGCCGGGTCAGATACCGGGTGGACCGATCTGTGCCCTGTCACCTATCCGTACGGCTCCATCCCGGCATGGAACCCGTCATTCGTTGACGGAAAGATGACGGATGAGGAATGGGCGGAAATCCACTCTTCCGACACTGGCGGCATGCCGTTTTGGGTGCTGTACAGCACGCCAGTCATCGCCCGGTATTGGCTCATAGAGCTTGACGTCGTGGTGTCGGGTTATGACGCCCTGGACGTGCCGCGGGCGGTCTTGGCGCCTGGACATCAATACAGCATCAACTTCGCCTATGGCGCCGGCCTGTCGTGGGAAGACCCCACCATTGCCGAGCAATCCATGGGCGGGGCGGAGTTCTTCGAGGTGCTGAACGGTCGGATGGTCTTCCGGTTTGGCATCGACTACCTGCCAGAGGATGAGGCGCTGACGCAAGTCAGAGACATGCAAGTCAACCGCGGTGTATCTGGCCAGCTATTCGCCATCCTACACCCGAACGACACCGTGCACCGGCACCGCCGGGCCATCCTATGCCGGATGCGCACGCTGCCGCCTGTCGAATACGCAGCGTATGGCCGCGACAAAGTCACCTTCGAACTTTCCCAAATCATCGCCTGACGGAGGGCGCTCATGGCTACCGATACGTCGTCCGTATGGGACGGCATTACCATCAACTATGACAATCTCGTCGGTGGCGGCGGGTACGACTGGTACAACAAGTCAATCACGGTTGGAGGCAACTCCTTCCGAATGCTGCACGGCTATCAGGTTGCCGGCCTGCGTGAGATGGACAGCCGGCTCTCCACCGGGCAAGGCTATGTCACCGCCGCCGCCAACTCTGCGTCCGCCGCCGCCACGAGCGAGACGAACGCGGCCAACTCAGCCACCGCCGCCGCCGGATCGGCGTCTGCCTCGTCTACCAGCGCGACCAATGCGGCCAACTCCGCCACTGCTGCCGCGGCATCCGCCAACACCGCCGCCTCTCTGGTGCTGGTCAAGCAGCCGTCCGAAATCGCTGGCATCGACCCCATCATCGACTTCGTGTTCAGCGGCCCCGCGGCAGTCCCTTCGGGCGTCATCACCGGATCAAGCGGCAAGTGGGTGATGGGACCGAACGGCCTGCTGACCAGCGTGGCGGCCGGGACTTGCCCCATCGACTACGACCCCACCACGGGCGTAACGCGCGGGTTGCTGGTGGAGGAGGCGCGATCCACGCTGGTGGTGAAGAGCCGACGCTTGGACGACGCGGCATGGACGAAGAGCGGCATCACCACCGGGGCTATCGCTGGCGCCGATGGCATCCTTGGTGCCGCAACCCGCCTCACCGCCTCATCCGCCAACGGCACATGTATTCAGGCGTCGTCCTCTGCCTCTGCCGCCCGCCGCTTTGCCCCGTTCGTTCGCCGTGCTGCCGGCACTGGCACGGTGCAAATGACCTTGGACGGCGGCGCGACGTGGACCACGATCACGCCGACATCCTCCTATGTCCGGTATGGCGTGGGGCAGACGGTCGCCAACCCCACGGTGGGGTTCCGGCTTGGCACTTCTGGCGACCAGATCGACGTTGACTTTGCGAACGGCGAAACCGGCACCTTCGACACGTCGCCAATTGAGGCTGGATCGTCAATCGTCACCCGCGCCGGAGACGTCAACGCCCTACTGCTGTCCAGTGTCACTGGTTGGAATGCAAGCGAGTTTACCATCTACGTAGAGGCCATGCGGCCGGTGTTTGGCTCCACGTATCCGTGGGCTGTTGCGGTTGACGATGGCACCACGGCGAACCGTGTCGGCATTTACCATGAGGATGTGGTAAGCGACGCCGTGCGCGCCCTATGTCGCGTGTCTGGCTCCTCTCAAGCCGATCTATCCGGTCCAGTTATTACGGCCGGCGCTATGTTCAAGGCGGCGTTCAGCGTCCAGGCGTCCAGCTTCGCATTTTCGGTGAACGGAGGCGCAGCGGCCACTGGTTCTTCTGGATCAGTGCCGTCGGCAACGCGCCTCGTCATCGGTGGCGGGGATCTGAACTGGAACGGCTACATCCGCCGCATCACGCTTTTCCCGCGTCGCATTGCCAACGCAACCCTTCCTCTCATGACCGCGTGAGGCATCCATGAAGACCCTACGCCTTCGCGCGGACACTGAGGCCGCGCTTATCGACGCTTTGCCGATGCTGCGGGGCGAAGATGTGGACGGCGCGCCGTGCTGGCTGACCGCCGGCCCGGTGTGCGACGTGGACCCCATCGGCGCGCTCGCTCTGACGGCCCCTGCGACCGATCCGGACAGCGGTGAGGTGGTGACGCCTGCCGTCGTGGATGATCGCTTCCACGCCAACGTGAGAGGCCCCCGCATTGGCGCTGACCCTGCCGAGTGGGAGGCCATCGTCTCCGCTGCTGAGCCCTTCACGCTCAGCGACATCGCCAATCCCCGCAGGAGGTTCCAGGCATGACCTATCCTTTCGCGCGCCGGAACATCGCCGGTCTGATGCCGCCTCGACTGGCGCAGCTTGTCGAGACCACAATGATTTGGGGCGGAACCTCCACCGGATCAGCCAACGCCCAAATCATTGCGCCAGAGTTTACAGCCGACCTCAAAGGCCATCCGACCTATGTGTTCGTCGCGGGCTACACCAACACCGGAGCAGCCACGCTTTCGGCTGACGGCGGCACGACCAACACTGCGCTCCGCAAGGCTGACGGCACGGCCATGGCAGGCGGCGAAATCGTCGCCGGCACGGCCTATCAGGTAGTCTTTGACGGCACCTATTGGCGGCTTATTGGCGGCTCTGGAGGCGGCGGCCCTGTCAACGGCGTGTCGTCACTCAACACGGCCAACTTCACGCTTGGCGCTGCCCACAAGAACAAGATGGTGCGATGCAGCGGAACTAGCCTGACGGTAGCGGTAACCGCAGCGGCATCGCTTGGCGCAGACTGGTCCTGCATCATCATCAACGAAGGCTCCACCGCGCTGACCATCGACCCCAATGGATCGGAGACGATTAACGGATCGGTCACTCTCAGCGTCCCCGCTCGCATGTCGGCAGTCTTGGCCGGCGATGGCAGCGCTTTGTATGCAGCCCTTGGAGGGACGCTGCTTGCCCCTGTGGGGTTTGACGCGGTCAGCGCAGGCTCCGCTGGGAACCTGTCCAACAACAACAAAACGTTTGCTGACGCGAGCGGCTCAGCGTGTAGCGCCGCACGCATGATCTACCCGGCGAACGGCAAGCAATACACTGAAATCAGGATTGATGCGGTTTCTGGTGAGGCGGTCGTTGGCTTCGTTGACGTTCTGGCAAACCTTGGCCCAACCCCAACCGGAATTGACTATCCAGGCTTCGGCACGAATACATACGGCCTTGGCTCTGGTGGAACCGCATACCTTGCGGCGGCGACGACATCAGGGTTCACTACATTTGGCGCAACTGACGTCATGATGCTGGCATACGACTCCGTCAATCAAAAAGGGTGGATTGGCAAGAACGGGACATGGATTGCCAGCGGCAATCCGGCAACTGGCGCAAACCCTATGGTGTCAACTCTGACGGGCGCGCAGTATTTTGCTGTCGGCACGCGGCTCAATGCAACAACTGCCACTTTCACAATTCGCCCAACGGCGGCGGAATGGTCGTATACGGCTCCGTCAGGCTTCTCTGGATACTAAAGGTGGACTATGGAACTCATTCGCACATGCCCGCTCTACGACACAGCCACTCATGAGCCGATCAATCGGTTTGTCGAAAGGGCCGATGGCGAAGGAATACCGTATCTCGAACAGGTCGTGGTCACGAAGGAAGAAGCTGCGGCTGAGCGCATGCGTGGCGAGCGTGATGCAGCCATGCCCGAACCGCTCAACATCCTATCCCGACACCGGAACCAGCGTGACTTCGGCCTACCCACGACGCTGACCGACGAACAGGCGGTGGCGTGGGCCGTGTACCTGCAGGGCCTCCGAGACTACCCCGAGACGGGCATGTGGCCGGATAAGCCCGAGTAGCCCGCGACAAAACTCCACACCAAACAGGCGCCCGGCCAGTCCGCGGCGCCTTTCGCATTTCTGGAGGCGCCCATGCTGATCCTCGCGCTCATCGGCGCGCTGCTTTACCGCGTCCGTGGCGGATGGCTACCGACTGGCTCAACGCAGCTTGCCCGCGCTGTCTGGTGCCTGCCGACTGGCGCCTTGGTGTGGTGGCTGTCTGCCTGCCCTTGGTGGATCGCCCCTGCCGTCTCTGCCACCGCCTTCCTTGGCCTGATGTTGCCCCATGGCTACGGGCAGGACATGGGGCGCATGACCGGCAAGGAGTGGCTTGACGGGCTGTATATGGCCGCTGTCGGCGTCGCCCGCCTTGGCCTGATCGCCGTGCCTATCGCTGACCTGTCGCTGTGGTGGGTGGCTGTGGCAGGGGCAGGGCAGGCGCTCTGCTACTGGCTGGGCTGGCGCATCCCCGTTCCTGCCGGCTGGCTCAATGACGGCCGCAAGCCCGTCGATGCCCCTACCGCCTGGGCTGAGTTGCTTTGGGGCGGGTGGCAGTGGGGCGTTCTCTCTCTTGCTCTGACCTAAAGGTGCCGACATGACCAAGCCCGTATGCCCCGCCGCCGTCGATCTGGTGAAGCATTTCGAGGGGCTGCGCCTGAGTGCCTACCTATGCCCTGCCGGGGTTCCGACCATCGGAGTTGGAGCAACTGGTCCCGACATCCACATGGGCCTTGTCTGGACGCGCGAGCAAGCGGAGGCGCGTCTTGCGGCCGATCTGGCGGATGCGGCGGCCGATGTTGACCGCCACGTCAAGGTGCCGCTGTCCGACGATGAGCGGGGGGCGCTTTCTTCGTTTACGTTCAATCTCGGGGCCGGCGCGCTCACCTCGTCCACGCTGCTGAAACTCCTGAACTCTGGTGACAGGGCAGGGGCGGCGGCGCAGTTCGGCCGGTGGACGAAAGCCAAGGTCAACGGCGTGTCCGTCGATCTGCCGGGGCTGGTGTCCCGCCGTGCGGCAGAGGCGGCGCTGTTCCAGGGCCACGACTGGACCGACGTTGCGCCGGCCGTTCCCGATCCGCAGCCGCAGGCCGTCACCGCTCCCGCCGGCCCCGATGGCGACCGCATCAAGCGCATCCAAGCCATCGTCGGTGTGGTGCCTGACGGACACTACGGCCCGCTTACCAAGGCGGCGGTGAGCCGGTGGCAGGCGACGCATTTCCTCAAGGCTGACGGAGTTGTTGGCCCCAAGACTGCGGCGGCGATGGGCCTGGACACCTGACCGTCACCAAAGTCCGAACCCACCAAGCCGCCCGGCCCCGCGCCCGGCGGCTTTTTCTATGCCCTAGGAGGGGCTACCGACCATGCCCGACTGGTTTCTCCAGGCGCTTGGCTACGCCACCCTGTATGCCATCGTCGTCAAAGCCGTGCTCGCCTCCACCCCAACGCCTCCGCCTGACACGCTGATCGGCAAGGCGTACCGCGCCCTCGAATGGTCGGTGCTGGTCATCGGCAGAGTGAAGGAAGGAGCGGGTCAATGACCGAAGTCTACCGAAAAATTCGGCAGTCTAGCGGGAAACGCTAGACATGGGCGCCGTACTCACCTTTCTCGGCACCAGGGCAGGCGGCATCGTCGCCTTGGTGCTGGGCGGCCTGCTGACGGTCGCTGTGGGCGCGCTGGGCCTGTCCCTGTGGCTGACCCGCTCCGATCTGGCAGACGAGCGGCTTAGGGCCGATACGCTGGAAAGCGCCGTGAAACTCCAGAACGACGAAGTGATGGACTGGCAGGCCAAAGCCGCAGCCGCTCAGACTGCCGCCTCTGCCCGCGCCATCGCCGCCCTGAAACCGAGACCCAAGCCGAACACGGCCACTATCGAGGACTTGAACCGATGGATCGCTCAACCCTGATAGCCGCCCTACTGCTTGCCGGATGCGCCACAGAGCCGACCGTGGTCAAGGTGCCAGTCGTAGAGCGCGCCGTTCCACCGGCGGAGCTGGCGGCGCCTATCCAACCGCCGGGGCCGATATTCACGGCTCCGGCGTCATCCTCCGTGGCATGCGTCGATCCGGCAGGGCGTGATGCCTTGGTGTCCTACGTCGATTTGCTGCGGCAGAGGCTTGATGCGTGGAACGCATGGGCGGTGCCGTGAATGGGTTCCCGGTTCCGGCATCCTACCTCCGAAACCGGGAATATCCACTTTAGGAAGTAACCGCAAAAACGAGCACTTGCACGCCGACTATTCTAGCTTCCGGCCATGATATCAGCAAGGCGAAACGCAGCCTCGATAGACGCAGCCTTCGCCAAGACATCGATGCCGCCTTTGTCGTGGGTGAAGATGAAATACCCCTCAGCCCCCATGTGCTCCGCGCCGGCATCGACGATTGTCTGCCGGGCAAGTGAGCCGATGCAGATGGTGCGCTCTCCGCACTGTATGCTGATGATGTCTTCCATCTGACCTCTGCGAGGAATGCCGGCTTTCCACCGGGCGGGGCGGCATGTTCGCGACCATGCCAACCTCTGCCGCTCTATACGGGGTCGGCATCACGTCCGTGCTAGGCCACGGTGCCGTGCCTCCGATAAGGTGGAGGCGACCTGTTTGCGGGGCGGTGTGGGATTTGAACCCACGGGTGCGCATTGGGTACCTACGCACTCGACTGGTCTGTCGCCGATAAACCACTCCGGCAACCGCCGCCGCAACTCTGTGCCCAACATGCGCTGGGCGAATAGGGCAGGCGGGCCACATACCGCCGTTGCCTTTGGTTCCCTGCCCATTATGCAGGCCCCGGTTCGGCGTCCGGTTCGGAGTGGCTTTTGTCGCGGGCTGGACTTGATACCAGCTACTGCCTGCTAAGGGGCGATGAACGCCCGGTCGTCAGCCTCGTCAAACGAGCGTGTCCATCCACGCCGCCGCAACGCCGTCATTGTACCAAATCAGGGAAGGGCGCTCAACCGGTGATGAGTCCTGACGGGACGATTTCGATACCGATTATCCTCCGGCGGGATTGGAACGGATGTTGAACGGATGCGCGGTGCAGCGTATAATTCCGCCATGGCGATCAACCGCGGATACAAGTTCCGTCTGTATGCTACCGAAGAGCAAGAGGCTCTGTTCGGCCAGTATGCCGGTGTGTGCCGCCTTGTTTACAATCTTGCCCTTGAGCAACGTCGCGACTGGTGGCGCCAGCATGAGCGGAACGGGCTGGGGCGCATCACGTTCGCGTCTCAGTGCCGGGAACTGACGATGTTGCGCGCGGAGTTCGATTGGATTGCCGCCGTCCCAAACACAATGCAGGTGCAGGCTTTACGTGATCTTGATAGGGCGTTTTCTAACTTCTTCTCCGGAAGATCGGGCTTCCCAACGCCGCGCAAGCGCGGGGTCAACGATGCGTTCCGCTCTCAAGGCAAGTATTGCTCATGGCGCAAACTGAACGCTAAATGGGCCGTGGTGAAGCTGCCAAAGATCGGCGAGGTAAAGTTTCGCCTGACCCGCGACATTCCAGGCGCGATCAAGAATGTGACCGTCACTCATGATGCGCTTGGGTGGCACGTCGTGTTCTCCACGGAGGTTGAGCATGAGGCGCCGGATAACTTTGGCCCGGCTATCGGCGTCGACCGCGGCGTAGTTCACACGCTGGCCTTGTCGGACGGAACGTTCCGCGACATGCCGCGCGAACGGCTGAATGTACTGGACCGCCGCGCCCGGAAGCAGGCACGCAAGCTGGCGAAGTGCAAGCGCGGCTCAACCCGGCGCAACGCAGCCCGCAAGGCACTAGCCAGTACCAAGGCGAAGATGGCGCGCGTCCGCCTGCACTGGAACCATGAGCGCACGACGGAGATTGCGCGCACCCATGGCATTGTCGTGCTGGAGGCGCTCAAAACCAAGAGCATGACCGCGAGCGCTGCGGGAACGGTTGAAGAGCCGGGACGTAATGTCCGCCAGAAAGCCGGGCTGAACCGCGCGATCCTGAACAACGCTTGGTTCCAGTTCGAGACGCTTCTCGCTTACAAACTGGCAGAGCGTGGCGCAGAACTACGCAAGGTGAACCCAGCCTTCACGTCACAGACCTGTTCGTGCTGCGGAACTATCGACAAGCAAAGTCGCGAGAACCAAGCGACCTTTCATTGTGGACATTGCGGGCATCTGGCAAGCGCCGATACTAATGCCGCCCGCAACATCCTAAGGGCTGGAATACAGCCCGCGCCGAGGCCTTCCGCTGAGAAGCCGTTGAAGCGCGAACCGATGGAAGTGGTCTAGCCATTTCCATAAACCCTTGCCAGATATTAGTCTGGCTTGGGGGGTATTAATATCCCAAGAAGGGAGGCAGCTTGCATCCAGCGGACAGGTGGCGCGGACATCGACCCATCGGCATTGCTGTCCCAACATGCGCCATCTGACCAGCATGGCGGCGGCTCGCCGGGGCCGTGATGCACCCAAGCGCCGCACGGCTGGTCGTCGTCATCCACGCCGATGCCTTCCGTCCAGGCGATCAGGTGGCGGTCGCCAAAGCCGCGAATTTCTGCCCGGAAGATCGTGCCGTCGCGCGGCGCATCGCCTATCGGCCGCCAATCTTCGCAGCTAGCCAAAGCGGCCTTTCCTGCATCGCTGGCCTCCCAGCCTGCCGGATATCCATGCCGCTTCTGCGCCAACCCCTGACGGCCAAGGGCGGCCAAGAGCATCTGCGTTGACCGCCCGGGTGGGTTCCATGGCTGCGTCATGCCGGCCAGCCTTTCGAGGGTGACGCGCTGGTTGCTGGTCAGCTTACCCATTGCTGGCTTCCTCCGTATTGGCGGCGGACTGACGGGCGGCATTCCACAGCCTCACAGCATCCTCTCGCGCCCCGTAGTGGTCATCCCGTTCCCGGCCCCGGCTGGTCGGCCCTTGTGCTCCGCAATTCCCGCAGACCACGGCATAGGACGGCGGCGGGCCATATCCGTTGTAGAAGAGTTCCGGGAACTCGTGCTCATGGCCGCAGAACGGGCAGGGGTCGATATGGCCGTACTGGCCTTGCTCAACGTCGATGTAGTCGCCAGTCTGCATCACTCCCCTCCCTGTCCGGTGGGCTGCGTAGCGTCCCGTAGCCACTCACGGCCGGCGTCGGTGATCGCGTATTTCCACTTTCCGTCCCGCTTAGACCGAGACACAAAGCCGCGCTTGTAGAGCGTGACCAGCCGCCGCGCCGTACCTTCGATGCTTGGCGTGGTCGCTTTCCCGAATGCCGATGAGTGGACCGAATTGGCCGGCACGTAATCCGTGAAGCCGGACAGCGCCAGCATGATGGCGGCGTATTCTCCGGTGAGGACGATCATGGCTCCCCTCTCTGCGTGTCCCGGAGGCGGGAGGCGGACACCTCAAGCTCTTCCGCGTGCTTCCGGAATGCCTCTGGCGCCTCGTCCCATCCCCACTGAGTTCGCGTTGCCCAAATGGCGAAGGCCATGGCGACGTTCTCTTGCTCGGCGGCGAGGCCCGTGGCTTGGTCGATCAGCGCGCCGAATGGATCGGTTGCAGGGGCGATGAACTTCATCCCGGTGTCCTTCTCAAACTCGGCGCAAAGCTCCTTGCTCTCGATGGCGAACATGAGGAAGTCGCGCCACGCCAGAGCCATGAAGTCGTCTTTGGTCATGACGGCTCTCCTTTGTCTTTGAGGCGGACACCGGCGCCACCGGACAGGCGGTCAGCGAATAGCGCTTTCAACCGCTTGACGACATCTGCGCGCATCTTGGGCGGCATCGTCTCGTAGGCGAGGCAAAACGCCTCCATCTCGGCAGGCACGGGCCGATGGTCCTTTTCCCCCGGCGGCTTGGTGTACCGCCAGATTGCGCCCTTCTTCCGGCCAAACCACGAGGCGAACTCGACCTGCGTGAGGTTGTGGCGCTTGAGGAAGTCAACGAACTGCAAGTGCGTCATCCCCTCTGTTTAGCAGAAAACGGCCGGTACGCCATGTGCGCACTCATAGCCGAACATCTGAGTACGACTATGGCGTACCAAAATCGGCGCGTCAAGTACGCCAATGGAAAACTTTTCCTTTGACGGTGGTTCGCCGTTGGCGTACCGTCTCAATCACAAAACGACGGAGCGTCAAACATGAGCGTCGCCCAAGCCATCGCCCGCTTTCGCCATGCCGAACAGGCTGAAAAGGCGGAGTTCGCTGGGTACGCCGATGCTGTGCTCGATGCCGGTTGCTATCCGTCGAATTGGCGCTTCCCGCCGCTGCGAGCGGCTTACCTGCGTGGCTATGAGCGCGGCATCAAAGAAAGGGCTGCGGCATGACCTTCCTCGTCGGCAGCAAGGTCACGATTTCGAAAGACGCCGCATACCGTTTCGGCGGCGACGTTGGCGTTTACGCTCGGCGTGGCGTGGCTGGAACGGTAACAAACGTGCAGCCGTGCGGCCGGCTTGGCCTGCGGTACACGGTCAAGTTTCCCCCGAAAGGCGGGGTGCCGGTCTGGACGGAATTGTTCGCTGACGAAATGACAGCCGCCAAGCCATAGGAGCATCCACCATGCACGCTTTCGTCCGCCTCGCTTCCGGCAGCCTCATCAAAGTCTATGACCATGGCTCAGACTGGCAGGTGCTCGTCACTGGAGAGCGTGGCGGCAAGGAGGCTGAGTGGTGGTTCTCGACTTGGCCGCATGACCGTGAGGCCAGTTTCCGCCGGGCCATCGCTGCCACATGCGAGCGGCTCGGACAGCCCAACCCCGGCGACATCGTGCGTACCGCCGAAGCCGCCTAGCCCGATCCCCCTCCGCAAGGGAGTACAGGACACCATGCCCACGCGCGATGACACCTATCGTGACTCGTACTCGTTCTGGAGAAAGAAGAGGGAAGGCGCCACCAATGGCGTCCTCCGTGGCGATGTCGTTACTGAGATATATGCCAACTACCAATGCGCTTCGGCGGAAGCTATTGCCGGGCATGTTGACGCTGCCGCCGACATCCTCCTAGAGCGCGGCCTGTGTGCCTCCGTCCTTAACTGGTGGCACAAGAAGCCGGCCGGCGACGAACTCCCCCGATAATCGCCCCTCTATCCTGAAGGACACGACGAATGACCGAAATCACTCAGGCATGGGAAGCACTCAAGGACAACCTGCCGAAGGCCCACGTTGAGGTTGCTGAACTACTTTATGATGTCTGTGATACTATGGCGGACAGGATCGAGGCAGATGCCACCCGGCTGGCCCGGCTAGAGGCAGACAACGCCGCCCTGATGGAGGTGGTGCGCGGCGCCGTCCATCGCTTTGACGACGGCTCCCGCGCCATGCAGAAGGCGTTAGACGCTCTCCCCGCCCACCTCAAGGAAGAGGCGTCCAAATGACCAAGCCGCTCATCCACCAGCTTCCACAGGTCCACATCTACGGCCAGCCATCGTGGCATGACAACGCGCATGTGATCGGCAACCGCGCCGGCCTGGAGGCGCTACGCGACGCCATCAACGACGCGCTACGGACTGGCGCTCAACAGGCCGAAGTCTACGCCACAGACGGTGAGGGCTACGGCATCAAGGTAGTGGAACTGGCCGACGCCATCCTGGACGAAATGCCGCTGCCCTACACCGATCCGGAAGCACGGGAGATGGTCACTAAGCCGTGGCCTGACGTGGTGCGACGTGCTGTCATCGAGTTGAACAGGAAACGCAGGGCGGGGCAGGGCAGCTAATTTGCCCGTCCAGGCCACGGCCACGGCCCCTCATAGAACACGCCTTCCTGCGGCAGCCCGCACCCAACGTCCACCGCCTCCAGCCTCATCCCTGCGGCAAGCGGCCTCTCCGACGCCAGAGCTACGGCGCGTGACGGACTGGCCGCCCGCACCTTCAGGACGACGGACGGCACCTCTGCGGGTCCCTGGTGGCCCTTCACGCCGTACATCCTCATCGCCACGGTATCCTCGCATCTATCCCCACGGCGATCTTATCCCGGCCAGCCCCGCACGCGCTACACCTCCAAGGCAGGCTTGCCGGGTGCCGGCCGTATCCAAAGCGCAGCAGCAGCGGGCCGGCGTCCAGTTCAACGCTATGCCCGCAGGATCGGCACCGTACGGCGACCGTATCGCCATGCCGGCACCAGTCGCCAAGACAGCGGAACTCCTTCGTGCTCACGGCGCGTTATAACTATAATTATGGAAATAACGCATCCATCCACCTCCCATCATGCCGAGTCGCAGATGGGGGATTTGGTGACGCCCCTATCTTGCCAACAGTGACAGACTTATCCCGGGGAATATGGTGACGCAATGTGGGGGATTTGGTGACGGGACTCGGGTTATCCCGGGGAGATTGGTGACCAAACTAAAGGTATGGTCAAAAGAGTCTGCAAATAGCCCCGTCACCAAATCCCCCACTTCCCGGGGCCGTCCCAATCCCGCATCCTCCGGTGAGTTGATGATGGGGAACCATAATGGGAGAAGTTCACCAGCTCGTGTTGAGCGTCGGCCGCGAAGCCGCCCGGGCGCAGACAGCCCCGGGAGAAGCAGACATTGCGGCCATGGTGCTGGCGGACGAGACTGGCGAAACTGGATTTTCCTATACAGGCTTTGCGCTTACGGCGTTTCCCTACAAGAAGCTCGCAACCGATGCTTCTTGGTCGCGCGAAGGCCATCAGGTTACCATGACGGTTGACCCCGGGTCGCTTAAGGTTGGCGGTAAGGTCAGAAAATTCGGCGTTCCGTACGGGGCTCATGCCCGCCTAGTGATGATCTATCTGCAATCGGAAGCCGTGCTGAATAACTCGCCAACCATCGAGCTTGGCGGATCACTGCGCTCATTCGCCACGCAACGGCTTGGCCTTGAATGGGGCGGGAGCACTGGCAAAGGGTTGCAGGATCAAATCTACCGGCTGTCCGCATGCTCCATGAAGTTCTTCTGGTCCACCGCTGGTCGAGACCATTTCGAGTGCCAGAGGATCATTCGAGGGGGTGCCCTATCTGGATCGCCGGCCGATGACCAGCAACCCCGCCTGTGGGAAGACACCGTCACTCTCGACGAGGAGTTTTACGGGCACCTTCGCAAGCACGCAGTACCATTGCTTGATGCCGCTATCAGGGCACTCGCTGACGAACCTGTTGCTCTAGACGTCTATGTGTGGCTCGCCTATCGGCTGCGCAGCCTAGAAGCCCCTGTCCCTATCACATGGGCCGCATTACGGGATCAGTTCGGCCCCGGGTATAAGACTGTCCGCCAGTTCAAGTACAAGTTCGCCCCGTCGCTCCGCCGCGCGTTGGCCGCCTACCCTGATGCCGTGGTCGCCATTGAAGATCAAGGCGTCGTCCTTTACCCGAGCCGCGCCCCCATCGTCAAGCGTGGGTAGGGCAGGGCGTCACCAAATCCCCCACCCTGCCCCACTACCCCGGGATTGACTCTGCGCCCTCCCCTCCCCCATCCTCCGGCCGAATAGCGGAGGCATCGGTGCTTATCATCGGCATAGCGGGTCAAAAGGGCGGCTGTGGCAAAACAACGACGGCGGTGCATCTTGGCGCGGAGTTGACCGCCCGCGGGAACCGGGTCGCCATCGTGGACGCCGATCCGCAGCGCAGCGCCGCTGTGTGGGCAGAGCCGGGCAAGCTGCCCATGCCAGTGGTGGAGATACCGCTGGGGGTCGAGCGGGTCGCGACCGATGACGATGAACAGCGGCTTGCGCGCAAATGGTCCGCCGCCGTGCGCGCCGTGCCGGCGGATGTGGTGATCGTAGATAGCCCGCCGCACCTAAAGTCCGCCATCGGCGCTGTCATCGGCATGTGTGATCTGGTGGTGATCCCCTGCGGCCCGTCCGGCCTGGACATCTCCGCCACCGCCGAGACGGTCTCCCTGGTGCGGGAAATCCGCCAAGCGCGCCGCTCTACCAAACCCCCTGCCCTGCTGATCCCTAACCGCGTGGACAAGCGCACCGCCGCCGGCAGGGAACTGCCCGGTGAACTGGCCGCCATGGGCGAGCCGACAGCGCCGGAAGTATGCTATCGGACGGCCTTCTCGGATGCTTTCAATGATGGGCTGTGGGTCGGGTCCATCGCGCCGAATTCTGCCGCTCACAAGGAGATGAAGGCGCTCGCCAATATGGTCGCTGGTGCTGTGAAGGGGCTTCGCTGATGGCCCCGAAGCGCACTGGCCTAGGTGCCCGCCGCGGCGCTATCGCAACGGCTCTGGCGGTATCCGATGACGCTCCCGCCGCATTGTCTGGCGAGGTTCTGCCGGCACTGAATGCCGAACCATCAACTGCGGTCGAATATGCCGATGCCATCCGCGGGGAATGGCTGTCAGCGCAGCAAAGCTTTATGCGGATCGGCGCGATGTTGGAGCGGGCGAAGCAATCGCTTGGTTCTGACGGGTACCTCGATCTGTGCTCTACCCTGCCCTTCGGCAAGGCCGTTCGCAGCCAGCTCATGACCTCGTACCGGGCCATCCAATCCCGCAAGGTTCCGGACTTCATGGTCCCGGCCGGCTACACCACCATTCACCTTCTTGCCTCGTTGAGCGACGCTGAACTGTCTGCCGCGGCCGATGCTGGGCTTCTCCGCCCCGACGTGAAGCGGGCGGAAATCCGCGCCTTGCGGGCGTCCGGGTTTGGCCGGCCAAACCGCACCCCCTCCCCTGCCCCACAAACAGACCGACGCGCCGAACTCGAAGCCCGACGCGCTCGGTTGATGGCAGAGTTGGCGGAGGTGGAGCGTGAGCTTGCGGCGCTCACGTAGGTCCGTCACCCATTCGCCCTCTCCCCCTCCGTCGCGGCCCCGGCAATCTCGGCCCGCAACTTCCGAGCCATGGTCAGCTTCCTTTCCAGATCGGCAATCTCCCAATCCAGTCCGGTCAGGAGCGCACCGGCCCTGACAACCGACAGGCCGTCCACGTCGATGTAGGACCGGGCCTCTGCCGCCGTGAAAATGCCAGCTTCCGCAAGATCGCGCGTGTAGCCATGGCCGCCGGGCCTGAACCAACTGCCATGGCGGCTGATGAGATAGGCGCCGTCCTTGATGCGCTTGCGAGCGACGGCGGCCTGTTCGGCAAAGGTCAGCCCGGCGCGCCTCTCCAGGCTGATGCGGCGCGGCGCGTCACTCATGGGTGGCCTCCCTCCGTTTGGTCCACGCGGCGCGCTCTTCGGCTATGGCGTTCAGGCGGCTCCGATACATGCGGATCGCTCGCTCCGCCTCTCCGATGGCCGCGGTCAGGCCGTGCTCTTCCTTCAGTAGCCGGAGGAGCGCAGCGTCGCACTCCTCCACCATCACGGCGGAGCGGGCGCGCTCCAACAGGTCAGCGGTCATGGTCACCCCTCAGCAGCGCATTGATTTCGTCCGACCGGCGGCGCTTGCCGGCCTTGAAGGCTTGGTTCATGGCATGCGCGACGGCCGCAGCATCCTTGTCGCTGCACCGGATGGCCCTGTAGAGCGCGGGCGCCCCATCCGGCACGACGATCATCCATCCATCGTCGCGCTGTTCAGCCCGGTATTCAGCGGACATCGGCGGTCTCCTGCTGCTGAAGGGCGGCGCGGGCAGTGTCCTTCATCTCGTGGAACCCAAGCCCCCGGCTTTTGCGCCCACCGGGATCGGCGATCCGCTCCAGCGCCTCCCGCATCATGTCCCGCTCTGCCGTCACAGCGGCAAGATCTCTGGCAAAGCCTTCGATTGATGCGGTAGCGGTGGTGATGATTTCGCGCTTGCGGGCCTCACATTCGGCAAGGGCGGCCTCTGCGGCGGTGGCGCGGGCCTCCATGGCGGCATAGTCTGCCTGCCACTCCTCCTTGATCCGCTCCACGTCGTAGGGCTTGCCGTCCATCACGAACGCGGCGTCGAAGGCGGCTTTGAACTCCAGCACGGTCGGCATGTGGTCCGGATCGGCGAAGAGCCCGGCCATGGCCTGGATGCCGTCCCACACGCGCTTGGTGGTTGGCTCGTCGGCCATGACGCGGAGCCGCTCGATCTCCGCCCGCTGGGCCTCGGAGTGCTGGCGGATCGCGGCGGCGATGTCCTGGCGGATTTCCTCCTGTGCGGCTTCTGTGCCGACAAGCTCAATGCGTGCCGCCAGTTCTTCCGGCGTCGCGGCGGTGGGGGTCGGGGCGGTCATCGTTGCGGCTCCTGGGGCTTGCCGTCAGCATCCCATTCGGCCTTCCAAGCAGCCCGGCAGGCGGCATGGTCATCGTGGTATGCTGTCTCGTTGTCGTAGCCGATGACGTCGTAGCTGCCGTGGCGGTCAGCGACGGGGCGGAGTTTGATGGCGCCTGCGATCAGTCTCTCGCCGTCGCAGTCGTAATCGACTTGGAAGCTCCACCCGAGCGCTTCCATGCGTTCCTTGATGCTTGCGGGCTCAGCCATTGGCGGCCTCCCCGGCGGAGCGGAGGGCGGCGGCGCGGCGCTTCGCCAGCCATTCCGCGTGTCTCTCGGGCGTTCCGGTCCAGATGGCCGGGTAAGCCCTGGAATAGACGTATTTGATGCTGTCCGGCTTGTGCCCGAAGTTGAACTTCTCCGACTGGTCGTTGATGGCGTCGGACAGCTTGATTGCGCGTTCGTAGTTCTCGACCGGGTGCAGATCGTCCGGGCCGATGTGATGGACACACCAGAGGATGGGCACCTCCGGAGCGGCCGGAGCGGATGCGCGGGCGGCGGAGAGGTCCGCCATGATCGCCTTGAACAGCGTCTCCAGCCCGTCCACCGGGTCGTCGATGGACTGCCGAACCTCGTTGACAGCAAGCACGGCGAGTTGGCGAGCCTCCAGATTACCGGCGAGCGCGTCGTCGTAAAGGTCCCGGAACTCATCTTCGACGCTCAGCCGGTGACGTTCAGCGCCGCGCCACAGGTGACGCAGAAAGGTGGTCAGATTGGGATGGCGCTCGGCCCCCGCCGCCTTGGACAGGTCGCGCTCGTCGTCCACGTCGGGTTGCGCTGCGGACGGGGCGGCAGGAGCCGGAGACGGGGCGGCGACGGCAAGGCATTCGCACCAGAAGAAGCCGCCGGGAAGATTGGTTCCGCCCTTGCTGCGGAAATAGGCGTCGGCTGCATCGATCTGTTCGCGGGCGATGTCAGCAGCGGTCGTGGTGGTTGCGGTGGTCATGGCGGTGGTCTCCTGCGCTATGCGCTGTGTGGGGCTAGGCGGCCGGGCTGACGGGCTCGTTCTTCCATTGCCAAAAGGCTTTGGAGAGGCGGTCAAAGCGCACGGCGGCGTCGTGGTCTTCATTCAGGTCAGCGCGGGACTTCACCCGGCAATGCTCACGCACGAAGTGGGCGGCTGCATCTCCAGAGCGGACAATCCCAACGTGGAAGCGGTCATTGATGAACTGCCAGAACAGCTTGTCTTCACAGAGCATGGCGGCACGCTGGCTGAACGGAAGGTCGGTGATCTTGCGGCGCTCCGGCTCTGCGGCAGGGGCGGGCGTCGTCTCCGGGGCGGGGGTGTCGACGGGCTCTGACTTCGCTTCTTCCCGCGCCACCGGTATGAACAGGACCATGAACTCTTCCCCATCCTTGGGGCTGCAATGAGCCCCCTTGAACGGGTGAGTGGTGGGATTGTCCAGCGGGTCGGTGGAGGCGTCCAGGCGGATGCTGGCGTTCATGCCGCGGGCGTTGTCGGACCAGTTGGTGAGGCGTACACGGCCGGCGAATACAGCGCCACCGGCACGGAGGGCGTTGAAGGCGTTGGTGAGGCGGTCAGTCATAGTGGGCCTGCCCAATCAGGGATTTCTCCCGCATACATCTCAGACACCGGGCCTTCGAAGCTCTTGCGGCCAACCTGATCCAGCGTGGCGGCAAGGTTGAATACGGAAACTTCGCGGTCGATGGAAATCACGCAGTCGTGACCAACGCGAAGGCGAATGACGCCTTCCATATCCGTTTCGGTGATCTCTACGAAGCTGCCGCCGTTGTTCCCTTCGACGCATATGCGCTTTGGCTCTGGCCTTGTGGCTGTCTTCTTCATCGGTCATTCTCCGGCATGGCGGCGCGAGCATTCAGGCTGCGCCACGCTCTGTCTCCCCCAGCGCACCACGCCCGATACCGGCGGCGCAGGAAGGGCTTGACGATGTTTTCGGTGATCCAGACGGCGACGCCTCGCGGGTCCGTGTCACACTGGCGATGACACTCCGCACAAAGCGCAAGGGTAAGGTCGTCGCCTGCCTTCAACCCTTTGCCGCCCGCCTGTTCCGTGTTGATGTGTGCCGCCACCACAGCCCCATGCCACAGTTGTCCGCAGCACTCGCACGCCCTGCCATGCGCGCTGTCCAGATAGGCGCGGTCCCTGATGCGCTCCGGCTCTCCGAAGGCAAGGGCGGACTTGTCGATCCGCCCGACCTTGCGGCCTCCCTTTGGTATGGCAAGGCCGCTGTAGTCGATGCCGGAGGGCTGGCGCTTGGCGGTGGTGCGGGACAGCATCGGCCTACTCCGCCGCGTTGGCCGGGACGAACTTGGACCGGTGATTGTCCGCCCGGTCGATCAGGAACTTGTACGCTTGGGCGCTGTGCTGGCGGACCTTCGCCAAGTCGCTGTTGGTGGCCGGCGTGTCCGATCCAGGCAGGAAGCCAGCTTTGCGCATGATGTCGTTCAGCGCGTTGATGTCCTCCGCCTCGTCCATGGCATGCTTGATGCGGGAGGCGATGGCCTGCGGATCGTCGGGGTTCGCCTGCGTCTGCGGCTGGCGCTGGTTCGCGGCCGGGGCAACGCCAGTGTTGCGGCCCTTGTCGTCCGGCTTCCCGCGGCCGGCGGCGGCCTCACCGTCGTCGTCTTCATCCGGGGCAACGCCGACCATGGCGGCCAGCGAGTACCGACGCAGGTACGTCACGACGCTGCCCATCGACTGCGCATCGGCGCGGGCCGGCTTACACGCCATCGTGGATGACATCCATTCGCCAGACGAATGCGCCAGAGTGGTGGTCATCGTCACGGCGCCGCTGTCGTCCGTGCCGGGCGCCTGAATGACGGCGATGCCATTCTCAGACAGGGAGCCGCGGCAGGCTTCCCACACCGACGCCAGATCGGCGTACTTGCTGCGGAAGTGCGGGTTGTCGCTGTCCTTCTTGGCATTCTCGATCTTGCCCTGCGCCTTGGCGAGCGAGGCGGCAAGGGCGGCGATGCTTTCGCTGGTGCGCATGGTGGCGTGCATACTTCAAACTCCCCAAATCGTGTTGGCGATCGCGCGGCTTTCAGCATCGGACCAATAGAAGTCGTCCATGTTCGGAAAGCAGGCGGCTATCAGGCTGTCGGTGGAAGGCATGGAGAGCATGGACTCCATGGCGTGTTCGGCCATTTGAAGCTGTCGGACCCAAGCCCCCACGTTTTCGAGCGGGAGAACCTGCGTCTTCACTTCCTTCTTGAGCGGGATGACGGCCAGAAACTTCACGGCGGGGGCGCGTTCCATCCACTGGTAGTAAGCGCCCTGTCGTGCCCAGCCGGCCGGCATCTCCGACTTGCTCTTGCCGGTCACCTTGAGGTCGATAATCGTCCCGTCCATGAGGGTCAGGTCGGTAAATCCGAGCCAAGGCATCACGCCGTCAGCGAACGAGCCTTCGACGCGGCGCTGCGCCTGCACGATGGGGCCGTGCTCCTTCACCAGCTCGCCAACGGCCTCGATCCCGGCACGGATGACGCGGGGGAGGTTGTCGCGGGCGGTGGTGACAGCATCCCCTTCAAACTGGACGGTCAGGCCGTCAAAGACTTCCAGGGCCGTGCTGATGGCGTCGTCAACCGACAGGCAGTCAGCCGTGCCTCCCTTGATGCCAGCTTCCCCGGCGGTGCCGAGATGCATGGCGACGGAGGCGGGGAACTTGTGCCCGAGAATGCGGCTCGCCAGCCACTTGGGGCGGCGCTCGATGAAATCGTTGATGTTGGACGGCGACAGGTGGTCGAAGTGGCGGGCGATGGCGCACTTCTCGACGGAAGCGAGGGCGACGGCGTTCATGGGTCAGATCCTCCGTTGACGGATCAGGCTTTCAAGCCCGCGAATGATGGGGAGGATGGCGTCCGCGTGGTCATCGTGGATGTCGATGAAGTCGCGAAGCTGTTGCGCGCTGTTGCCGATTTCGTCGCAGATGGACCGGATGGGGCCATGCGGCTTCTTAAGCGCCGCGATCTGTGTTTCGATAGCTTCCACGGCGCCCCACAGCCCATCGGCTTCGCTGGGGCGGTCGAAGGACACATTGGTCAGCATCATGTTCATCACGAACCTCACAGGCTGTAGAGGAGAAGGCCGCCCCAAAGGATGACGGCGCAGGCGGCGGAGACCATCAGGCGCACAGCGAGAAAGCCGGTGCGGTCAGGCGGGATTTCGGTGGTGGGGATGCGCATGGGCGTCACTCCCCACGCGCCGGGCGGCGCTCGCATCCCAGGTCATAGCCGTGCTGCCATGCCCGGTGCCCGTTGGCGTCGCTCTTGCTGTACGGGTTGTCGTTCGGTCGGTCGCCGATGCCCCAGCCGAAGCCTTGCTCGTAGGCGATGCAGATCAGGTACAGTGCGTCGTCGTCGAGAGTTTGGATCGCCATGCTCTCAGCCCTCCGCCGCGGTGGAGGTGGACGAAGAGAGGGCGTCTCGCGTGGCCTGCTTGAAGAGGCCGTGCATCACGGAGCCGATGTCAATGCCAAGCCGGTCGGCAGTGATGGCGGCCAAAAACTCTGTGGACTTGTGTTCGCCGAACTCGTCTTCGGCCGCGTCAAACGCTTCGGTGATCTGCTTCGGCGTGTAAGCCATCTGTCTGTCTCCAGGGGAGTTGCGTGCTGTCCGCAGCCCGCCGTGACGGGCTAGGGACAGGACACCTTGGGAAAAGTCCGCCGGACAGCCTTTGCAGATGTCCGGCGGTAGTCAGGGAGGAACGCCCATGAGGGCAGGGGTACGCGCTAGGCGCGAAACTGGTCAGCGGCGGTAGTTGATGCCTGCGATGATGCACAGGGCTTCGGTCATGTCGCCGACATGGATGCCGTCGAAATTGAGGCGTGCGAGCCGTTCGGCGGGCTTGACTATGCCGGGCTGGTCCGCGGCGATAAGTTCCCAATCGCCATCGCGGCTGCTGTAAAGCGTGGCGCCGGGGTTGTTGCGGATGATGGTGGCAAGACGTTCAGCGCTCATCGTGTCGTCCTCTGTTCGTGTGGGGTGGGGGAGGGTCAGGCGGAGAGCGCGGCTTCCGCGGCTTGCTTGCGGCGGTCGAAGGCGCGGCCTGGAATATCGGGGTGGGTGTAGAAGTGATGCCCGGTGGACTGGCGCTGCCGATAGCCAAGCCGGAACGAGGCTGCGAGGTCGGCGCGCTGTTCATGGGTGTAGGGCTGGAAGTGCCGCACCACGCGCTTCATCTCGGCCTTGAGGGCGGTCTCGTAGTTGCTGGCGGTCATGGCTGCCTCTGTGTGTGGGGCGGTTGGTCAGGCGGCAGCGATCAGCGCATCAGAAGCGCGGGAGATGCGCTTGGTGGCCGCATAGCTGCCGTACCGGGTGACGTTCTCGGCAATCACCAGTTCGCGCTTGGCGACGGCGGCCGGGCTGGCGGGCCAGTGGAAAGTCTCGCCGGCCTTCAACTCGCTCCACGCTTCCTTGAGCGCCATCGAGAAGGTCCAGGCCGTGCCAGTCTGGCGCGTGACGCGGACGATTTCCCAAGCGCGGCGGAAGAGGGAGGATTTGATGGTGGCGGTCATTTCGGCCCCCGGTGTGCGTTGTGGTGGTCAGGCGGCGCCCCGTGTGATGGGGCGCCGCGCCTCGTTGGTCAGAAGCCGGCAGCCTGCATCTGAGCGGTGACAGCCGGGAGGCGGATGTGCCGGATGTGCGCAACCTCGCGGCTGAGCCAGTCGCGCTGGTCGGTCGTCAGGTCTGAGCGCTTGAGCGCAGTCTCGTAGTCCTTGAGCGAGCGGCGGGCAGCGGTCAGTTCGTTCTGTGCCCAGATGCGGTCGGCGGTGTTGTTGGCGGTCATTTCGGCCCCCGGTGTGGAGCGCGTGCTCCGTTGTTCCGATGACCAAAAGCTACAACTTGCGTTGTGGTCGGTCAACAACAAAAAGTGTGGAGCCGCAAAAAAGTGGGGGTGTCATAATCGGTTGCGCCCAGCCGCTTTGGCTCGCGCGCGAGTGCATGCATGGAGGTGACTTGTGGATTTATGGAAGGGCGCGGCGTTAGGGGCCGCAATCGTGATGCTGGCGGCCTGCCAGCCCAACCGCTATGCCTACCAAGCTACTGGCGGCACTGTGTCGTCTTCATCTTCCGGGGCATCGCCAGTGCAAGCGGCCGGCGTGGAGGTGAAGGACGATCCGTATGAGAAGGTTGTCACCTTCGTTGGGCCGAAGGTCTTGCTAGGCCCGCAGCCCTACGGCGTTCCGGTAAACGCGGCGAACCTGCGGAGTTGGGTTGACCGCTCTACCGGCGTGGCGCGGCATCAGCTTTACGTGGTCGATTACTACGAGGGCAATGGGTGGAAGTTCTGGACGCGCGCCAACGGCGAAGGGGCGGAGACGCTGGAGTTCGTCAGCATTGGCAGGGACGTCGGGACATGCTCTCGCTATAGCGGATGCGGTCACTATGAGACCTTCGGCGCCTCGATCCCGGACAAGGTGCTAAAGGAGAAAGCGCAGACTGGATACAGCGTCAAGTTCTACGCAAAGAACGGCCTGGATGCCGCCGTGACCATCCCGGCAAACATCATTGCACAGCAACTTGCTGCGATAGACGAGCGGTTCCCGCCGAAGGTGACGGCCGCTGCGTCGCGCCCGGAAAAGTCGAAGAAGGCACGCAAGTGAGCTTCGCCGGCTCCCTGATAGGTTGGTCCGCGCTGATCGGCGCCGTGTGCGTCATCAGCTCGGCACCAGGAGCTACCGCCGTAGACGTGGCGGCCGGATTGGTTGCCTTCGGGCTGCTGTGGCTGGTGGCGACGTCAGTGGACACGGACGATGACGGAATTTGGTGACGTGCGACAGCTTGCCGCACGTCACATTTGGTCAATTCGCATTCTGCAAACCAAACTGGCCTAACGCCTGCAAACGTTGGCATTTTGCAGTGATTGTTTGGTGTCTGCTGGCGCCGCTCCGGTCAGTTCGCGCCCATCCAGCATACCCGCTTATGCAACGTTACGGCGGTGTAACCGAAACGCGGTACACCGATTGGTAATATCTGACTATTATACAGGCATTCCGCCGCTGCCCAATCGGTGGAAGGGCGCCCGGTCAGCGGCTAACTGACCGGAGCGCCTTTAGCGAAAGTCGTGCTTCGCCCAGGGTATCGCCGCAGCGCCCATGCGCGCTGGGGCTTTGGCTCACCTGTCCCGCCTCCTAGGGGCTGGGGTATAAAAGCACGGATCACGCCAATGTTCGTCAACGGACACACTGGGGTATGCACCTATTGCCGCAGCGCTGCGATAGGTCTTTCGCGATTATCTCTTGCAATTTTAGAAAAATGCCAAACGCAGCGATAGGGCGCAACTCTTGCCGTTGCGACAATGTTCCTAATTTGTTCTAATGGGTGCCGACAAATGGTGAGGTGCGCTTTGGGCCAGTCTGAGCGTGGGTATATGCTGGATGCGATTGCCGCCGAGATCGATGGCGCCCCGGATGATGAGAGGGCGCGCCTGTGGAGCGTTATTAGGCTCCTTGTTCCGGCGCTTTCTTCGCCCGGCGGACGGCATCGAGGATCATTTGAAGGTTCTCGTCGGGGACAGATTTAAGCTCGTCCTCAATGCGCTCTCGGCTGACCTGGGGGGTTTTGTCTGGCGACAGCCCCTTTAGCCAATGCGGGCTGACGTTCAGCGCGTCCGCAATCTCGACAAGGAATTTTGGATTGAGGGTAAGGCCCTTCTCAATCTTCCCAATCGTCTGCTGCTTTTTCCCAATGCGATCGGCAAGCTCGGCCTGACTAAGGCCGGCTTCCAATCGGGCTGCGCGAACGCGGTCTGCAAGGGTATCCATAGCCAGCATGATACAACGCCCGTTGTGGTGACGCCCGACACTTTTTGGTGTTGACTGCCCAACAACGAAAGTTGTAACGTCATGGGCATGGAACACACCGCCAATCCCATCGCCCGAGCCATTGCCATCGTTGGCAGCCAGTGCGCCATGGCATCCGCCGTTGGCACGACCCAACAGAATGTCAGCCGCATGATGCGGAACGGTCGGGCAAGCCCGAAATTCGCGCCGCGCATTGAGCGCGCGACTGGTGGGCAGATCACACGTCATGAGCTGTGCCCTGATGTCGATTGGGGCGATGACAAATCCCACTCCCGCCATGGAGCCGCCGCATGAGCGATAAGCTTCTTCCGCTGGTTCCCGGTGACGACGCCGTTCCCCGCGTTCAGGACGTGGTGATCGGTGAGCGCCTGGGGCTGGCGCGCCCGACAAATGTCCGGCAGACCATTGAAGCCAACATGGCCGAACTGGAAGCCTTCGGACCATTGCACGCGGTAAATGCAATGGTCGGCATCGGCAGTGGTGCGACCCGCACCGTCACCGAATACCATCTGAACGAGGAACAGGCGCTTCTGGTCTGCGCCCTGTCCCGCACCGCTAAGGCCGCCGAAGTCCGGCGCGACCTGATCCTGACCTACACGGCCTATCGCCGTGGGCAGTTGGGCGGCTCCATCGACCCCCGCCAGATGGGCGGCATCATGAAGTCGGTCATCCGTCATCAGATCAAGGAAGCGATCACGGAACTGGCGCCACAGATCATCGCTGCGCAGCTTGCCGCCGATCCGCGGATTGCTGCTGTCGATGCGGTCCCTGCCCTGCAAATCGCCATTGAGGCGAAGGTGCCGAAGGCTGGCCGGCGTCCCATCGTCCGGGCGATCAGCAACTCCCTTGCCCGCCACTGCGAAGCCAAGGGCCACGTCATCCGCCGTGACGTTCGCGGGACCAAGCTTTACCCGCTGGCGGCTGCGCACGAATGGCGCCTGTCCGGCGGCGATCACCTGATCCGCAAGCTGGTGGCTGACAGCAAGCCCATTGGCGGCCTGTTCGCCATCCCCGGCGGGAAGTCCGCCTAAACCCCCAAACACTACGGGCTGCCCCCGACGCCAATCAGAAGGCAGCCCGCAGTCAACTTCATGGAGACGAATATGCATCAGCATACCACGTCGGTCAAATCCTACCCTGCCGCCGGTTCTGCCGTCACGGACGCAGACGGTTGGCGCGCCTACCTCTCCGGAGGTGAGCCCCGCCACTTTTGGACCGCCATCGGCTTTCAGGCTGTGTTGGGTCTGGTGGCGCTGCATGTGGCTGCCGGCCGGGCGGCGGAAGAGGCGCTGACGTTCGCCGTCGCGGCCCTGTTCATCATGGCCGCTGCCAGCGTCATCGGCATCGCTGCGGTGTACCTGTTCCTTGGTATCGCCAAGCTGGCCCATGCCTCCGTCCTTACTGTTTGGGGGCTGTGACATGGCCTCCCATAACCAAAGCCTCCAAGTGCTCTGCCCAACCGATCATTTCGGACTGAGCGTCGCGCAATTCCTCGTCGCCGGCAGCTTGCCGCAGGATCGTGGCGTGAACCATGGCGTCAATGGGGTTGGTCAGCGGCAACGTCGGTTCCCGATTGTCCCGCTGGTACCTCAGTTCGATGCAGATGGCGGTAGCCATGTACTTGCACCACAGCCATCCGCCGATCTGGTGGTAGTTGGCTTGGCTGCGGTGCCACTGCGCCCGCTCCAGGCCGTTGGCCGGGCAGGGCGGGGTGTCGATTGCGACGATCATTCCCATGGCTCAGCGCTCCGTGAAGGTTTCGCGGACGACGCGGATAAGGCCGCGCGCCTCAGCATCCCGTCCGGTCAGTTCGCCAATCGTCTCCAGCATCGCCGTGACGCTGCTGACCAGCACCAGCACGGCGGCCCGATCTCCCTTTACCTCGCTCATGCCCGTGTCCCCGCAGTTGTTCGCTGCGGACACTTTGCAACGGAGGCCGCATGATGGACATGCATCCCGTGAGCAACGCCGTTCCCCATGCAGGAACCACCGTTCCGAAGGCCGAACGCAAGCCGAACAAGCGCAAGATGGTCGCCGATTTCGTGGCTCGTGGCTTCCGTTTCGCCTGCGACCACATCGGCATCAAGCGCCTTGCCGGTGCCATTGAACGCACGGATCGCGCGCTGCGCTACTGGCGCAATGGGGAGAAGGAGCCCGGCGCTACGGACCTACTCCTTGCCGCTCGCGCCTGCAAGCAACTGCGCTCGCGCATTGTCGCCTTCCTGCACATCCCCGAAAGCCGCCTTCACCGGGCGGAAGCTGAAATTGCCGCTCTGGAGGCGCAGGCCGATGCTCTGGCTGCTGACGCATACGCAACTCTTGCTCGCCAAAGCTATGAGATCGGCGGCGTCCATCGCACGCGCCTGTCAACGCTGGCGAAGGCGGCTCGGGGGCTGATGCGCCTCCGGTTCCGCCGTCGGAAGGCGGTGGCGCCATGAGGCACCCCGCATGGTTCCCGCCCGTCAAGGAGTGGTCTCCGGACGATCTGGTGACGTGCCCCTCTTGCGGCGAAGCGATCCGATCCGCCCATAGCACGAAGAGACGCGACCCTAGCGGCTGCATCGCCCGACGGCCTTCCGTGTGCCGCAGGAAGGCTGCGGCGCCATGACCGAAACACCACTCGCTGAGGCTATTCCAGCCGGCCCCAGCGACGGCGGGGAGGCGCCGGCAAGTGAACTCCCCGCCACCCCTTCCCCCAATGAACGCGCCGCCGATGCTTGGCGTTGCGAGACGAACCCGGACAACGCGCCATGAGCAAGACGAAATCCAACCTCTCCGCCGAAGAACGCAAGCAGCGCGACGAACGGCTCCGCGTCTACTTCAACGATGGCAAGACCAACGAGGAAGTCGCGGCCCTGGAGGGCATCAAGGTCCACTTGGCCGCCTGCCACCGTGGTCGCCTCTTCCCAAAGAACGGCTTTGTCATCGTCGGGGCCGGCAACAACGGAAAGGCCAAGCCGGATGACGGATCGTACATGGCTTTCGTGACGGAGCACGGCATCGCCGGCCCGATGGATGCCGAAATCCGCATCAACGGCTTCCGCCGCCTTCCGGAGCGCGTCCAGCCTCACAGCAGCTACGGCTCTTCCGGTGCCCTGTGCGCCGCTATGGGCGAACGGAGGGCCGCATAATGGGCCGCGCCTGCACCGTGAACCCCTTCGAGCGCGAGAACTGGACTCCGACACTGGCGGAGGTTGACGCCCGTCCTGCACAGCCTGTGCGGCTTGGCAATTGGGCCACGTTCCACCCGGTCGCCTATCCGGACCACTCCGCCCCTGTCGTCACTGAGCGTGACCGCGCGTCCATCGCTGCGGCCATGCACAAGGTCCGCCGCTTCGACACCGCCGGCCGGGAGATCGTGTGATGGCAACGAGAGAGGAACTACGCGCCGCGTATGAGGCGGGGGCGACCATCTCCCAGGTCGCTAGGCAGTTCGGCATGGACCCGAGTTGGGTTTCTCGGAAGATCAAATCTTCCGGCGCTGCGATGCGGCCCCGTGGGGCAGCCAGTCCGAAGAGCACATCAATCACGAATGAGATGGTTCGGCTGTCCGAGCAAGGCAAGCTGCACAAGCAAATCGCCCATGAGTTTGGCGTTTCTCGGCAGGCTGTTTCGCGCCGCCTGATTTCCGCCGGACACCGCCGCTACGCTCCGTCGATGGGGGCGTGACCATGTCCGCCCGCATCCCTCTCGACTGCCTCGGTCCCTCCGCTCTGCGGCAGGTGGACGCCTTCCTTGTGGCTGAGCGGGCGCAGAAGGAAATGCGGGCGGAGAAGAAGGCCAAGGCCCCGCGCCAGAGCCTTGAGGATGAGCTACAGGCTGCGTCTAACCGGTTCCTGTCCATCGCCCTGCCTGCCGATGCTTGGGCCTGCCATATCCCCAACGGAGAGAAGCGCGCCAAGGCTACCGCTGGCAAGCTGAAGGCCATGGGCGTGAAGGCTGGCGCCCCTGACTGGCTGATCGTCTGGCGCGGCCGGGCGTACTTCATCGAGTTGAAGGCGCCCAAGGGGCAAGTGTCGGAAGCCCAAAGGAACACACACGCGGCGCTGCGCAAGTCCGAATGCCGGATCGCTGTCTGCCGCTCTCTCACTGAAATCGAAACCACGCTGCGCGGCTGGCTGATCCCGCTGCGCGCTACCGCACAAGGAATTGCGTCATGACGACCGCTCAGAACAACGCAAAAGCCCGCGTGAAGTCCTTCATTGACCGCCTCGTCCGTCTCCATGAGGAGAAGGCGAAGCTCATGGAGGACATCAAGGAGGTGAAGAAGGAAGCGAAGTCGGAAGGCTGGAACGTGAAGGCCATCGACAAGCTGGTGGCGATGATCGTGAAGGACACTTCCGACAAGGAAGCGGAACTGATGAACGAGATCATGCTCTACGCCGATGCGGCGGGTGTGCAACTCGACCTGTCGTTCCCGGACGATCCCACGCCGCTGGAGGCCGCTATCGAGGCGACCAAGGGCGACCGCTTCGACCCTGTGCGCGCCATGGCCGAAGGCATCGCCTCCGGTGACGAGCGCATCACCAAGGCGGCGTCATTCCCGGCCGGCACGACCATCGAAATCACGCCGTCGTCTTCCCGCGCTGACTGGCCCGACGATCTGCCCACGCGCTTTGTCTCGGATGGCGGCGTCCTGCGTCCGGAGGCCGTCCAATGAGCCTGAACATCCGCGCATCCCTTGCCGCCGCTACCAAGCACGCCAACGGCGCTGAATGGTCAGAGATGTTCTTCCCGACCAAGGGCGGCCCGCTAATCCGCAAGGGCATGCGCGCCTGGGGCAACTACGACCTGACCTATGAACAGCCCAAGGCGCCAGTCGTGTGGCCGCCGGTTCAGGAGGCGTGAGCCATGGGAAAGAAACTGTTCTTCAAGATGAAGCCGTCAGAGCCGCGCAAGACGAACCTGTCTCTGAAGCGCCTTGATCTGCTGCTGAAGACCGAAATCCGGAAGAACGTCCATCCGGAGCGGTTGGGCGCTGTCGAATGCTCTGTCGCCGGCAACCTGCTGTATGCGCTGATGAAGAACTGCGCTGAGCATCCGCGCTGCCCGGATGACCTGATGGCAGTGGCGCTCAAGACGCTGCCGTTGCTCCACCGCTCTGTGTGCGAGCCGCTTGACCAGTTCCCAACGAACGTGGCGAACGATCTGGTCGGCATCTCCGCCGATGTCTGCATCATGGTCAAAGCCAAGGTCATCGACGCCGACATCGGCCCGGCCGCCTTCTGCCACACCGTCTACTACTGGCTGGCGGAGCTTCTTGAGCGCGGGCCGGAGCGGGGCGGGCTGGCGATGAACGAGGAAAGCGCCTTCAACGCCGCCTGGGTCCAGATCGCCGAACTGATCGCCCGGAACCCCGACAAGATCGAAGCGACGGCCAAGTCCTGCCGGAAGCGCGCCCGGCGGTTTCTGGAGGCTTTCCAGTCCTACGGCTTCTTCGTGGACCAGACCGCCGGCCAGAGCATGGCGGAGGCTGCTTAGGCTCTTCCGGCAATCTCAATCCCCCGCTGGCGGCAATGCTCAACGATCAAGGTCTCAATGAGGTTCGTGACCGTGCGGTTCTCCAACTTCGCCGCAATTTCGACGGCAGCTTTGATGGCCGGATCGACGCGCAACGCCAGCGGGATTTTTCTTGTTGCCGACATGTTCGTATAGCCCCTTGCAGTACACTACGTACTGCTGCTATCATCACACACGCAATCGCTCTCCGACAAGAGCGGATCGTATGCATAGGAGATTTGGCGTGAGGAATTTGCCTAAGCGCCCTGCAACGGCCCGCCGTTTTGTCGGACCTCGCACGGTACAGCAGCTCATCAACGGCGTGTCGATGGACTTGGACGCCATGTCGCCGAACCCAACGGCGGCAGAGGTTCAGAGCGCTATCGACCGCTTGGCAGCCATCCGTGATCGCATCCTGTCGGAGGCGCCATGAGCTTCCTACAGCCTATCCGGATAGCGCCGACTGAGGCCGCGCTTGCCACTGCCATCGACTGGTCAAGGCGCATGGAGATCGTTGCCGATACCTGCGCCGGTCAGTCGCCAGACATCAAGAAACGTCTGATCCAGAGCCTCTATGAAAGCGGCGTGATCTACGCCGACGAGGCCATCCACCTAATCGCACGTCTTGGCCTCAAGGAGGCGTGAAGTGAGCAAGAAGAACGCTACCCCTCTCTCATCTCTTGAATTCGCGCTTCTATCGTACAAGCACAGCCTTGATGAGATCGGAGCGATAACCGTCCTGATGGCGCACATCTGGCGTAATTCTGACCGTGGCGTCCCGGATGATGATAGGGGGTTTTGCCACCTTCTTGGCTGTGCAAAAGCCAAGTTCAGAAAAGCCTATAGGCCGCTTCTGGACCAATACTTCGAGAACAGGAATGGGCGTTGGTTCATCCCAATCGACAACCCCCTCCTTGTGAATGAGCAA
>PJUA01000276.1_pt1 | contig 37158 bp, 31 predicted proteins | sample 1512151 | NCBI WGS metagenome assembly PJUA01 (sample SAMN08177678, study PRJNA422409) | Soil metagenome, whole genome shotgun sequencing project. | isolation source: Soil enriched on filter paper: beechwood xylan treatment | place: USA: Madison | collected 2015-01-15
CGCCCAGGCGCCGCAGTGGAATGCCTTCGCCGACACCCTGCGGTCGAACGCCAAGGCCCATCAGGCCATGCACGAGCAGATGACCAAGGGCGGCATGCCGTCCGCGTGGCCGGACCGGCTGGCTGTCCAGCAGAAGGTCCTTGCCACCCGGCTCGACGCCATGAAGGCGCTTGAGGCCGCCGCCAAGCCGCTCTACGCCGCGCTGAGCGACGAGCAGAAGAAGGTTGCCGACCAGCTGTTCGCCGGCCCGATGGGCATGATGTGAGGAGGCGGCCATGACGCACGAGGCTCCGGGCTACGAACTGTGGATGCCGGTCATTTTCAACCTCCAGGAGAGTGCAGCCCTCCGCATCTTCGGCACCGCCTACGAACGGTATGCCGCCGTCACGCCGGGATGGGACCCGCACCTTGCCGGACATGGGCAGAACCGCCCCAGGGCAGGAGGGTCGTTTGGTGCGTGAATTCGGGTCCAAACGTATGAAGCAGGCGGCGGCAGCCGCAGTTGCCGTCTGCCTGCTGGCACTTCCAGCCGGGGCACAGACCCTGCGCGATGCCGTGGAGGGAGCGTGGCGGCTCAATCCGGAGATCCGGTCTCTGGAGGCCAAGCGGGGGCAAGCGGTGGCCCAACGCGGCGCCGGAGCGTCGCTGGTTCCGGCTGCTCCTGCCGTCACCCTGCGGCACATCACCGATCTGGTGGGCCGCAATGTCGGGCGGCGCGAGTATGAGGCCGAAGTCGGCGTTCCGCTCTGGCTGCCCGGCCAGGGCACGGCGACCGTCCGCGCCGCCGACGCGCTGCTGGCGCGCACCGACGCGGAGATCGCGGCACGCCAGTTGGCCGTCGCCGGAGAGGTCCGGACGGCACTGTGGCAGATCGCGCTCCTTGAGCGGCGTGTCGAACTCGCCCGTCAGCGCCTCGCGGTGGCGCGCCGTCTCGAGGCCGACACGAAGCGCAGTTCCAAAGCCGGGGAAACCTCCGAGGCCGACCACCAGCTGGCACGTGGGGAGGCCCTTGCCGTGACTGCGGAGGTCCGGGACGAGGAGTTGACCCTGGAGGAGGCCCGGCAGGCCTTCCGCACCCTGACCGGAGCCACGGTCCCAAAGGCCACGCCCGAGCCGCTGATCGGCGAGCAGCCGCTCGACCAGCACCCGGTGCTTCAGGCGGCTCGCCTGGGCGTCCGGTCGGCCCAGGCGCAGAGGCAGCTGGTCGACCTCACCACCCGCGATAGCCCGGAGGTCGGCGTTCTGGCCCGCAAGGAGCGGGATGTTCGTGGCGAGCGCTTCGACACCATCGTCGGCCTGTCGGTGCGCATCCCGTTCTCGGTGGAGGCGGTCAATGCCCCCAAGCGCGCCGAGGCAGCCACCGAGGTGGTCCGCACCGAAGCCGAGCAGGCGAACGCGGAGCGCACCATCGAGACCGAAATCCGGCAGGCCCGCCTGGCCCATCAGGCCGCCACCGAACGCCTTGCCATCGCCCGCGACCGCGCTGCCGCGCTCAAGGGGCGCCTGTCCATCGTCGAGCGGGCGAGAAAAGGTGGCGAGATCAGCCTCGTCGAGTTCGTGCGGGCCCAGGAGGCGGCTTTCGAAGCCGACCTCGCCCGTGCCACTGCCGAAATCCAGGTCGGCGCCGCGCGCGCCCGTTTGAATCAGTCTCTTGGAGTTCTTCCATGATCCACCGACGCCTTCTCGCCGCGGCCTCGATCGCCGCGAGCCTTGCCGCGCCGGTCGCCCTTCCGACGCTGGCTCATGAAGGGCATGAGCACGGCGACGCTCCCAAGCCGGTCGTCGCCACCGCGACGCCGACCATGGAGACGTCCTCGTCGGACTTCGAACTGGTGGTGGTTGCCCAAGGGCGGACCCTGCTCGTCCATCTTGACCGGTTCGCCACCAACGAGCCGGTGACCGGCGCCACCATTGAGGTCAGCGCCGATGGTGAGGCGATCACCGCGTCGCCGGTTCCTGGCGAAGAAGGCGTCTATCGCCTCGACGCGGGGTGGCTTGCGAAACCGGGTCCTCATGAGCTGACCGTCTCGATCACCGCCGCCGAAGGCGCGGACCTGCTGATCGGCACGCTGGAGGTTCCGGCTGAGGCCCAGCTCGCTGGCCCCGTCGGTGGACAGGGCATGTCCGCCATCCTCGGCCGGGTCCGGGGCGATTCGGGCCTGATGCTGGGAGCCGCCATGGTCTTCCTGCTCGGCGTCCTGACCACGCTTGCCCTCACCCAGCGGGGCCGGGCGCGCACGGTCGCCGGGGCTGCCCTGATCGGCCTCGGCCTGCTGCTGGCCAGTGGCGCCGCTTTCGCCCATGGCGGTGAAGATCACAGCCATGGCGATGAGGCGAAGGACAAGACTCCAGGAGCAGCGGCCACGCCGATGGCGGTGACCGGCATATCGGAGAGCCCTCGCCGGCTGCCGGACGGCAGTCTGTACGTGCCCAAGACGTCACAGCGCCTGTTGTCGGTGCGCACCACGGTCGCCAAGACGCAGCAGGCGGCGCAGACGGTGCAATTGATCGGCCAGATCATCGCCGACCCGAACGGCGGCGGTCACGTCCAGGCGACGCAGAGCGGCCGGATCGAGCCGGGCGAGAAGGGGCTGCCCTATGTCGGCCAGCGGGTCGAGGCCGGGCAAATCCTGGCCACCATCACGCCGGCCGTGAACGTGGTCGACCGCAGCGGCATCCAGCAGCAGATCGCCACGGTCGAGCAGGAGCTCGTCATTGCAGAGTCGCGGGTGCAGCGCCTGCGGCAGCTTCAGGGTAGCGTTCCGCAACGCGACATCGACGAGGCGGAGGCCAACCTGAACGGCCTGCGCAAGCGCCGCGCCGCCCTGTCGCCGACCCTGACCACCAAGGAAGCCTTGCGCGCTCCCATCGGCGGGGTCGTCACCGCCAACAACGTCAAGGCCGGTCAGGTCATCGAGGGCCGCGACCAGGTGCTGTTCGAGATCGTCGACCCGTCACGGCTGATGGTCGAAGCGGTCGCCTTCGATCCCCGGGTGGCGAATGCCATCAAGGCGGCCACGGCGACGACCGCCGACGGCACCAGCCTGTCCCTGGAACTCCTCGGCTCCAGCCTGGCGCTGCGCCAGCAGGCGATCCCGCTGCTCTTCCGGATCGCCAATCCGCCGGCGGGGCTCGGCGTCGGCCAGCCGGTCCGGCTCGTCGCCCAGGTCCAGGGCACCGCGTCGGGCATCGTCCTGCCGCGCCACAGCGTGGTGCGCAACGCCGGCGGTCAGCCGATCGTCTGGCAGCACGAGTCCCCGCAACGCTTCGTCGCCCGGCCCGTGCGCACGCAGCCGGTCGATGGCAACACGGTGCTGGTCCTGGCCGGCATCGAACCGGAGGCGCGCATCGTGACCGATGGCGCCGGCCTGCTGAACCAAGTCCGGTGAGGCGGCCATGTTCAACGTCCTCGTCAACACCAGTCTGCGCAACCGCCTGTTCGTGCTGGCCGCCGCCGTGCTGCTGGTCGTTTACGGCTCCTTCGTCCTCAAGGGGCTGCCGGTCGACGTCTTCCCCGACCTCAACAAGCCCACCGTCACGCTGATGACCGAGGCAGAGGGTCTGGCACCCGAGGAGGTCGAGCAGCTGGTCACCTTCCCGCTCGAGACGTCGATGAACGGCATGCCGGGCATCACCCGCGTGCGCTCGGTCTCCGGAGTCGGCCTGTCCATCGTCTTCGTCGAGTTCGACTGGGGCACCGACATCTACCGCAACCGCCAGCAGGTCGCCGAGCGTCTGGCCATCGTCCAGGGCCAGCTGCCGCCGAACGTCCGGCCGCAGATGGGGCCGATCTCCTCCATCATGGGCGAGATCATGCTGCTCGCCATGTCTGCCGAGCCGGGAACCGGCGTCGGGCCTATGGATGTCCGTGAACTCGCCGATTGGGTGGTCCGTCCCCGTTTGCTCGCCATCCCCGGCGTCAGCCAGGTCATTCCGATCGGCGGGGAGATCCGTCAGTACCGCATCGCTCCCGACCCGGCACGCCTGCACGACCTGGAGATCACCACCGACGAGCTGGTGAAAGCGCTCCAGCAATTCTCAGCGAACACCGGCGGCGGCTTCATCGACCAGCACAGCGAGGAGTACCTGATCCGCAACATCGGCCGGACCACCCGGCTGGAGGACCTGCGCACCCTGGTGGTCGCCTACAAGGCCGGACAGCCCATCCATCTGCGCCAGGTGGCCGATGTGGATTTCGCGGCCCGTGTGAAGCGCGGTGACGCCGGCGTCGACGGCAAGCCCGCCGTCATCCTGTCCGTGCAGAAGCAGCCGGGCAGCGATACGACGACGCTGACGGCCGACGTCGAGAAGGCCCTGGCCGATCTGGCGCAGTTCCTGCCGAAGGGGGTGAAGGCGAACGAGATCCTGTTCAAGCAGGCCAACTTCATCGACACCTCGATCCACAACGTCATGACGGTGCTGCAGGAGGCGGTGGTGGTGGTCGCCGTCATCCTGTTCCTGTTCCTGCTCAACGTCCGCACGACGCTGATCTCGCTGACCGCCATTCCGATCTCCATCCTGATCACCGTGCTGGTGTTCAAGGCGTTCGGCATGTCGATCAACACCATGACGCTGGGCGGCCTCGCCATCGCCATCGGCGAACTGGTCGACGATGCCGTCGTGGATGTGGAGAACATCTACCGCCGCCTCGGCGAGAACCGCCGGGCCGGCGACCCGCGGCCGATCCTGGAGGTCGTGGCGGCGGCCTCGCAGGAAGTGCGCTCCGGCATCGTCTACGCCACGATCATCATCATCCTGGTGTTCGTGCCGCTGTTCGCCCTGTCCGGCATCGAGGGACGGCTGTTCGCGCCGTTGGGCGTGGCCTACATCGTCTCCATCCTCGCCAGCCTGCTCACCGCCATCACCGTCACCCCGGTGCTGTCCTACTACCTGCTGCCCAAGATGAAGCGGCTCGATGAGCATGACAGCTGGCTGGTGCGACGGCTGAAAGCAGGCAATGCCCGCCTGCTGAACTGGGCCTTCGGCAATCCCGGTACCCTCTTCACCGTGGTGGGAGCCGCCGTGGTGATCGCCGCGGCCACGGTGCCGAGCCTGCCACGCGCCTTCCTGCCGCCCTTCAACGAGGGCACGCTGACGATCTCCATGGTGCTCAACCCCGGCATCTCCCTGGCCGAGTCCAACCGTGTCGATCTCGCGGCAGAGAGGCTGATCATGCAGGTGCCGGAGGTGGCGTCGGTCGGCCGCCGCACCGGCCGTGCCGAACTCGACGAGCACGCGGAAGGCGTCCATTCCAGCGAGATCGACGTCGATCTGGTGCCGTCCGCGCGCAGCCGTTCCGCGGTGCTGGCCGACGTGCGGGCGCGGCTGGCGGCGCTGCCGGTGTCGGTGAACATCGGACAGCCGATCTCCCATCGGCTCGACCACATGCTGTCCGGCGTCCGCGCCCAGATCGCCCTGAAGGTCTATGGGGAGGATCTGGACACCCTGCGCAGCCTCGCCGGACAGCTGCAACAGACGCTGACGTCGATCCCCGGGCTGGTCGACCTGCAGATCGAGAAGCAGGTCCGTATCCCGCAGGTGCAGGTCGTGATCGACTATGAGCGGGCTTCCCTCTACGGCGTCACCCCGGCCATGGCGACGGAGACGCTGGAGAGCCTGTCCAACGGGCGGGTGGTGTCGGAGATCGTCGACGGCACCCGGCGCTTCGACGTCGTGCTGCGCCTGTCGGACGAGGACCGCACCACCAGCGGCTTGGCCAACCTGCTGGTCGAAACCCCGGCGGGGCGGGTGCCGCTCAGCCTGTTAGCCAGTGTCGAGGAGACCGACGGTCCGAACCAGATCCTGCGGGAGAACGGCAAGCGCCGCATCGTCATCCTCGGCAACAGCGACGGCAAGACGGACATGGCGCAGATCGTCGCGGGCATCCGTGACGTGGTCGGCCGCTCGTCGCTGCCGCCGGGCTACTTCACCAGCCTGGAGGGCACCTTCCAGGCGCAGGAGGAGGCGTCGAAGACCATCGCCGCGCTGTCGATGGTGTCGCTGGCGATGATCTTCCTGGTGCTCTACAGCCGCTACCGCTCCGCGGTGCTGACGCTGATCATCATGGGCAACGTGCCGCTGGCCCTGATCGGCAGCGTCGCGGCGCTGTGGATCGCCGGACAGCCGCTGTCGGTCGCCTCGATGATCGGCTTCATCACCCTGACCGGCATCAGCACGCGCAACGGCATCCTGAAGGTCAGCCATTACATCAACCTCGTCCTGCACGAGGGCGAGACCTTCGGCAAGGCCATGGTGATCCGCGGCAGCCAGGAGCGGCTGACCCCGGTGCTGATGACCGCCCTGTCGGCTGGCGTCGCCCTGGTGCCGCTGATGATCGGCGCCGACGCGCCGGGCAAGGAGATCCTCCACCCGGTCGCCGTCACCATCTTCGGCGGCCTGGTCAGCGCCACCCTGCTCGACACCGTCCTGACCCCCGTCCTCTTCCTCAGGCTCGGCGAGAGGCCGCTCAGGCATCTGGTCGACGCCCAAGCCGGTTTGCTGCGTCCGGCCGAGGCCTACTGATCCACCCGTTCACCCTGTCTTACTCAGAAGGAAAGCCTATCGTGAAGTTCTCGACCCTCCTCGTCGCCGCCACCCTGGTTGCCGCCCCGGTCCCGGCCTTTGCCGATGGTGCCAAGACCGGCACCCATGGCGGTGCCCGCACCGACGCCGGCCCCTACCATGCCGAGCTCGTGCTCCAGGGCAACGACGTCGTCCTGTACGTGACCGACGGCTCGGACAAGCCGGTCGACGTGACCGGCGCCAAGGCCGAGGCCACCATCCTGGCCAACAAGCAGACCCAGAAGGTCGCTCTGGAACCGGCAGGCGCCAATGCGCTCAAGGGAAAGGCCAACCTGGGCGAGCCCCACGACAGCGTGAAGGTGGTCACCGCCCTGACCATGCCCGGTCAGAAGCCGGTTCAGGCCCGCTTTGAAGTGGGCCACGCCGGCCACTGAGACCCCAGGGGTGGCATGAGGATCACCGCCTCATGCCACCCCGAACGAGGAGGCGCGCGACGAGCGCCAAGAAGAAACTCGCCACGCTGGCGGCGGCCTCGCTGATCGCCAGGAGCGAGCGGTCGAAGACGTGAGGAGAGGAAGACCTCAGCCTGCACACCGGGATTGACCTTCCAGTCGCTGGAAGGCGGAGCATGGGTTCCAAGGTCACCGCCACACCCCTGACCCATGTGGCGCCGCGCAACACCGGGAGTACCGACGCCGGGCCTGCGAAGGGAGATGCGAACATGAAAGACCTGCACCATGGCCATGGGCATCAGCACGGACATGACCATCATGGTCACCATCATCACGCAGGACCCGACGACCGCAGGACGGTCAAAGATCCTGTCTGCGGCATGATGGTCGACCCGGATCGGACCGCGCACCATGCGGAGCATGATGGGCACAGCTTCCACTTCTGCTCGGCGCGCTGCCACGACAAGTTCGTCGCCGCCCCGGAGCAATACCTGAAGCCGGAAGCCAAGCCCGCGGCGCCGGAGCGGGCCGGGCAGGCCTCGCCCCAGAAGGGGGTCATCTACACCTGCCCGATGCACCCGGAAATCCGGCAGGAGGGGCCGGGCAACTGCCCGATCTGCGGCATGGCCCTGGAACCGGTGGGTGCCAGCCTCGAAGAGGGGCCGAACCCGGAACTCGTCGACATGACCCGGCGCTTCTGGATCGGCCTGGTGCTCAGCGTGCCGCTGGTGGTCCTGGAGATGGGCAGCCATATTCCGGCCCTTGGCCTTCATGACCTCGTGCCGCCGCGCATCTCGATTTGGATTCAGTTTCTCCTGGCGACGCCGGTCGTGCTGTGGGCGGGTTGGCCGCTGCTGGAGCGCGGCTGGCAATCGTTCCGGCGGCGCAGCCTGAACATGTTCAGCCTGATCGCGCTGGGGGTCGGCGTTGCGTACCTCTTCAGCTTGGCCGCGACCTTCCTGCCCGGCCTGTTCCCGGCGAGCTTCCGGGGCATGGACGGGGTGGTGGCTGTGTACTACGAGGCGGCCGCCGTCATCACCGTGCTGGTGTTGCTCGGTCAGGTGCTGGAACTGCGCGCCCGCGAACAGACCGGCGGCGCCATCCGGGCGCTGCTGAACCTGGCGCCCAAGACGGCCCGCCGCATCGAGGAGAACGGCGAGGATGAGGAGGTCTCCCTCGACCAGGTCCGGGTCGGCGACCGGCTGCGCGTCCGCCCCGGCGACGGGGTGCCGGTCGACGGTGAGGTGCTCGACGGCCGCAGCGCCGTGGACGAGTCGATGGTCACCGGCGAGAGCATGCCGGTCGAGAAGGAGCCCGGCGCCAAGGTGATCGGCGGCACCGTGAACCAGACGGGCGCCTTGGTGATGCGGGCCGAGAAGGTCGGCTCCGACACCATGCTGTCGCGCATCGTGACCATGGTGGCCGAGGCGCAGCGCTCTCGTGCCCCCATCCAGCGGATGGCGGATGTGGTGTCCGGCTACTTCGTCCCGGCGGTCATCCTGGCTGCCCTCCTCGCCTTCGCCGGCTGGATGGTCTGGGGACCGGACCCCGCCTTCGCCTACGCGCTGATCGCGGCGGTCTCGGTGCTCATCATCGCGTGCCCCTGTGCCCTGGGGCTGGCAACGCCGATGTCGATCATGGTCGGGGTGGGAAAGGGAGCTACGGCCGGCGTACTGATCAAGGACGCCGCGAGCCTGGAGCGGTTCGAGAAGGTCGACACGTTGGTGGTGGACAAGACCGGTACGTTGACCGAGGGAAAGCCGCGGGTGACCACGGTCGTCCCGGCGGCCGGTATCGACGAGGCGGAGCTTCTGTCCCTGGCAGCCAGTCTGGAGCGGTCAAGCGAACATCCCCTGGCGGCTGCCATCGTCGCGTCCGCCAGGGAGCGGGGGCTGCCTTTGCAGGAGGTCACCGACTTCGGCTCGGTGACCGGCAAGGGCGTGGTCGGGAGGGTTGGCGGCCGCGAGGTCCTGCTCGGAAATGCGGCGATGATGCGGGACCGGGGCGTGGTTTTGGGCGAGCTGGAGGCGCGCGCCGACGAGCTGCGGCGGGAGGGGGCGACGGCGCTGTTCGCCGCGGTGGATGGCCGCCCAGGGGGCGTTATCGCGGTGGCCGACCCGATCAAGGCGAGCACGCCACATGCTTTGGAGACGCTGCGCGCCGAAGGCGTGCGCATCGTCATGCTGACCGGCGACAACCGGACCACTGCAGAGGCGGTGGCGCGGCGCCTTGGCATCGACGAGGTCGAGGCCGAGGTCCTGCCCGACCAGAAGCATCAGATCGTGCGGAAGCTGAAGGCGGAGGGGCGCGTGGTCGCCATGGCCGGCGACGGCGTCAACGATGCTCCCGCACTCGCCGAAGCGGACGTCGGGGTCGCCATGGGCACCGGAACGGAGGTGGCGATCCAGAGTGCCGGCGTGACGCTGGTGAAGGGCGACCTCGCCGGCATCGCCCGGGCCCGGGTTCTGAGCCGTGCCACCATGGGCAACATCCGCCAGAACCTCTTCCTGGCCTTTGTCTACAACGCACTCGGAGTGCCGGTGGCGGCCGGCGTCTTCTATCCCCTGTTCGGCTGGACGCTGAGCCCGATCATCGCGGCTGCCGCCATGGCGCTGAGTTCGGTGTCGGTCATCGGCAATGCACTGCGATTGCGCATGACGAGCCTGTAGGCGCAGGTCTATCACTGGCGATTAGATGAAGGCTGATCTTGCCCCGGTTCGGTGGACAGGGGTTCACGCAGATCTTAGCTCGCCCTTTTCCGGGGGTGATGTATCCGACGGCTGAGTGGGCGCGTTGGCGATTGTAGTAGGTTTGGATGTAGGCGAACTGATCGACCGCGTCGTCCTGACGCCCTCCCCTGCCGAAGCGGGGTTGGACGCCGACCTCCACGGCGAAGTGGCCGGCGTGCTGGCGGTCTGCGAGGGCGCCGCTCAGCTGCAAGGCCCAGACGCACGAACGCCCCGGCTCTTTCGAACCGGGGCGTCAAGTGTCGTTGGTTGCGGGGGCAGGATTTGGCCTTTACCGTACTCGGTCTCTGCGTTGAGGAACCGAACGCAAGCGCCATCACAACGCTTGCGAATGAGACTCACCCGGCGGAGAGTTCCGGCTTACCTGATACGCTGGACTGCCGCTGCCGTTGCTCTTCGCGCAGTCTCGATGCGCCGCAGACGGTGGCCAAAGCACAGGCCGTGACGTACCAGGCGGGTGAAGTGGGGTCGCCCGTGATGCTGATCAGCCAAGTGACGATGAATTGGGCGAAGCCGCCGAAAACAGATACGCCAACACTGTAGACGATCGACAGGCCGGAGGCGCGCACGCGGGACGGGAAACTCTCCAACAGCAGAAGCAGGCAGGCCCCCGCTCCGACCGCATTGACGGCGATCAGCAGCGCGACAACCGCCAACGCCGCGGGAACGCTGGCGACATGCGACAGCACCCAGAAGGCGGGATAGGTCAGCATCGCGCTCGTCAGCGCGGTCAAGATGACGAAAGGACGGCGCCGGCCCAGGCGGTCCGACAGAAGCCCGGCCAGGGGAGCCACCACCAGCATGGTCGCCCCGGCGGCGCAGCCCGTCAGGAATGCGGTCTGAGGCGGCAGCCCGACCACCCGAATCAGGTAGGTCGGCATATAGAAGATGTTCACGTAGGTGGAGGCGGTGCCGCCCATGATCATCAGAACGCCGATCAGCAGCTTCGCCCGATGATGGGACAGCAACTCCGCCAGGACGGCCTTGCCGCCGGGATCGTGTCGCGCCGTTTCCGGCAGCAGGCGGCGCAGATGAAGGCCGACTGGAACGATCAGCAGTCCGGCCAGGAAGGGAAGGCGCCATCCCCACGATTCCAGCGCGTCGGTCGACAGGTGGGTCGACAGCAGATAGCCGCTGAGCGCGCCCAGCAATGCGGCCGCCCCCTGGCTGGCCATCTGCCAGCTGACCCGCAATCCGCGGCCGCCGGGATGTCCCAACTCCATCAGCATGGTCGTCGCCACGCCGATCTCGCCGCCGGCTGAAAAGCCCTGCAGGATGCGGCCGATGGCGATGATGGCCGGTGCTGCCGCACCGATCTGCGCATAGGTCGGGCAGAGCCCGATCAGCAGAGTGCCCAGCGCCATCAGGGCGATGGTCAGCACCAGCGCCGGCTTGCGCCCGACCCGGTCGGCGTAGGCGCCGATGATGATCCCGCCCAGCGGCCGAACGACGAACCCGACCCCGAAGGTCAGCAGCGCCAGCAGGAGCGGGCCGAATGCCGATTGCACCGGGAAGAACAGCTTGCCGATGGTAAGAGCGAAGAAGCTGTAGATGGTGAAGTCATAAAGCTCCACCGCATTGCCGATCGACAGCGCCAGGATGGTAGCGGGAGGCGACGGCGCGGACCGACCGCCGCCGGGGAAACTCGACAATGCCATGACCCTTCCCCCTCTTCCACTGCCCGGAGCGCTCGACGGCGTTCATAAGATTCAGATCAATTAGTATTTGCAAAACGAAGGACCGGCAATTTTGGGATATCGAATGGAGAGGACTGCGTCTCTTTTCTCAGCAGAACCGCAAATCAAGACACAAAATGCTCAACACCACTCCCATAAACACGCCGATTGTTTCCCTGTGAGTATTGATAATACCTACGGATAGCTTTGAAAAGTGCCTCAATCCGGTAGCCATTGAAAGCGCCGGCGTTCCGCGGCGCCGATCAGCCGAACCGTTGACGCACTGACAAAAGGACTTGAACGATGCGACCCGAAGACTCCACGTCGGCGGCGGATGCCACGCGCCGCAGCTTCATCGTCGGCACCGTCGGCACCGCGATCGCCGGGGCCGCCGTTGCGACGGCTGCCTCCCCAGCCACCGCCGTCGCGGCCGAACGCCAGACCGCCGGCAACGGCTCTGTCCATCACAGGGAAGGAAAACGGACGATGACCAACGGCAAAACCGAAGACGGGTTCGTCACCGCCAAGGACGGCGCATCGATCTATTACAAGGATTGGGGTCCGCGCGACGCCCAGACGGTCATGTTCCACCATGGCTGGCCGCTGACGGCCGACGACTGGGACGCGCAGATGCTGTTCTTCCTGAACCATGGCTACCGTGTCGTCGCCCATGACCGGCGGGGCCATGGCCGCTCCACCCAGACGGCGACCGGGAACGAGATGGACACCTACGCCGACGACGTGCTGGCGGTGGTCGCCGGGTTGGGGTTGAAGAACGTCTTCCATGTCGGCCATTCGACCGGCGGCGGCGAGGTCGCGCGCTATCTGGGCCGCCACGGCACCTCGCGGGCGGGAAAGGCGGCTCTGCTGGGCGCCGTTCCGCCGATCATGGTCAAGACCGAGGCCAATCCCGGCGGCCTGCCCCTGGAGGTGTTCGACGGGTTCCGCACGGCACTGGCCGCCAACCGCGCCCAGTTCTTCCGTGAAATCCCGTCCGGCCCATTCTATGGCTTCAACCGCGACGGCGCCCAGGTCTCCCAGGGAGTCATCGACAACTGGTGGCGGCAGGGGATGATGGGCGGCACCAAGGCCCATTACGACTGCATCAAGGCCTTCTCGGAGACCGACTTCACCGAGGATCTGAAAAAGATCGACATCCCGGTCCTGGTGATGCACGGCGACGACGACCAGATCGTGCCGATCACCGATTCCGCCCTTCTGTCGTCCAAACTGCTGCCGAAGGGCACGCTGAAGGTCTACAAGGGCTTCCCGCATGGCATGGCGACCACGCATGCGGAAACCATCAATGCCGACCTGCTGGCCTTCTTCAAGGCCTGAAGGTGCTTCGCCCCCGCAGGGCCGCGCCGGGCACTGCGGGGGTCAACCTATACGCAGGTATGAATGCCGCATCCTGCTCCACCTGTTGAAATGAGTCGGCCGCAACGGAGGTTGTTGACGGGCCGTGCCGCGGCTGGAGTGCGATGTTGTGCTGAGTGTTCCCACCATCTGTGTCGTCGACGATGATGAAAGCATCCGGGAGAGCTTGGACAACTTCCTGCGGTCGGTCGGAATGCAGGTTCGCACATTTTCCTCGGCGGAGGAGTTCATCGCCTATGACGGCGAGGCGGACTGCCTGATCACCGATCTCAACCTGACCGGTATGGACGGGCTCAGCCTGCAGATGGTGTTGCTGCAGCAGGGCCGCATTCACCCCGTCATCGTGATGACCGCCTTCGCCACGCCTGCGGCCCGCAGCCGCTCGGCAGCGCAGAAGGTCACCGCCTTTCTGACCAAGCCGCTCGATCCGGAAAAGCTGCTCGTCCTCGTCGAAGACGCCCTCAAGACCAAACGGGACCGCACCCCATGACCGCCCAGCCACACCGCAGCGACACCACCGTCGGGGGATACGACTTCGCCGGCTTTGCCGCGGGAGAGCGCCCCGGCTACGATGGACGGGCCGGCCAGAGGGAGCGGCAGATGGGCATGACGGAGAGCTCCATGGCGAAGAGTTCCATGGTGGAGAGTTCCATGGTGGACTGCGGCACCCCCGCCCTGGTCTGCATCATCGATGACGATGCCGACGTGCGATGTGCGGTGGAAAGCCTGCTCCGCTCCGTCGATTACAAGGTGATGGCCTTCGCCTCGGCGGAGGAGTTTCTGGCGTGTGACGAGGCCGCAAGCGCTGCCTGCCTGATGCTGGACGTCTATCTGGACGGTGCCGATGGGCTGGAGGTCCAGCAGGCGCTGCACGACCGGTCCATCGCCGTGCCGGTGGTGCTGATGACCGGCCAGGGCGACATCCCGATGACGGTGCGCGGGATGAAGGCCGGCGCCGTGAACTTCCTGACCAAACCTTTCACCGAACCGGACCTGCTGCAGGCCGTCGCGGAGGCGGTGGACCTGGATAGCCGGCGCCGCGCCGAACGCGGCCAGGACGACACGGTGCGCGGACTCTACGCCAAGCTCACCCCGCGCGAGCGCGACGTCATGGCCCTGGTCACCGCCGGGCTGATGAACAAGCAGGTCGCGGCGAAGCTGGAACTGAGCGAGGTCACGGTGAAGATCCACCGCGGCAACATGATGCGCAAGATGCAGGCACAGTCGCTGGCCGATCTCGTCCGCATGGCCGAAATCCTGGGCGTGCGTGAACGGACGGTCACCCGCTACAGCGCGGGCTACAGCGCGGCCGGCTGAGCCACCGCCTCCCCCGCGGTCGACACCACCGGCAGCGAGAAGGACAGGGCGGCACCTTGCCGGCTGTTGGTGGCCGCCCACAGCCGGCCGCCATGCTCCTCCACGATCGTCTTGCAGATCGACAGGCCCAGCCCCATCCCCTCCTGCTTGGTGGAGAAGAAGGGTTCGAAGATCCGCGGCAGCACATCGTCCGGAATGCCGGGGCCGCTGTCGGCGATGGTGAAGGTCACGGATTGCGGCCCGTCCGCCGCGGCGGCGATGGCGATGCGGCGCTCCGGTGACTTCGCCGCCTGCATGGCCTGGATCGCGTTGTAGGCGATGTTGACGATCACCTGCTGGATTTGCGTGCGGTCGCCGACGATGGCCGGCAGATCAGGCGGGACATCGACGGAGATCCTCGTCCTCTGGCGATAGGCTTCATGCTCCACCAGCGTGACCGCATCGGCGATACAGTCGTGCGGCTTCATCGCTTCGGTGACGAGTTCGCCGCGCCGCGCAAAGGAGCGCATCTTGCCGATGATCCGCACGGCATGCTGGGTGCTGGCGGTGATGCGGCTCAGGCTGGTGGCCACCTCGCCCAGATTCGGCGTCTCGCGCGACAGCCAGCGCGTCGCCGCCGCGGCATGGCTGGCGATGGAAACCAGCGGCTGCGATACCTCGTGCGTCAGCGACGCCGCCAGTTCCCCCACCAGCGACAGGCGCCCGGCATGGCTGAGGTCAGCCTGGGCCGCCATCAGCGCCTCCTGCACACGCTTCAGTTCACTCACGTCGACGGCGAAGAAATAGAGGCGGCTGTAAGCCTGTGGATCGGCCGGTCCCGGCGGCAGGCTCGCCCGCCACAAGATGGGAACGACGCGCCCGTCCTTGGTGTGCAGGACGCGTTCGCCCTGGCAGACCGTCTCGCCGCGCACCATCGCCTTGAACACCTGGGCGTTGCTGGCCGGACTGGCCGGCAATCTCACCCGCGATTCCCGCAGGAAAGTCTGCTTGTCCCGGAAACCCAGCAAATCAAGCGCGGAGCGGTTGACGTCGAGGATGCGGTGGAACCGCCGCACGTCGAAGAAGAACTGGGGGTTGTCCTCCAGGAAACGGTCAAAATCCGTCACCCCGCCGGCGATCACCTCGTCGACGGCACGCTTCACCCCCGACCAGTCTTCGCACAGGATCGAGATGGGCGAGATCTCGAACAGGTCGGTATGCCGAAGGTCCATCGCTCGCAACCTTTCCCCGTTACCGTACACGTCAATGGCCTGTCGCGGTCGCCCATCCTCGGCCATCTATAGGGAACTCTTGGGAAGACCGCAAATTTGTCCCGATTGGCGGCCTCGGGCAGTTTCCGGTCATTTAGCGTCCGAACAGTTCGTCGCCCTTAATACCTAGGGATGGATACGAGACCGGCGGCCGGCGGGCAAGAATAGGCCGCAGCAGAATCCCCCGAACCAACTCCTCCACGGAGACCGCCATGACCACCCTCCATGTCAATGGCCGCGCCTATCAGGTGGCGGTCGAGGACGACACGCCGCTGCTTTGGGTCCTTCGCGACACGCTGGGGCTGACCGGGACGAAATACGGCTGCGGCATCGCGCAATGCGGCGCCTGCACCGTGATGATCGACGGCACCGCCACCCGATCCTGCCAGGTGCCGGTGGACAGCGTCGGCAACGCCGATATCCGCACCATCGACGCCATCGAGGAGGACCCGGTCGGCCGCAAGGTGGTGGAGGCTTGGGTCGCCGGACAGGTGCCGCAATGCGGCTATTGCCAGTCGGGACAGGTGATGGCGGCGACCGCCCTGCTGAAGCAGACACCCAACCCGAGCGACGGCGACATCGCCGACGCGATGACCAACCTGTGCCGCTGCGGAACCTACAACCGCATCGCCGCCGCCATCCGCCAAGCCGCCGGCTGAGAGGAGCACGCATCATGGACCGCCTGCTCACCGCAGCCCCGATCAAACTCAAAGACCCTCTCGAACTCCAGATCGAGGCGCAGTCCGCCGTTCCGCTGATGAAGGCGGAGGGCGTCTCCAACCTGTCGCGCCGCGCCTTCCTCGGCTTCGGCACCAGCGCGCTGGTGCTGGGCGCCCTGCTGCCGTCGGTGCCGGTGCGGGCACAAACCGCCGCCGCCGCGGTCAAGCCGGGCACCCGCATCCCGGCCTTTCTGGTCATCGGCAAGGACAATGCCGTCACCCTGCTCAGCCCCTTCGTGGAGGGTGGCCAGGGCATCAACACCGGGCTGGCGCAGATCGTCGGCGAGGAACTGGACGTCAACCCCAGCCGCTTCACCGTCGAATGCGCCCCGCCGGGTCCGGACTACGCTGTCATCAACGGCCTGCGGATGACCGGCGGCAGCTTCTCCACCCGGTCCAGCTACCCGCTGATGCGCCGGCTGGGCGCCACCGCCCGCGACATGATGATCCGCGCCGCCGCGGCCAATCTGAAGGTCAAGCCGGAGAGCCTGAAGACGGAGGACGGCTTCGTCATCCATACGGCGAGCGGCAAGCGGCTGTCCTATGGCGAGCTGGCTCCCGTGGCGCTTGCCCTGCCGCCGCACGACGATGTGGCCCTGCGCGACCCGGCCAGCTTCCGCTACATCCGCCAGCCGGTGGCGCGGCTCGACGTGCGGGCGAAATCGACCGGCAAGGCCGTCTACGCCATCGATCAGAAGCTGGAGGGCATGCTCTATGCCGCGGTCCAGCATGCGCCGAACCAGGGCACGACCGTCCGGTCCATCGCCAATGAGACGGCGGTGGCGGCGATGCCCGGCGTCCATTCCGTCCACACGCTGCCCGGCGCGGTGGCGGTCGCTGCCGACAGCTGGTGGCGCGCCCGCAAGGCGGTGGAGGCGCTGTCGGTGAGCTGGTCGGCTCCGGCCGCGTCCGGGCTCGAAACGGTGGCTGCCGACTATGCATCGGACGGGCTGCTGGCCGCGCTGAAATCCTTCACCGAAGCAGGGCTTCCGGCAGAAGCCGAAGGCGACGTGGCCGCGGCGTTCGCCGCCGCCGCCAAGGTGATTGAGGCGGAGTATGACGCTCCCTATCTGGCCCACGGCCAGCTGGAGCCGCCCTCCTCCATTGCGCGCTTCAACCCGGACGGCACGCTGGAGCTGTGGGCGCCCAACCAGATGCCGGAGCTGTTCCAGTCGGTGGCGGCCCAGGCCGCCGGGCTGGCGCCGGACAAGGTCATCCTGCATTCGCCGATGCTGGGCGGCTTCTTCGGCCGGCATTTCCTCTATGGCAGTGCCAACCCCTTCCTCCAGGCGATCCAACTGGCGAAGGCCACCGGCCGCCCGGTCAAGGTGTTGTGGTCGCGCGAGGAGGAGTTCCGCATGGACGCCCTCCGCCCGCTCAGCTTCAGCCGCTTCCGCGCAGCCATCGGGAAGGATGGGCGTCCCACTGCGATCCAGGCGCGCACGGTGGGCGAAGGGCCGCTCGGCCGCTGGTTCGGCGCGGTGTTCAAGGACCCGGTCGACAGCTCGGCGGTTGAAGGCATCACGGAGAAGCCCTACGCCATCCCCAACCGGCGGATGGAGTACGTCAAGTTCCCCCATCCCGTGACCATCGCCTTCTGGCGCTCCGTCGGCCATTCGATGAACGATTTCTTCTATGAAGGCTTCCTGGACGAGATCGCCGACGCCGGCGGCCAGGACCCCTTCGCCCTGCGGATGGAGCTGCTGAAGAACAAGCCGCGCCATGCCAAGCTGCTGAGAACCGTCGCGGCGATGTCCGGCGGCTGGAAGCGCGGCCCCTACGAGGTGGACGGCGTGCGCCGTGCCCGCGGCGTCTCGATGGCCTCCCCCTTCGGGTCGGAGACGGCAACCATCGCCGAGGTGTCGGTCCAGGGCGGCGAGACGCAGGTCCACAATGTCTGGGTCGCCTTCGATCCCGGCAGCATCGTCAATCCGGCCATCGTGAAGTCGCAGATCGAATCCGCAGTGGCGCTCGGCCTGTCGGCCACGCTGTTCGAGGAGCTCGTCTATAAGGACGGCGTCCGCCAGTCGCACAATTTCGACGATTACCCGATCCTGTCCCGCCGCTCCATGCCCGCCGTGCATGTGGAGATCGTGGAGAGCGGCGCTCCGATGGGCGGCGTCGGCGAACCGGGCCTGCCCGGCGTTCCGCCGGCGGTGGTCAATGCGGTGGCGGCGCTGACCGGCCAGCGCATCCGCAGCCTGCCGCTGGCGAAGAACAAGATCGGGGTCTGAGGCCAAGAGCCTCCCCGTGTGGCGTGAATGTCCGGAAACGAGGTTTCCGCGACATTCACGCCACCGCTGCCCCGTCTTAAACTCCATGTATCCGTCATTTTTCGCCGCCGGTCTGCCGACGGGGCGCAGAGGCCCCATGGCTGGCATCGCCCGGGCTGGCTCCGCACAGGAATTCCCCATGGCCATCACACCCCTTCATTCCAGGGCGCCGCTCTATTGGCTGGCGCTCGGGTCCTTCGCCGTTGGAACCGAGAGTTTCATGATCGCGGCGATCCTGCCGGACATCGCCGCGGACCTGTCGGTCAGCGAACAAGCGGCGGGACATCTGGTGTCCGTCTTCGCGCTGACCTATGCCGCCAGTTCGCCGCTGCTGACCGTCCTGACGGGAGCGGTCAGCCGCCGCCTTCTGCTGATCGCCACCATGCTGGCCTTCGTCGTCGCCAACATTGTCGCGGCGGTCGCCGGCAGCTATGGCGGGCTGATGGCGGCGCGTGTCCTGCTCGCCATGGCGGCGGGGCTGTTCGTGCCCAACGCCAACGCACTGGCCGGCATGCTGGTGCCGCCGTCGGAGCGCGGCCGCGCCCTGTCCATCGTGACGAGCGGCCTCAGCCTCGCCATCGTGTTTGGCGTGCCGCTGGGCGCGGTCGTCGGCCACACGCTGGGCTGGCGCATGACCTTCGGCGGCGTCGCCGTTCTTTCGGTCGTGGCAGCTGCCGGGCTGTTGGTCGGGCTGCCGCGGGCCATCGGCTCCGCCGCCCCGGTGGTCGGGCTGCGCGAACGGCTGGGGGCACTGGCGAACCCGGCGGTGCGCCGGCCGCTGGCGGTCACCACCCTGTGGGCGATGGGGCCCTTCACCGTCTATCCCTACATCGCCTCCTACCTGCATCGGGTGACCGGGCTGGAAGGGGCGGCGGTCGGCTTTGCCCTGTTCGCCTGGGGGCTGTCGGCCTTCATCGGGCTGGCGGTGGGCGGGAGATTGACCGACCGGCTGGGCGGTGCGCGCATCGTCGCCCTGACCCTGCCGCTGGTCGTGCTGGCGTTGGCGAGCCTGTCGCTGACGGCGGAGTTGCTGCCGCCGGCCCTGGCTCTGATCCCCGCCTTCGTCGCCATCATGCTCTGGGGCTTTTCCGCCTGGGCCTTTTATCCCGGCCAGCAGGCCCGGCTGATCGGCATCACCGGACCGAAGCACGCGCCGATCATTCTCTCGGTCAACGCCTCCTTCCACTATTTCGGCTTTTCGGTGGGAGCGGCGCTGGGCTCGCTGGTGCTGAGCGTCGCCAGCGTTCGGGAACTCGGCTGGGTCGGCGCGCTCTGCGTCGCGCTGGCCTGCCTGCTGGAATTCGCCCCGTCTAAGGCTCCCCGGTTGGCCGACGCTCCCGCTGAATGAAATCATCGCAATAGGAAAGGGCCGCCGAACGAAAGCTCGGCGGCCCTTCTTTGCTTGGTACCCGATCAGACCGGAATGGGGTTTTCGGCGATGTAGCTGTTGAAGCCCATGACCAGCGCATGCTCGTTCGGGCCGGCGTTGTCGCGCATCGGGCGCGCGCTCTCGACGATTGCCTCCTCCGCGTCCGTCGCAAGCGCCGCCATCGTCTGTTCGATGAAGGCGTCCAGCGGCATGGCGCGCGGATCGTCGCCCTTCTTGATCAGGTCGGTGTTGACCCAGGGCGGCGCGATTTCCTGCACGGTGACGCTGGTGTTGCGCAGCATGAAGCGCTGGGACAGCGTGTAGCTGTGCAGCGCCGCCTTGCTGGCCGAATAGACCGCCGTGTTGGCCAGCGGGGTGTAGGCGAGCACGGAGGTGTTGTTGACGATCACCGACCGCGGCTGCGCCTTCAGATGCTCGATCAGGGCCGACGTCATGCGGATGGGACCGAGCAGGTTGGTGGTGACGATCGACTGGGCCCGCGCATCGTCGATCGGGCCGGAGGCGTCGTCGAACGGCATGATGCCCGCGTTGTTGATCAGGACGTTCAGCGTCGGGTTCTCGGCGATCAGACGCTCAGCCGCGGCCTGGATGCTGATCGGGTCGGTGATGTCCAGTTCAATGCCCTTCATCCCGGGGTTCGCAGCGGTCACCTGATCCAGCAGGGCCTTGCGCCGTCCGGCGATGATGACCTGATTGCCCAGCTTGTGGAACGCCTTGGCCAGCCCGCGGCCGATGCCGGAGGTGGAGCCGGTGATGAAGATCGTGTTACCGGTGAGCTGCATGGCTGAATATCCGTCCTTGCGAGAAGGTTGAACGAGCGAAAGCGTCGGGGGAACTGAAATATTCCCCGCGAAAACGCGGTCTCTGGTGATGTGAAAATCTACCGCACCCACAGTATTGTGGGAGCCATATCTAGGTATTAACGGGCAAGCCTGGGGATTGTCGCCCGAACGCCGGCTACTCCACCGCCGACAGGCGCCCGCTCTCCACCGACCGGCGGATCACCTGCGGCGGCTGGCCGTAAGCGCGCAGGAAGGCGCGGCGCATGCGCTCGCGGTCGGCGAAACCGGTTTCGCGGGCAATGACGTCCATCGAATGGCGGCCCTCCTCCATCATGACGCGCGCCGCCTCCAGCCGCAGATGCTCCACCGCCTTAGCCGGCGTCTGGCCGGTTTCCTGGCGGAACAGGCGGCTGAACTGGCGCGGGCTGAGGTTCGCCTCCTCCGCCAGCTCCTCCACCGACAACTCGTTCCTCAGGTTTTCCTTGGCATGGACCAATGCCCGCCGCACGCGGTCGGAGCGCGGCTCCAGCTCCAGCAGGGCAGAGAATTGCGACTGCCCGCCGGGCCGCCGCAGATAAACCACCAGCTTGCGCGCCACCGCCTTGGCGACCTCGGCGCCGAAGTCGTCCTCGACCAGCGCCATGGCAAGGTCGAGGCCGGCGGTCATCCCGGCAGAAGTCCAGACATTGCCGTCGACGCTGAAGATGCGGTCCTCCTCCACCTTCACATTTGGGTAGAGGCGTTGGAGCGTGCGGGCATGGCTCCAATGGGTGGTGGCGCGGCGTCCGTCGAGAAGCCCGGCCTCCGCCAGCACATAAGCCCCGGTGCAGATGCCGGCGACCCGACGCGACGTGCATGCCGCCTCGCGCAGGTAGGCCAGCAGGCCGGGGGTGGACGGCTTGACCCGCAGCGAGCCGATGGTGACGGTCGTGTCGAAGAAGCCCTCTCCGAAGGGCCGGGTTTCAACGGCAAATCCCAGCGAGTTGCGCACCGGTCCGCCCTGTTCCGACAGGACATGGACCTGATAGGCCGGCCGGCCAAGCACGAGATTCGCCATCTCGAACGCCGAAAGCGCCGCCATTCCCATCACCTGGAAATCGTCGAACACCAGGAAACCAATGGTGTGCATGTCCCGCCCTGCCTCTCCAGCCTCAACTCTTCAACCTTGTCTCGCCCTCAAACCGCAAGCCTGTGGATGCGGTGCCGATGCTCAGACTATGCGGGCTCCCTGTTGGCTGAAATGTCAAAGATGCCACGATTCCGGACATCCTAGCTGCATTCGTTGGCGAAGAGGCCGCGGCGATGGGCAGGGCCGGGTAAGGCGCCCGGAACGGCGTCCCAAAGACGGGCGCATCCTTCTATATCGCGCCTGCACCGGGACGTAGCGTGGCCCCACCAACCGGCACCTGCGGCAGCGGGACCGGAACTCTCAGGAGACACGACCATGATGCTCAACTGGAACGAATACCGTCAGCAGGTTCTCACCGGCGTCGGCGAGATCGCCAAGCTCAGCCCCGACACGGTGAAGGGCTATGCCGGGCTCAGCGCCGCCGGCCAGAAGAAGGACCTCCTGGGTGCCAAGGTGCGGGAACTGATCGCGCTGGCGGTCGCCGTCAGCATCCGCTGCGACGGCTGTATCGCCGTCCATACCGAAGCGGCGATCAAACACGGCGCCACCCAGGAGGAGATCGCCGAGGCGCTGGGCGTCGCCGTCGCGCTGAACGCCGGGGCGGCGCTGGTTTATTCCACCCGCGTGATGGACGCCTACGCCGCGCACGGCTGAACCAACGGCGGCGGAGACGGGCCGTCGGGCCGCCGCCGCCCTCCATCCGCAAGGCTTCCCGCGCCGAAAAACTCCGTCACTGTTCTTCAGCGACCCCGTCGATCCAATGCTTGTGGCGCCACAGCCGGGGGGCTTCACCGGCAACGCGGCGGAAGATGCGCGAGAAATGCGACTGGTCCGAGAAGCCGCAGTCGAGCGCGATCTGCGACAACGGCGTGGTCGTGGTTTCCAACAGTTCCTTTGCCCGTTCCACCCGCCGGCGCACGATGTAGGCATGCGGCGGGCAGCCGAAGCTGTCCTTGAAGGCCTGACAGAAATATCCGCAACTGAGCTTCGCCGCCGCCGCCAGATCCCGGTTGCGGATGGAACTGGCGAGATGGTCGTCGATGTAGGTGGTAACCCGCCGCACCTGCCAAGCCGCAAGCCCGGCCTTCGCCAGTTCGGTTTTCGCCAGTCTGGTCTTATGGCCGGCATCGTCCGGCACGTCACGGTCATGACGATGCTCATCGCCGGTGCGTTGCAGCCGGGCGAGGGCCAGCGACAGGCAATGCTCCACCGATTGCCGATCCGGCGCCAGCATGTCGTTCGCCACCCGCAACAGCCAATCGGCCGCAGCCGTCAGCCTGTCGCCGTCATCCCGCGCCCGGCCGACTGACGCCGGAGCCGCCAACGCCGGAACACGGCGCAAGGTCTCGGAAGCAGCCATATCCATGTCGATCTCCTGCTCAGGTCATCTTGACGACGACAGTGCCGGAGGCCCGGGTGTGCGGAAACCCATACTCAGGTATCGATGACCGGCCGGATGACTTCCCGGAACGGAAGAGCGTCTACAGCCGGTCCAGAAGTGCCGCGGCGTCCCGGAGGTCGGGGGTATCGTGCCCCCCGGCGAAGGTGCCGTAGATGGACGAAAGGGTCGACGCGGCATCCTGTTGACGTTCTGTCCCCATGGATCGCCTGGCCATGCTCATCGCCGTCCGCAGACTCCAGGACCGGGCCCCTTGTGCGCCGGCGATCTCCATCGATTGCCGCAGCAGGCTCTCCGCCGTCTCCGCTGCGCCGGCGTTTTCCGATTTCAGGCGGAGCAGTTCGGCCGTCGCCCAATTGGTCGCGCCGTCGCTCGCTTCATCCAGGATCGCCGGCGGGATCAGACGCGGCGCGACGGTCGCGAGCATCCGAATGCGTTTGTTCCGGTACACCTCGGCGAACCGCGAAGACCGGCGGAGTGCCGCAAGCTGGTCATCGGCCCCCTGCCGCGCCTCCAGCGCCAGCTGATAACACAGCCCATAGGTGCGCCAGACGAACAAGGAGCCTTCGTCGGTCTTTTCGACCAGCAGGTTGGCATAGCGCGCCGTAAGATCGTAGTCGCCGCACCAGAAGGCCACCGGGCAGGCGCCCAGCGACAAGGCGAAGCACAGGGAGAGCGCATGACCGGACGCCAGCGCCTGCTCCACCGCCTCGTGCATGGCCTCCCGCGCCCGGTCCGGATGGCCCTGGATCCAGGATATGCGCGCCATATGGGTGTGGGAGACGATCCGCTGTTCGAACTGGTAGCCCCGCAGGCTCGATCCGGTGGTCGGGGCCGGCGCACTCAGGCACCGCTCGGCGAAGTCGCGTGCACGGTCGAACTCGCCCACGGTGAGGAGGCCGAGGGCCATCATGCGCTGATGCATGGATTCCGCCCCCGGATCGACGGGCGTTCCCAGGAGTTGGCCGAAGCGCTCCGCCGCCTCCAGCGCTTCATGGTCCTTCTCAAGGGCCAGATAGTAGAGCCACAGCCCCCAAAGGGCGCGGCGCTGGTATCCGATATTGCCGAACTGCTGCGAAAGCTGAAGTCCACGCAGGAGCACGGCCTTGACCTCCGGCGCCGGGCCGAGCGAGTTCCAGAGCGCCGGACCCAGATGCGCCGTGATCGACATCTCGGACCGCAAGTCCGGTTCCGGTTGTCGCCGGACAGACTGCAGCACCGTCTCGGCGCGCCGACGGAATTCATCGGTCAGCGACAGCTGGAACCACATCGGCGCCGACGCGACGGTCAGGTCGACGGCGGTCGCCAAATCGCCGGAAGACGACAGGGACCATTCCAGCGAGCTGCGAACATCGTCCACCCGGGTCCCGTACACGACGTTCCAGGCCACCGTGTTCGTCGACTGCGACCCGGCCAGCATCCGGCAGAGATGCCGCGCCAGATTGCGGCAGACCACATCAGCCTCGCCGCTTTCCTGAAGCCGTTCCGCCGCATATTGGCGCGTGGTTTCGAGCAAGCGGAATTGTACGCTCTGCTGCCGGTGCTCGACGGACAGGAGCGACTTCTTCGACAGCTCCGATATACCCTCGACGACGTCCTCCTCCGAAATCGCGCCGAAGGCCGCCACGCCGATGGCGAGGTCGCCGGGGAATGCCCCGCGGATGACCGAAAGCCGGCGCAGGACAACGCGTTCGCGCTCGTCCAGCAGGCGGTGGCTCCACTCCAGCGTGGCCCTAAGGGTCTGGTGACGGGGCAGCGCGGTGCGACGTCCGCCGCGCAGAACGTCGAAGGCCCGGTCCAGGCTCGCCGCCAGACCATGGATGCCCAGCAGGGGCACCCGGGCCGCCGCCAATTCCAGCGCGAGCGGAACACCGTCCAGGTGGCGGCACAGCTCCGCGGCGACCGGCGCGTCCGCGTCCGACAGGCGGAACATGCTATCGCCGGACGACACCCGTTCGACGAACAGCTCCACCGCCGGGTAGGTCAGCGCCTGCTCGGCAGTCAACGCGCTTTCCTGCCCCGGCGGAACGGACAAGGGCGGCAGGCGGTAAACCCACTCGCCCTGAGCGCGCAGGATCTCGCGGCTGGTCACCAGGATGTCGATGTCGAGAGCCGTCGCCAGGATGCCCTCGACGACAATGGCGACCTCTTCGATCAGATGCTCGCAATTGTCGAGGATCAGCAGGGCATCCAACCCCTTGACCGTCGCGAGGAACCCCTCCAGGGCACCCTTGCCGCCACCGGGCAGCTTCATCACCTGGGCGATGGTGGCGCACACCAACGTCGGGTCCGACAGCGTGCTCAGATCCACGAAATGGATGCCGTCCCGGTGGCTGCTCGCCGAAACCTGCGCCACTTCGATGGCGACGCTCGTCTTCCCGATTCCACCGACGCCGGTGATGGTGACGAAGCTCTTCTCCGCCAACTTTCGCACGATGTCGTCGATCGTCTCGTCGCGCCCGATCAGCCGGTCGATGTTGCGGGGCAGGAGGGTCGAAAGGTCGGCAGGCGGTGCTGACGGCTGCAAGACGGCCCCCTCCGCGGCCTCCTGCGGGAAGGGCGTCCGGATGGTCCCGACGAACCGGTAGCCCTTTGCCGGGATGTTCTCGATGTAGTCCGTGCCAAAGTCGTTCTTGCCCAGCAGCTTCCGCAAGGAGCCGATGTGAACGCGGATGTTCGCCTCCTCGACGAACAAGCCCGGCCAGACGCGGGCCATGATGTCGCGGTTGCTGACGACCGCTCCGGCCTGTTCCAGGAGCAGGGCGAGGATGGCCAGGGGCCGGCTCCCCACCTTGACGGCGACACCGTCCTTGAGCAGCCCGCGCATCGGGGAAAAGCGGAAGGGTCCGAAGCCGACCTCGTTCTGCTCCATGGCGGGACCTGTCACGGACGGTGGCCGGGAAACGACGGAACGGTGGGAAACAGACGTGTCAGCCAAAGGTCGCGCCCACCGCCCCGCCAACAGCAAAACGGTGACACAACCTCTGGCGCGGCTCCGTCTTCATCAGGTCATCGAAGGCAAAAGAAAGCGTCATTTCCCAGCGCTAAGCATCCATAAGACCTCATCATCATACGTATGCTATACCATAGGTCAACGCATCATAACGTGGCGTGGGACGGCGCAACAGGACGCGTGCGCACCGGCCATCAACGACCATCGGCGCCATCCTCCACCATGCCGGCTTCGACCCCGATGGCGTCGGCCCAGCGGCTTCTCACCAGTTCCACCGCGCGCCGCCGGGTGAAGTCACCGGAGACGATGATCGCGGAGGGAAAGGCCGCACGAATCCGGGCGGCGGCGCTGCGATCCTCATAGGGCAGATGGCCGAGCGGAGCCCCATCCGCAGCGGTGCGGACAAGGTGTACGAAGGGAAGCTCCTGCCCGGCCAACGTCGTCAGAAGCATGGTGAACAGCGTGACGGGATCCGAATCCGACATGCCGCGGAATTGGCCGAACGGCGACAGGCGGACACCGACCCGCTCCGCCGTCCAGACGCCGGTTACCGCATCGACAAGCTCGCAGAGGAAGTTCAACCGGTTCTGGATGGAGCCGCCATACCGGTCCGTCCGCCGGTTCACCCCGTCCTGAAGAAACTGGTCGGGAAGCGAGCCGTCGGCCGCGTCGAGTTCCACGCCATCGAACCCAAGGTGCCTGGCCCGCTCCGCCGCGCGGCGGAAACCCGCGATGACTTCGTCGATGCCGGTGCCGGGCAGGGTGGCGGCCCGAAAAGGGGCATATCCCGGGTGGCACAGCCGCGCCACGACCTTGGCTTTCCTGGCATGGGCCAGGCTGATTGCCGCAGCCCAGGTCGCAGCCGTCCCAGGCGTGTCGAACCCATCCGGCACGGAGGCCGACGCCGCCGTTGCAGAAACCGCGACAGGAGGCGTTATGACCAGCCCACCGGGCGAGACATGCCGGACGCAGGCGCCGCAATAGGCCGCCGAGTGGCTCTCTCCGATCCGCCTGCGATCGGTCGCCGCCGATATGACGACGCGATGGGCGAGATCGAGCGCACCGATGTTGACTGGGAGAAAAAGCTTTTCCATTCCGGTACCTTCCACCGGATCAAATCCGCATCGCAGCGCGGCCGGACGCCGGAGCTTCAATCACGCCGAACACAGGCCAATTGAACTCCACCTTGCCAAGCTCAGCCCTGCCATTCTCAGCCATGCCGGACCCGGACCTGCCTGTCACTTTGCACCGTCCTCAGCCCCGGGGCCGAGCGGAAGGCGGAGATCGGAGCCGCATTGGCGCGCTTTGAAGGCGACGGTGGGGCGGACGCCGCGCGCACGGACGCCACCAGTTCGACGATGCGGTGCGCCATGTCGTCGGCGCGGTCCATCTCGGCCTCGATCAGCTGGGACATCTTCTCCGCGTCGGGGCAGGCCGCACCATTGCGTTCAGTCCAGCGCCGCCGGGCGTCCGAAGCCAACCGGATGGAAGTGACGGCGTTGACGAGAGTCCTGACGTAGGAGACGTAGGTGTTGATCTCCAACTCGCCGAATGCGTGCGGTTGCATCACGAAGGCTTCGGCTTCGGGCCACCGCTGGTGCGACGACATCGACGACGCACCATCGTCATGGGCGGAAAGGTGAGCCATGGCCCCTGCTCCTGTCTGAGTTGTTCTGAGGAGAGTGTGGCCGGGCGGTGGTCTGTAAGCGAGTAAAGCGTTGTAAAGGCCACTGCCCCTTTACGCGCATCAGCGCCATGGTTCCCATGCTTCCGAAGGAGCTTGGCAATCAGGCCGAAGCTCCGCAATATTCCGTTGTATGCAAATTCCATCGGGCTCCCGACGGATATGTGGCAGGCCCGTAGCCTTTGATTTGAATGATGGAATCGACCATGACGGTGAAGCGACGGACTGTGCTGGCGGCCTCTGCGGCGGGCATGTTCCTGGCCACGGTAAGGCCACTGGGGGGACAGGCCCAGGATGCCCTGTCCATCGTGCTGCCCAATCAGTTCATCCTGGCCTTCATCGATGTCCTGTTCACGCAGGCCGCCGGATATTTCGAGCGGGAAGGGCTGCGGGTCAGCATCGAGGAAGGTCGCGGCTCCTCCATGGCGTTGCAGCAGGTCATGGGCGGAAACGCAACGATCGCCCGCATCGGGGCCGTCGATCACATCCGGGCAAGCGGGCAGCCGGCGGGCCGTGATCTCGTCGCCATCGGCACGGTACAGCAGACGTCTCCCTGGTTCGTGGTGAGCTTGCAGGACAAGCCGGTGACCGGGCCGCAGGACATGGTGAACCGGACCATCGGCATCCAATCGGTCGGCGGCACCACGGAAACGCTGCTCGACATCATGCTGGCTGCCCGCGGCGTGGATCGCGCCGGCGTCCAGCGGGTGGTCGTGGGCAACTCGCCGGCTGGGGTCGATCTGATCCGCCAGGGCCGGATCGACGCCTATCTCGTTACTGCCAGCATCGCGGTCGCATTGCGGAAGAGCGGCCAGCCCGTTCACCTATGGAACACGGACACGGTCGCCCCGACGCCGGGCTTCTGCTACTCCGGCAAACGCGACGTGATCGAGCGGCATCAGCCATTGATCCAGCGCTACCTTCGCGCCGTCCGCACCGCACTGCTCGACCTGGTCGACGGCAAGGTCGCCATCGCCGATGCACTGAAGGCCATGGAGCGCTACGACATGGCCGAAGCCCGGAATCAGGAGCTTGCCGCCGCCATTTACAAGGAGAACATAGCCTTCCTGCTGGCGGACGGCCGGCAAAACCTTCTGCGCAACGTGCCGAAGCGCTGGCAAAGCGCCTACGACCTCATGGTTTCCTGCGGGTTCGCGCCGCCCAACCTGAAGCAGGAGGAACTTTACACCAACCGGTTCATCGACGCGCTGTGACCGGGATCGGCGGCAGCAGCGGGCGGCCGGCCCTGATCGCCTTGACAGGGATCGGCAAGAGCTTCGATATCGGCGACGGAACGGCGCCGGCGCTCCTGCCCAGCAGCCTGTCGATCGCCGACGGCGAGTTCGTCGTGTTTCTCGGGCCGTCGGGCTGCGGCAAGACCACCCTCCTGCGCATGATCAGCGGACTGCTGGAACCGAGCTTCGGGACCATCGCCATTGCCGGAAGCCCCCTGTGGCACAAGGGTCGCTGCCGGAAGGAACTCCGGTCCCGACTGGGGCTTGTTTTCCAGGAATCCTCCCTGTTCCCCTGGCTGTCGGTGGAGGAGAATGTGCTGCTGCCGCTGGATTTGCGTGGGCGGCTGCCGCGCACGGAGCGGCTGTTCGCCGCGCGGGCGATGCTGGCGCTGGTCGGCGCCGCCGACATCGGCGCCCGCATGCCTCACGAGATTTCCGGCGGCATGCGCCAGCGGGTGGCCATTGCGCGGGCACTGTCCTACGATCCCGATGTGCTGCTGATGGACGAGCCCTTCGCGGCACTCGACGCGATCTCCCGCGAGGCCTTGAACATGGAGCTTCAGTCGCTCTGGCTCGCGACCCGCAAGACAATCGTCCTGGTGACGCATTCAATGGCGGAGGCGGCTTTTCTGGCCGACCGGATCGTCCTGTTCTCGCCGGGACCGGGGCGCGTCGACAGTGTGATCGGCGTGCCTTTTCCAAGGCCGCGCACCCGCGATCTCACCTATTCGCCGGAGTTCCAGCGGATGGTGCGCGATCTGCACGAACGATTGGCCGGACTGATGGGGCAACCATGAAGAAGGTGCGGTTGCGCGATGCGGTCTGGCTGCCGTGGCTAGTCACGCCATGCCTGCTGGCGGCTGGGCTGCTGGCTTGGCACGGATTCGTCACCGCCCGGGGCGTCTCCCCCTTCATCCTACCCGCCCCCCGGCCGGTGCTGGAGGAGTGGGTGGCGCTGATGCTCAGCGGGCGGGCCTGGAGCCACACGGCCATGACCTTCGCCGGCTCCGTGGCCGGATTCCTCCTGGCGACCGTCCTCGGTATGGCCGCGGGCATCCTGCTCTCGCTGTCGCCGACGCTGGAGCGCTTGGCGAAGCCCTTCATCGTTGCCTTCCAGGTTCTTCCGAAGGTGGCGCTGATTCCGCTGTTCGTGGTGTGGATGGGATTCGGCCTGGGCCCGAAGATCCTCACCTCCGCCATCCTGCCCTTCTACCCGATCATGATGAACACGCTGCTCGGCATCCGGTCGGTGCCGGAAGGGTTGCGCGACGTGATGACCTCCTTCGACGCCAGCCGCTTCCAGCTGCTCCGTCGCCTGGAGCTTCCCTATGCCCTGCCCTTCATCGTCACCGGCCTGGAGGTGGGCATCGTCCTGGCCCTCGTCGGCACCGTCGTGGCGGAGTTCATATCGGGAAGCTCCGGGCTGGGATACCTGCTGGTCAGCCGGATCAATTCCTTTGAGACGGCACAGATGTTCGCCATCGTCCTGCAGCTCTGTTTGCTGGGGCTCGTGCTCTATGCCGGGGTGGCGGGGCTCCGCCGGCTGCTGGTGCCGCGCCTCACCCCATCCCGCCCTTGAATGGGGTTGCGACCTGATCCCGTAGCGCCTCCGACCGCTGCGATGGCGCCACCAGCAGCCGCAAGGTGGTCCATCCGCTCGGCGAAGCCAGTGCGGCGGGACCGATCGAACTTTAGCCCCGCCGGCCGCCGGCATTGACGGCACCGGACACGCCCAGCCGCTCGACGGTCTCGTCGGTGCTCCACAGGGCATTGGCCAGCCAGCGGAAGTTGATCAGGGCCGCGAGATAGCCGTCGCCTTCGGGCAGCTTGCTGGCGGCGGTGGCGTCGCGCACGACGGCGACCTCGAAGCCATGCTCGACGAAATCGCGCAGATGCGATTCCACGCAGAAATTGGCGGCCATGCCCGCCAGGATGACCTGATCCACCCGCTTCTTGCGCAATTGGAACAGCACGTCGTTGGTCTGCGGGCCGGCGATCTTGTGGGGCGAACAGACGATGGTCCGCCCGTCCTGGATCAGGTCGTGGTATTCGGGCATCCAGTCGGCACCCGACCCGGCGAAGCCCTCGAGCGACAGCGGGTCGCGGCGGTCGAACATGCGCAGCCTGTGCATCAACACCTCGCCGGGCGCGGCATGGTCCCAGTCATGGTCGTGCGGGTAATAATAGTGCGGCGAAATCACCACCGGGATACCGGCTGCCTTGGCGGCGACCAGCAGCCGGCCGATGTTGCCCACGGTTCCGTGCTCGGTGATGCTCTCGCCGAAGGCCCCCCAGGCCGCGCCCTGCGGGCTGAGGAAATCGATCTGCGGGTCGGTGATGACGAGAGCGGTCCGGGCGAGGTCGAGGACCATCCCGCCCTTCGGCAGCGCAGGGGACGCGGGGTCGGCGTAGGCGGCCGGAATCCGGGTGGCCATGGTGAACTCCTTCTTTGCAGGGGATGAAATCTTGAGGAGAGGATGACGGACGGGCGTGCTCAGGCGTCGCCTTTCAGGACCGCCGACGCCGCACGCGACCTGTGCAGGCCAAAGGCGACCGCCCAGGCGACGGCGAACAGGACGACGATGAGGAAACCCAGCCGGTCGGACACGTCCTTCAGCAGGCCCAAGAGGCTCCAAAGCCCGCCGTCGAAGCCAAAATGCTCGCCGATCAGGCCCAGCATCTCGGTTCCGCCGATAAAGCCGGCGAGAAGGGCGGACAGCAGCGTGACGCCCATGTTGTAGCGCAGCCGGCGGGTGGGACGGGCGGTTGCCCAGCGATAGGCCCCCAGCATCAGCAGCCCGTCGGCGGTATCGACCAGCAACATGCCAGCGGCGAACAGCAGGGGAAACACCAGGATCGTCGCGAAGGGCAGCCCGTTGACCGCCTGCGCGGCGGACAGCCCGAACACCGCGATCTCCGTCGCCGTGTCGAAGCCCAGGCCGAACAGCAAGCCGAGCGGAGCCATGTGCCAGCTCTGGCCGATCAACCCGAACAGCGGACGGAGAAGCCTTGCCAGCAGCCCTTGCCCGCCCATCATGCGGTCCAGTTCCGCCTGATCCGGAGAACCGCCGGCACGCAATGTTCGATAGGCACGATAGACCGAACGGAACACCAGGATGTTGAGCAGCGCCACGGTCAGCAGGAACAGCGCCGAGATGCCGGTGCCCAGAAAGCCGCCGACCTCCTGCACGCCGCGGAACAGCTCCAACGAGCCGGCGGTGGCGCCGACCGCCGCGGCCACCAGGACCACCAGCGCCGAATGACCGAGCGCGAAGAAGAAGCCGACTGCGACCGGGCGCTCTCCCTCCTGCATCAGCTTGCGCGTGACATTGTCGATGGCGGCAATGTGGTCGGCATCCAGCCCATGGCGCATGCCAAGCCCATAGACCAGCAGCGCCATGGCGAACAACGCCGGATCGCCGCCGAAGGACAGGCAGGCGCCAAGCCAGCCGCCGCCGTTCAGCAGCAGAACGGCCGCGGACACCAGGACGAGCCGGGCTTTCAGACCGGTTTGCCCGAAGACGGCGGGCGGTGCGGGAAGCAGGATCATGACGCTTCTCCTTTGACGGTGTTGGGGACCGCGCCGCCAAGCGAAAGCGACCTTTTCGGATATACGATGGAAGTCACCAGGAAGGCGGCCAGCGCAACCTGCGGATCGCGCTCGACGAAGCAGGTCGCGAGATCGGCCGACTGGACCGCGCTCATGGCTGCAGGATGGGCTGAGGAATGGGGTGACGCGCCGCGACCTCGTCCATCTTGCGGGCCAGATCCTCCGGCGTCAGCAGCCCTTTTTGAAAAAGGATGTTGGAGAAGGCGACGATCCAGCGCTCGTAATAGCCGAGCGCGCCGACCATCTCCGACCCCAGCGCCTCGACGCCGCGGCGCTTCTCTTCGGTGTTGATGATCTTGCGGAAGTCGAGCACGTCGGCCAGCGCGTGGCAGCGCTTCTCCCACGGCTCCAACTCATGCTCGACCTGCTCGATCGGTCCGGCGGACAGGCCGCCGATGTCGTTGGGCAGACGCCTGACCAGCTGTTCGCCACCGCTCATTGCACCGTCCTCCCCGTGGGAGCGGCCACCGGGACCACGCCGATCATGGCGTCCCTGGTCACCAGCGCCGCCAGACTTTCTTCATCCATGCCGTCCGTCCCGTCCGGCCGGCGCGGCAGGACGAGGTAGCGGACCATGGCGGTGGAATCGCTGACGCGGATTTCGACGTCTTCAGGAATGACGGTCCCGAATTCGGCCAGCACCGCCCGCGGCTCCACCACCGCACGGGCACGGTAGGCCTTCAGCTTGTACCAATCCGGCGGCAGCCCCAGCACCGGGCGCGGGTAGCAGGAACACAGGGTGCAGACGATCAGGTTGTGCACCGTGGCGGTGTTCTCCAGCACGATCAGCCGGGTGTCGTCATAGAAGCTGATGCCCAGTTCCTCGCACGCCGCCCGTCCATCGGTAAGAAGGCGGTGGCGGAATTCCGCATCCACCCAGGCGCGGGCGACGACCTTGGCCCCCAGCGCCGGGTTACGGGAATCCAGAACCTCGATCTGCCGGCGGATCTCGTCGGGACCGATCATCCCGCGTTCGACCAGCAGTTCGCGCACCGCGGTTTCCATGATCTCGTAGTAGCCGGGCGGGCCTTCCTGTCCGACGGGGGCATGCGGATGGGCATGCTCATGCTGATGGCCGTGTTGGTGGCCGTGATCTGGGTCGGTCATCGGGTCAGGCCCTTTCCAGCCAAGTCTCGTAAATCTCGATGCGCAGGCCGTCCTTTTCCGGACCGGCATAGTCGGGCCAAACGTCGATCAGCGGGATCGCGACCCGGTAATAATGTCGCCTGGCGCCGGCATTGCGGCCGTAGGCTTCCTGCTCGTTGTCGATGGCGGCGGGTTCGATGACGGCTTCGATCGTGCCGGTCTTGCCGCGCAGGTAGGCGGGCACCCCGTAATGGCCGATGGGGCTTCGGGTGAGGATGCGGACGGCGTCGCCGGGCCGGAAAGCCGGCTCCTCGCCAAGCGCCATCACGATGCCGGGCAGCGGCGCCGTTCCGGCCGGTTCAGCTTGTCGTTTCACGCGAGCCTCCTTTTCGACAGGGCCACGGGCTGGCCGACTTGAGAGTTTGCAAGGGATCGCGGGCCGGACAGGGCGCCGGGGAAGGGAGCCCTGTCCGGCGCGATCAGCCGGCGGCGCGGGGAAACTCCGCCGGCTCCGTTCCCGAAGGCGAACCGAGCGTCATGGTCCCTCTTCAGGAACCGTGGCGGCGATGCTGCCCATCCAGGTCAGGATCGTCTTGGACAGGGCGTCGCTGATTTGAACACTGCACAGTTTCGATACCGATCAGGTCGCGGCATCCGGCTTTCGTTCAAATCGACGGGGGATTTTCACAAGATCGCCAAGCGCTTGATGGGGATAGTCGGGCAACCCAGCCGGGAGGCATCCCGGCACGCACACCCATCCACATTGGAACAAGGCCGAGCGACATCCTTCCCACCAGCCACTGCGCGTCAGGTTCGACGCCGGTCCGGTCCTGTTGAAATGAGCGACCCAGGAGCAACCGAAATGAGCGCATCGCACAATGCCGCCATCGTCGATGCGGTGGCCGAAGGATTGATGGTTTTCCCAAGCCCCCACAGCCCCAGCGAGACGGCGGAACGCATGGCATCGGCGGTCGCTGGTCTCGGTATGACCGTGGTCGCCCGCATCGATCATGCCGCCGCCGCGTCCCGAATGGGCCTCCACCTGCGCCCAACCCTGGTGCTGATCTTCGGCAACCCGGCTGCGGGTACGCCCCTGATGGAAGCGGTCCCGACGCTCGCCATCGATCTTCCAATGAAAGCATTGGTTTGGCGCTCCGACGCTGGCCGCACTTGGCTCGCTTGCAACGATCCGGCATGGATGGTCGACCGGCATGCCATTGCTGTCGGAGAGGACGGGGTTGGCGAAGTTCTGGAGCAAATGAGAGCATCTCTTGTCTCCGCCGCGACGCAGGCAACGGGTGCAGATCCGTCGGCCTGAGCAGCCGAAGCCCTGCGGCGCGTGTCTCGGGATACCCTCGCGGCGCTATCCCGCCGAACAGTATCGATGAAGGCCGAACCAGACGAACTCAATTTTCAAATGCACGAACGCCCCGCTCCTTGCGGAACGGGGCGTTGTGTGAATTCTGGTTGCGGGGGCAGGATGCGGCCTTTACCGAATACGCCATAAGCTCGACTTTGCCGATTATGAAGCGAGCATGGAGGACGGGAGGCCTTAAGGTCCTGCGGTGTACGTGGGTTTTCCCAATACGCAACCGGAGCCGCGACAAGCCGAATTGCCCCACAATTCCAACGCTGACGTACACCCGTCATAACGCCAGTAAATACCCTGATATAATTCACATTTATTCTGCCATCTTGAGCCGGTCACCTGCTGAATTCGACCTTTTGATGCCGAACCGCCTGGCTGCACCCGTCAACGGATCATCGACATCGATGCTTCACGCGCGAAGGGGTGGACCTGCCGCGCTCGACGTTTGACCGGGTGGCTCGGCCGCACTGCAACGTTGCTGAAGCCGCTGGCCGAGCGCATCATCGCCAGTGTACTGGTGGCGGGCAAGCTGCACGTCGACGGCACCCCGGTATCGGTGCTCCCCCCGGGCGCCAGCAAGACCAGCGCCGGACGGTTGTGGGTCTATGTGCACGACGACTGAACCTGTCCCCACACCGCACCTCTGGCCGTGTTCTACCGCTACACGCCCGACCGCAACGACGAGCATTTGCAGCGCCAACTCGCCAGCTGGAAGGGTGCACTGCAGGCCAATGGTTACGCCACAATCACCTGAGGTATTCGAAACAATAGGTCCCGTTCAGTTTCATAGGTCAGCCAATGATGTACGCACCACCAGCGGAAACCCTTTCGTTACCGTAACAGGATCGACCATTACGCACCGCTCTTGTACGCAGATTGCATTCTATTGGGATCAGCAGATCCTAAAAGACGCCACTGTGAGCCAATGAGAATGGCAAAAATTTCAAAGACCCCAATTCTGGATCGAGTTCGCAGCCTCCGTGATCTACGGGCCCTCAAGCCCGAACAGCTCCGCCAGTTCGCAGACGAGTTGCGCACCGAGACGGTGGACGCCGTCTCGGTGACCGGCGGCCATCTTGGCGCCGGGCTGGGGGTGGTCGAGCTGACGGTGGCGCTGCATTACGTCTTCGACACGCCCTATGACCGGCTGATCTGGGACGTCGGGCACCAGTGCTATCCGCACAAGATCCTGACCGGGCGGCGCGACCGCATCCGCACGCTGCGCATGGGCGGCGGCCTCAGCGGCTTCACCAAGCGGTCGGAGAGCGAATACGATCCGTTCGGAGCCGGCCACAGCTCCACCTCCATCTCCGCCGGTCTCGGCATGGCGGTCGCCAGCAAGATGAAGGGGGAGCGGCGCAACGTCATCGCCGTGATCGGCGACGGCGCCATGAGCGCCGGCATGGCCTACGAGGCGATGAACAATGCCGCCTCCACCAAGTCGCGGCTGATCGTCATCCTCAACGACAACGACATGTCGATCGCCCCGCCGGTCGGCGCGATGAGCGCGTACCTGTCGCGGCTGATCTCGTCCAAGCCGTACCTGTCGCTGCGCCATCTGGCGAAGGAGATCGCCGACCAGCTGCCGCGTCCGCTGCGCAACGCCGCCCGCCGGGCGGAGGAATATGCGCGCGGCATGGTCACCGGCGGCACCCTGTTCGAGGAGCTGGGCTTCTACTACATCGGCCCGATCGACGGTCACAACCTGGACCACCTGCTGCCGGTGCTGCAGAACGTCCGCGACGCCGACGACGACAAGCCGGTGCTGATCCACGTCGTCACCAAGAAGGGCAAGGGCTATGGCCCGGCGGAGGAGTCGGCCGACAAGCTGCACGCCGTCGCCAAGTTCGACGTGGTGACCGGCACCCAGTCCAAGCCGAAGTCCAACGCCCCGACCTACACCCGCGTCTTCGCCCAGAGCCTGATCGCCGAGGCGGCGGCCGACCCGACCATCGTCGGCATCACCGCCGCCATGCCGTCGGGTACCGGGCTCGACCTGTTCGGGGAGCGCTTCCCCGACCGCTGCTTCGACGTCGGCATCGCCGAACAGCATGCGGTGACCTTCGCCGCCGGCATGGCGACGGAGGGGTTCAAGCCCTTCTGCGCCATCTATTCGACCTTCCTGCAGCGCGCCTACGATCAGGTCATCCATGACGTGGTGCTGCAGCATCTGCCGGTGCGCTTCGCG
>PJUA01000277.1_pt1 | contig 36911 bp, 34 predicted proteins | sample 1512151 | NCBI WGS metagenome assembly PJUA01 (sample SAMN08177678, study PRJNA422409) | Soil metagenome, whole genome shotgun sequencing project. | isolation source: Soil enriched on filter paper: beechwood xylan treatment | place: USA: Madison | collected 2015-01-15
CCTGCGCCACCACGATCAGGCCGGGAATGCCGCAGCTTCCCCCCTTGTCGCAGGGGCGGGAGCCCGGCGGGTTGGAGATGGCGTTGGCGATCAGCCCGCCGATCGGAAAATAGGTGCCGGCGGTGGTGCCGGTGCCGATGCGGAAATAGCGCAGATCCTGCGCGGCGGCAGGGTCACTCAGCAGCAGGCCGGCGGACGGCAGCAGCGGCGCCAGCGCCACCCCGCCCAGCAGGCGGCCCAGCAGACGGCGGCGGGTCAGGGTGGACGTCTGGGGGGCGGACATGTCGGGGCCGTCCCGAAGTCCCGGTGAGGGGAGCCCCGGCGGGGTAAGGCAGGCTTTGGCGACTGCGCGGGGCACCGGGGCGTTCCGTTCGTCTGGCCCGTTGGTCCCGGAAGGGAGGGGCGGGGCGGGAAGGAGGGGCGTGTCTTCAAAGATTTCCGCGCAACCCCGTCATTTCAAGGCGCAACCGGTCAAATCACGCCGACGAGGTCAAGAACGCCGGCGACTGCTACCGCACCGCCACACAGCCGCACCGCGCGCTCCGACTCGGCCTGCGTCACCGCGACCGACAGGCCTAGCCCGCCGCAGGCGACCAGCATCAGCCCGGCGGCGAAACCGGCCCAATAGAGCGGCGGTCCCTGGTGGGCATGGCCGTGGAACACGGCAGCGACCGCGGCGATCAGCACCGCCAGCACGGCGGGCGCCCGCACCCCCAGCGCCACCAGCGACCCGACCACCAGCAGCGAGGCGGCCAGTCCCGGCCCGGCATAGGGCAGCCGAACCCCCATCTGGGCGGCGAAGCCGGCCGCCAGCGCGGCGGTCACGGCGGCGGCCGGCACCTGCCACACCGCGGTGCCGCCGGTTTGCCCCGCCCACATGCCGATGCCGAGGATGCCCAGCAGATGCTGCAGCACCCACACCGGCGTGGTCAGCCCGGTGCCGAAGGCCCCCGTCAGCGTCGTCATGCGCCCGCATCCCCCATCCTGTATCGGTCCGGCAGCCGGTATGGCGGCTGAGGCGGGGCGGGGTCAAGCGGTCAGGCTCCAGGTCGGGGAGGGGAGAAGGCTACCGCGCCAGCGGGTCGCCCCACTGCCGCAGGTCGTTTTCGCGCTTCATCAGATCGCGCTGGCCCAGCGGGTCGAGCCGTCCCATGGCGTCGTCGGTGCGCATGCGGTCGACCTCCGGCCGGATCAGGTCGCGCTTGAAGGCGTCGGTGGCGCTCTGGGACGAGGGCGGCGGCGGCACCGGGATCGGACGCGGCGGCTGGGGCAGGACGGCCGGGTCGGGCGGGGGCGACGAACTGCCGCGGCGGCGCTTGGGTGGCGGCCGGTCGGTGTCTCCCGAGTCGCGGCGTGCCTGCGGCTCTTCGGCCTGCCGGGCCTGGGGAGCGGGCTTCGAGTCGGCGCGCGACTGCTCCGCCTGGATCTGGCTCCAGGTCCGCCGCTCCCCGCCGCCGGGAATCACCGTCTGCTCGTGGATCGGCGGAAAGGCCTGGGCACGGCCGGGCATGTCGTCGCGCAGGTCCGGCGGCGCGCAGGCGCCGGCCGCAAGCAGGAGAACGAGCGGAGCCAGACGATTGGCGAGGGACGGGAGAAGTGGGGTCATCGATTGAATGTCGGCATTGCTGATCGTTTCGGCAAGATGACCCCAAAGGAGGGACTCGCCTTGCAGCCAAGCCAGCGCTAGAGTGTTCTTTGTTTGTTCTGGATTGTTGGTTCTCGTATGACGCACTTGTCCTCACACCCCGGCGTTTCCCCCTCTCCCCCCCGGGGAGAGGGTCGGGGTGAGGGGGATGCATCTCAGGATTTCCCCAAAAGTCCCGCCACGCCACCCCCTCACCCTAACCCTCTCCCCGGGGGGGAGAGGGGAACGTGGAATGGTGGAGAGAGAAGCCGCCGCCGCATCCTCGCCCTGTGGCTGCCACGCCTATCTACCGACGCGCGGGAACGGCTCATGCCGCCGGAATTGCGCGCCCGTCCCCTTGCCCTGCTGCGGACGGAGCGTCAGCGGCGGATGGTGGTGGCGGTCAACCGGGCGGCGGCGGTGCTGGGCATCGCTCCCGGTCACACGCTCAGCGATGCCCGCGCGCTGGAACCGGCGCTGGAGGTGGCGGAGGCGACGCCGGAGGCTGATGCGGCTCTGCTCGGTCGCATCGCCGACTGGGCGCGTCGCTACAGCCCCTGGACCGCGGCGGACGAGCCGGACGGGGTGGTGATCGACATCACCGGCTGTGCCCACCTTTTCGGCGGCGAAGCGGCGCTGGCCGCGGATTTGACCGGGCGGCTGCGCACCGCCGGCTTCGCCGCCCGCGCCGCCATCGCCGACACCCCCGCCGCCGCTTGGGGGCTGGTGCGGTTCGGCAGCCCGGAAGAGCGGAAGCGCGAGGCGCTGGACGGTCTCCCGCTCGCCGCCCTGCGGCTGCCGGCGGAAACGGTGGAGGGGCTGCATGCGCTGGGCCTGCGCCGGATCGGCGACCTGCATGCCATGCCGCGGGCGGGGCTGGCCGCAAGGTTCGGGGGCAGGTTGCTGCAACGCTACGATCAGGCCTTCGGCCGGCTGGACGAGCCGATCTCGCCGCGACGGCCGGTGCCGGACCACCGCGAGCGCCTGACCTTCGCCGAACCGATTTCCACGCCCGAGTCGATCGCCGGGGCGCTGCGCCATCTGCTGGGCCGGCTGTGCAAGGGGCTGGAGGCGGCGGGGCAGGGGGCGCGCCGGCTGCGGCTGGACGCCCACCGCACCGACCAGCGGGTGGATGACGAGCCGCAGAGCCTGTCGCTCGGCACCAGCCGCCCGACCCGCGACCCGGCGGCGCTGGCCCGGCTGTTCACCCCGCTGCTGGAGCGGATCGAGCCGGGGCCGGGGCTGGAGACGCTGGTGCTGTCGGCGACGGAGACCGGGCCGCTGTCCGCCGTGCAGACCGGCATGGATGGGGAGGAGGTTGACGGTGGATTGGCAGAACTGGTGGACCGGCTGACTCTGCGGCTGGGGGAGCGGGCGGTGCTGCGGCTGGTGCCGCGGGAAAGCTGGCTGCCGGAACGCTGCGTGGCGCCGCATCCGCCGCTGGAGAGTTTGCCGCCGCCGAAGCCCTGGCCGGCGGGACAGCCGCGCCCGTTGCGCCTGCTGACCCCGCCCGAACCGGTGGAGGCCACCGCCCCGCTGCCCGACGATCCGCCGCTGCAATTCGTCTGGCGCGGCGTACGCCACCGCGTCAGCCGGGCCGAGGGGCCGGAGCGGATCGAATGCGAATGGTGGCGTGGGGAAGGATCGCTGGGGCTGGCCGTGCGCGATTACTACCGCGTGGAGGATGGCGACGGCCGCCGTTTCTGGCTGTTCAGGGCCGGGCTGTACCGGCCGGGGGAGACCCCGCGCTGGTTTCTGCACGGGTTTTTGGGGTGAGGGTGGTGGGGAATGGAGAAGTTAGACCCCCACCCTAACCTCCCCCGCTCTCAGCGGACCTTCGGTCCGCCTGCCGCGTCAGCACAAAGCGTAGCTTTGTGCGAGAGCTGGGCGGGGGAGGGGATAAGTGCTTAAGCGGGAAAGCAGCGGCAGTCCCTCCCCCGCCCAGCGGGGGAGGCTAGGTGGGGGCAACACGGACCAGGAACTTATCCCAGCCCCTTCTGCCCCATTTCCAGGAACTTCTCGCGGCGCTTGGCGCGCAGGGTGGCGCCGTCCAGGCCGTCCAGTTCGCCCAGCGACTCCTCGATGCAGTCGCCCAGCTTCTTGATCGTCTCGGCCGGGTCGCGGTGGGCGCCGCCGATCGGCTCGCTCACCACATGGTCGATGACGCCCAGTTCCTTCAGGTCCTGGCTGATCAGGCGCAGCGCGATGGCCGCCTCGCCCGCCATGTCGGAACTGCGCCACAGGATCGACGCGCAGCCTTCCGGCGAGATCACCGAGTAGATGGCGTGTTCCAGCATCAGCACGCGGTCGGCGGTGGCGATCGCGATGGCGCCGCCCGAGCCGCCCTCGCCGATCACCGAGGCGACCATCGGCACGTTCAGCCGCAGGCAGCGCTCGATGCTCTTGGCGATGGCCTCGGCCTGGCCGCGCTCCTCCGCCTGGACGCCGGGGAAGGCGCCGGCGGTGTCGACCAGCGAGACGACCGGCAGCTTGAAGCGGTCGGCCAGATCCATCAGGCGCTGGGCCTTGCGGTAGCCTTCCGGCTTCGCCATGCCGAAATTGTGGCGGACGCGCGATTCGGTGTCGTTGCCCTTTTCCTGGCCGATCACCACCACGGACCGGCCGCGGAAGCGACCCAGCCCGCCGATGACCGCGCGGTCCTCGGCGAAATGGCGGTCGCCGGCCAGCGGCGTGAAGTCCTCGATCAGGCCGTTCACATAGTCCAGGCAGTGCGGCCGATTGGGGTGGCGGGCCACCTGAACCTTCTGCGCGGGCGTGAGCTTGGCGTAGGTCTGCCGCAGGAGCTTGTCGACCTTGGCCTGCAGCTTGGCGACCTCGTCGGCGATGTTGATGTCGCCGGCGTTGGTCAGGTGCCGCAACTCCTCGATCTTGCCTTCAAGCTCGGCGATCGGCTTTTCGAATTCCAGGAAGGTCTGCATGCCGGACACGGGTGGTTGGCGAGGCGCACAAAAAAGCGCGCGCTTGGTAGCACGCCCGGCGCGCCTGCGCCACAGCGGAAAGATGCGGGACAGCCTGGGAAGGGTTCCGCGACGAACCCACAGGGTTTATCCTTAACCGCCGGGAAATTCCAAGCCTAATCGTTGCCCGGATCGTGCAAGGCGGATCGCTGCATGCCCTCATTCCCCCAATCCTTCCCCCAATCCTTCAAGGACCATTTTTCCGACCATGCCGGCGATTATCGCGCCTTTCGACCCACATATCCGCCCGGTCTGGCCGCCGCCCTGGCCGATGCGGCGCCGGCCCGCGAGCTGGCCTGGGATGTCGGTTGCGGCAACGGGCAGTTCTCCGTTTCGCTGGCCGACCACTTCGCGGCGGTCCACGCCACCGACGCCAGCGTGGAACAGATCGGGCAGGCGGAAGCGCATCCGCGGGTTCGCTATGCCGTCGCCCCGGCGGAGGACAGTGGATTGCCCGACGGCTGCTGCGACCTGATCGTCGCGGCGCAGGCGGCGCACTGGTTCGACTTGCCACGCTTCTATGCCGAGGTGCGGCGGGTGGCGAAGCCGGGGGCGGCGGTGGCGCTGGTCTGTTATGGCCGGCAATGGCTCGACCATCCCATGCTGGATCCGGTGGTGGAGCGGTTCCACAACGGCACGCTGGGACGGTATTGGCCGGCCGACCGCTGGAAGGTGATCGGGGGCTATCGCGGCATGGAGTTCCCGTTTCCGGAACTGCCGGTGCCGCCGCTGGCGATGGAGGCGGTTTGGACGCTGCCGCGGCTGCTCGGCTACATGAACACCTGGTCGGGGGTGAAGGCGGCGACCAAGGCGCTGGGGCGCAACCCGCTGGAGGACTTCGCGGAGCAGATCGCGCCGCTGTGGGGCGATGCGGAGACGGAGCGGCGGATCCGCTGGCCGCTGACGGTTCGGCTGGGAAGGGTGGAGTAGGCGTCGGCTTCGAATGCCCCCACCCTGACCCTCCCCCGCTGGGCGGGGGAGGGGACTGCCGCCGCTCTGCAAATCCTCCCTCCCCTGCCCAGCGGGGGAGGGAGGGGACCCATGCGCAGCATGGGGAGGGTGGGGGCAAACGGGCGAGGACCCTTACGCCCCCTCCGCCACCACGCGCTCGTAGGCCGGCAGGGTCAGGAAGTCGGTGAAGTCCTCGCGCGCGACCAGATCGCGGAACAGCGACGCGGCGTCGGCGTAGCGGCCCTTGGCGTAGGTGTCGGCGCCGACGCGGGCCTTCCAGGCCGACAGCTCCTCGGCAATCACGCGGTCGACGAGGTCCAGCGTCACGGCCTGCCCGTCGTCCAGCGCCGTGCCGGTGTGGAGCCACTGCCAGACCTGGGTGCGGCTGATCTCCGCCGTCGCGGCATCCTCCATCAGGTTGAACAGCGGGACGCAGCCCTGGCCGCGCAGCCACGCCTCGATATAGCCGATGCCGACCGCCACGTTGTTGCGCAAGCCCCCCTCCGTCTTCGGCCCGGCGGGGACCGCCAGCAGGTCGGCGGCGGTGACGGTCACGTCGGTGCGCTTGCGGGCGATCTGGTTCGGCGTCGGCATGTAGGCGTCGAACACCTCGCGCGCCACCGGCACCAGGGCGGGATGGGCGACCCAGGTGCCGTCATGGCCGTTGGACGCCTCGCGCTCCTTGTCGGCGCGCACGCGGGAGAAGGCGGCCTCGTTGGCTTCCGGGTTGTCCTTCACCGGGATGAAGGCGGCCATGCCACCGATGGCCGGCGCGCCGCGGCGGTGGCAGGTCTTGACCGCCAGCTGGCTGTAGGCCGATAGGAAGGGGGTGGCCATCGTCACCTCCGCCCGGTCGGGCATGACGGCGGCGGGGTCCTTCCGGAACTTCTTGATGAAGCTGAAGATATAGTCCCAGCGCCCGCAGTTCAGCCCGGCGGAATGCTCGCGCAGCTCATAGAGGATCTCGTCCATCTCGAAGGCGGCAAGGATGGTTTCGATCAGCACCGTCGCCTTGATCGAGCCCTGCGGCAGGTGGAGATACTCCTCCGCCACCAGGAAGACCTCGCGCCACAGCCGCGCCTCGAAATGGCTTTCCAGCTTGGGCAGGTAGAAGTAGGGACCGCTGCCGCGCGCCAGCAGCTCCTTGGCGTTGTGGAAGACATGCAGGCCGAAGTCGAACAGCGCACCGGAGATCGGCTCGCCATCCATCAGCACATGACGCTCCTCCAGATGCCAGCCGCGCGGCCGGACCTTCAGCACCGCCGGCTGGTCGTTGAGGCGGTATTTCTTTCCGCTGGCCGGGTCCTCGTACGAAATGGTCCGGCGCACGGCGTCGCGGATGTTGATCTGCCCCTCGACCAGATTGGTCCAGGTTGGGCAGGTCGCATCCTCGTAATCGGCCATGAACACCTTGGCGCCGCTGTTCAGCGCGTTGATGACCATCTTGCGGTCGACCGGGCCGGTGATCTCCACCCGGCGGTCGAGCAGGTCGACCGGCAGCGGGCTGATGGTCCACTCGGCCTCGCGGATCGCACGGGTTTCCGGCAGGAAATCGGGCTTGTGGCCCTGGTCGAGCAGCGCCTGCCGCTTGGTCCGCACGTCCAGCAGCCGCAGCCGTTCGCTGCCGAAGCGCCCCTCCAGCTCCGCCAGGAAGGCCATCGCCTCCGGCGTCAGGATTTCCTCGAAACCGGGCTTGATCGGACCGCGAATCTCGAGACCGGACATGCTGGTGGCCATCGTGCTGCTCCCCTTCCCGAATCGTAATGAACCGCTCTGCGACGGTTGAGGACCCGGTATAGCACGGGACACCCGCAATCCGGGGACGGCCTAAGGTCGCAGAGGGGCGGGCGGGATCAGCCCGTGCTTCTTCAGCATGCCGCGCAGCTGGTGGTAGCCCAACCCCAGCGCCTCGGCGGTCTGGCGCTGGTTGAAGCGGTTGCGCTCCAGCGCCTCGCGCAGTCTGGCGGCCTCGAAGGCGCGGACCTGATCGAGAATGCCGCCGTCGAAGGTGGGGGCGGGAGCCTGCGCCGGGACAGGTGCCGCCTCCTGCCGCGCCGCCGGCGCCGTGGCCCAAGCGGCTATGGGGCGCCAGGGCGATTCGAAAGGGTCGAGGATGATGTGGTCGAGCGGCTCGTCGGGATCGGCGGCGGCGACGGAGCGCTCCACCGCGTTGCGCAGCTCGCGCACGTTGCCGGGCCAGTCATGGCCGCGCAGCCGGTCGAGTGCGGCGGCGGTGAAGCCGGGGAACAGCGGGCGCTGCAGCTCGCGCACCATGCCCAGCGCGAAATGCTCGGCCAGCGGCGGGATGTCGTCGGGACGGGCGCGCAGCGGCGGCAGGGTCACCACGTCGAAGGCCAGCCGGTCCAGCAGGTCGGCGCGGAAGCGGCCGGCGGCGGCCAGCGCCGGCAGGTCGGCGTTGGTGGCGCCGACCACCCGGACATCGACGGTGGCGGTGCGGCCGCCGACCCGCTCGATCTCGCCATACTCGACGGCGCGTAGCAGCTTCTCCTGAACGGCGGGGGAGGCGGTGGCGATCTCGTCCAGGAATAGGGTGCCGCCGTCGGCCTGCTCGATCCGGCCGATCTGCCGGCGGGTGGCGCCGGTGAAGGCTCCGGCCTCATGGCCGAACAGCTCCGAATCGAGCAGCGACTCCGGCAGGGCCGCGCAGTTCACCTTGACGAAGGGGCGGTCCCACCGCTGTGACAGGTAGTGCAGGCGGGCGGCGATCAGCTCCTTGCCGGTGCCGCGCTCGCCGATCACCAGCACCGGCCGCTCCAGCGGCGCCACCCTTGACACATGCGCCAGCGCCGCCAGGAAGGCCGGCGATTCGCCGAGCAGGGAGGGGGGAGTGATGGTCATTGTGATTTTCACCACTGTTTCGCCGGATTGGCGATTGTATCGTCCTATAAACGAAGCGGCAATCCGGGGCATGCAGGGACGTAAGCTTGGCAAGTCCAGGCTTTCCAACGCTTTGGCGCCGATCCGCCGGAATTGGCACGACGGTTGCGATACCGGTGGCATGGCAAGGAGGTCATCCATGAGCGACTTCAGCGATTTCCGCCGCCGCTATGGCGGTGACCGCTTCAACACCACGCAGGGCCGCCCGCTGGCGCGCCGCGTGCGCAACTATCTCGCCACCCGGCCGGCGGAAAGCTGGCTGTTCTTCTTCGCCGGCATCGTCGCCGGCGCCATCCTCGGCTGATTCACGGGACACCGACCATGAGCATCTTTTCGCGCCTGACCGACATCGTGCAGTCGAACCTGAACTCCCTGCTCGACCGCGCCGAGGAGCCGGAGAAGCTGATCCGCCTGATCATCCAGGAGATGGAGGACACGCTGGTCGAGGTGCGCTCCTCCACCGTCAAGATCATCGCGGAGAAGAAGGAGATCGAACGCCGCGTCGCCGACCTCCACCGCGAGCGCGACGAGTGGGACCGCAAGGCCGAGGTGGCGCTGACCCGCGACCGCGAGGATCTGGCCAAGGGTGCGCTGATGGCGAAGTCCAAGGTCGCCGAGCAGGCCGACGCGCTGGCCGAACAGCTGGTGCAGGTCGAGGCCGCGCTGTCCAAGGCCAACGAGGACATCAGCCGCCTGCAGGCCAAGCTGACCGACGCCAAGACCCGCGAGAAGGCGCTGGTCGCCCGCACCCAGACGGCCAGCAACCGGGTCAAGGTCCGCACCGTCCTGCACGACGAGCGCATCAACGACGCCCTGTCGCGCTTCGAGCAGGTCGAGCGTAACCTTGACGAGATGGAGGGCCGGGTCGAGGCCTATGACGTCGGCCGCAGCAAGAGCCTGACCGAGGAGATCGCCGAGCTTGAGGCGACCCACAAGGTCGAGGAGGATCTGGCCGCGCTGAAGGCCCGCATCGCCGCCCGCCGCAACGGCTGACGGCGGATCGGACCCGGCTGCCGGGGTGGGGCGGTGACGCCCCGCCCGCTCTTCTCACGACAATAAGAAGGCCCGACGACCATGGGGTTCCTGGGTTTCGTCCTCGCGGTGCTGTTCATGGTGGTGGTGGCGCCGGTCTGGATCGTCTTCCACTACATCACCAAATGGCGCTCCCAGCGCGGGCTCACCGCGCAGGACGAACGGCTTCTGGCCGAATTGTGGGAGATCTCCAACCGGCTGGAGGCCCGCGTCCACTCGCTGGAGCGCGTGCTCGACACCGAGGCGCCGAACTGGCGCGACAAGGTGTGATGGCCGTCATTCAATATCAGGGAGGAGTCATGGACCGCGCGTCCCCCTACGACTCGCCGAATCCGCACCGGCTCTATCGCGATCCGCAACGCGGGGTGCTGGGCGGGGTGTGCACGGGTGTTGCCGATTATTTCGGCGTGCAGCCGGCCGTCGTCCGGCTGGCGATGCTGTTCGCCCTGTTCTTCTTTTCGGTGCCGCTGGTGATCGCCTATGTCATCGCGCTGTTGGTGCTGCCGGTGCGTCCGGCGCAGCTGTATCGCGATGCCGAGGAAGAGGCCTTCTGGCGGACGGTGTCGACCAAGCCCGACCGGACGCTCGCCGGCCTGACCCAGCGCTTCCGCGACATGGAGAAGCGGATCGTCGGAATGGAGGCCTATGTCGCCTCGAAGGAATTCGAACTGAACCGCGCAATCCGCGATCTGGATCGCTGATCCCCGACCGTAAAGGCCGGGGGCCGGTGTCGTCAGCGCCGCTGGCGGCGCCGGTCGCGGACGCGGATCGGGATCGGTTTCGGTGTGGGCATCGTGGCGATCAGACCGGCCAACGCCGCAGCCGTCGCCACCGCACCACCGAGCAGAACGAGATCCATCATAGGCCCTCCACCATCGAGATCCCCGTGTTCACCCACATGGTGAAGCACTTGGTTAGAACATGGTAGCGAAAAGAGAGACTGACAACATCTCTCCCATCGGGGCAGCCCCCCAGTAGACGCCGTCGAACATGGCGTCATGGGACACCCTCCGCGTCGCCCGGGCCTTGATCCAAATCACGAGCCGGGCCGTTATTGGTCGAAGGAACAGGGTGCGGTTTTTTCCAGATGGGAAGGGGCCGGCCCTTTGTCGAATCCCCGGCCTTTGACGGAGCACCGCCCCGATGTCCGATACCAGTCTTCGCCAAAGCGCTCCCCGAAGGCGCAAATCCCTGGTGCTCCGTGCCCTGATGCTGAACGGGGCGTCGGCGGTGGTGACGGTGCTGCTGTTCGTCCTGCTGCTGTCGCTGGTGGCGCCGCCGATGGGCGTCAATGCGCCGGGCGCGCGGATGGCGCTGTGGGCGCGGCTGATGGTCTGGCCGGCGCTGGTGCTGTTCGGCATGGTCGTCGGCGTGATGGCGATGCGCGGCCGCACCCAGGCCTTCAACCCCATCGAGGATCCCGAATCGCGTGGTCAACGCGTCGCCCAGCGGGTGCTCGCCAACAGCGTGGAGCAGACCGCCATCTTCGTCCCGGCGATGGCCGCCCTGGTCGCCACCCTGCCGCAGCCCTCGCTGGGGGCGGCGGTGGCGGCGACCGGGCTGTTCGTGCTGGGCCGGCTGCTGTTCTGGGCGGGCTATCTGGTGCATCCCTTCGCCCGTGCACCGGGCATGGCGATGACGCTGACCGTCAATCTGATCGTGCTGGGCTGGGCCGTTCTGCTGCAATTGGGCGGGATGCAGCCCGGCTGACGGGCTTTTCGGCAGGTGGGGCACTGGCGGGGGCCGCCGTCTTCGCCAGATGCATCCAGCGGCGGTAGGCCTCGGCGCTCACCGGCGCGCGGTGCTTCAGGCCGATGCGCAGGATCTGCGGCAGGGCCAGCAGCACCTTCAGGTCGGTCATCCGCGGGCCGTGGCGCAGGTTCTTCCAACTGTTGCCGGCCCAGGATCGCGCCAGCCGCCACGCCATCAGCGAGGACGGGCAGCGCGCCACCTCGCGGATCAGGTCGTTGCGGTGGTTGTAGAAGCGCTCCATCCCCGGCTTGCGGCCCTTCTCGCTCTTGTCGTGGTAGACCATGACGTCGGGCAAGGCGACGACGCGATAGCCGGCGCCGACCAGCCGCAGGCAGCGGTCCTTCTCCTCCCCCTGGCGGTAGAGTTCGGGCATGTAGAGGCCGACCTGTTCGACGGCGCTGCGCCGCAGCAGATGGCCGCAGCCGACATACCAGGGCACATCGAAGGGGGCGGCACCCTTGGGGAAATAGACCAGCCCGTCGCGCGTCTCGATGTTGCAGGCGACGGCGGCGACCTCCGGGTTCTCTTCCAGATAGGCGACACAGCGGGCCAGCCCGTCCGGATCCTCGAACCAGCTGTCGTCGTCCACCGACAGGATGCAGTCGCCGGTGGTGTTCACGAAGCCGAAATTGCGGGCCAGGATCAGACCGCCGTTGTGCGGCTGGCGGACATAGCGGACGGTCGGGAACTCCGCCCGCATCATCGCGCCGGTGCCATCGCTGGAGCCGTCGTCGATGACGATGATCTCCATCGGCGGGGTGGTCTGGTTCATCAGCCGGGTCAGCGCGATGCGCAGTTCCGGCCCGCGGTTGTAGGTGGCGATGACGGCGCTGACGGTCAGCGTCATGACGGCTCCCTTCTGGCGAGATTGGGCCGGACAAGATTGGGTGGCGCCACCACCGGGCGCAGCGGGTCGTCGTCCAGGATTCCCCAGGCGCGGAGCGCGCGGGTGAGCCCGATCCACAGCAGGATCGGCAGCAGCGAGAAGAAGCCGAACTTCACGATGGTGATGTTGCCGTCGCGGAACCACTGCAGGCACAGCGGCAGGAAGGCGCAATAGAACAGCACGGCGTAGCGGTTGCGGAATCCGCTGGTCCAGAACCAGCGGTGCATGCGGCCCAGGATCAGGCCGACCACCACCATGGTGACGATCATGCCGATCCAGCCGGCGCTCATCCAGCCGTCGCCGGGCAGCGAGGTGGTCAGGTTGTAGAAGACGCCGTAGTCGTTCAGGTCCACCCACTTCACCGGCGCGCCGACCGGCTTGCCCGGCCACAGCAGGCGGGGGATCGGTTCGGTGAACAGTTGCAGATACTGGGTGAACCAGGTGTAGGTCGCCGACTGCTTCGGCACCACCCATAGGATGTAGGCGAGGAAATCGAAGTTCGCCAAATCCTGGCCGGCCAGAGCGTCGAGCGCCCGGCCGCTGCCGCTGCCGCCGTTGAAGCGCAGCAGGACGGAGAACGGGGCGTCGCCGGCCATCACGTCGCGGAAGGCGTCGCGGTTGTTGCCCAGCACGGTGAACAGGCCCATCACCGGGATCGCGGCCAGCACATGCCACAGCCGGAACCAGCGCGTGCGGGTGCGGTACAGCATCAGCAGCACCAGCCCCAGGATGCCCATGATGATCGCCCAGCGTCCCCAGCCGAGATAGGCGCGGTAGGCGACGAAGCCGGCGAAGGGGATGAAGGACAGCGGGTGGAAGCGGCAGACCCAGATCAGCCCCAGCGTCAACGGCAGACCCATCGAATGGGCCTCCGCGATGTAGCCGGTGGTGTTGGTGTAGATCGGCTGGCCGGTCAGCGGATCGCGCTCCATCTGCACGTCGCCGGTGCCGTCGAAGCTGGCGCCGCCCTGACGCTGGATCGCCGAATAGATGGCGAGCGGACCCAGCAGCAGGGCGGTGGTCAGGAAGGCCACGATGTCGACGCGGTCGAAGGAGAAGGCCGGTGCCGGCTCGCCGTTCGGGGTCCAGTCCGGCTTGATCAGACCGGCCCACATGCAGGCGGCGGCGAAGGCGATCAGCCCCACCGAACTGACGACCAGGGTCATGACGAACTGCTGCTCGTTCGGCCAGAAGCCCATGAACAGCCAGACATCGTCGAAATTCTGGGTGTGGACCAGGATCGGCCGCATGACGAAGACCAGGGCGTGGAAGATCAGGTACAGCGTCAGCGGATGGAACATCGATGCGCTGCCGGAGCTGAGGAACACCACGGTTACCAGCACCAGCACCAGGACCTGCGCGATCAGCGCCATTTCGATCATCGGCAAACAGTCCCCGGTAATTAGGCTCCGCCTGATGACGGGCGCGACCCGCGGGCAAGCGGGTACGACCGGCCGGTCAGGCTAGGATGAAAAGCCAGCCTATACGCCCCGTCCCGGTCGGGCAGGTGTGCAGAGGGCGTGGCCCCTTCGCACCCGCACACCCCCTTCGCGCTTTTGCCGGTTGCTGTGGGGTTGGGTCAGTCTCCCCCCTTCGGCGGCCTCGCCGCTGTCTTGGAGGAGGTTCTCCCATGTTCCGTTCCCAACCTCGCCTTCGGAGTGGAGCGGCCCAAATCCTGCCTCGGATTTTGCTGACATCTGCGTTTCTGCTGACCGCTGCCGGATGGGGGCCGGCGGTGGCAGCCCAGACCACATCCACCGAGACGACCTTCTATGTGTCGCCGACCGGCAACGACCGCTGGTCGGGACGCCTGTCCCAGCCGTCGGCGGACGGGCGCGACGGCCCCTTCGCCACCCCGGCCCGTGCGCTGGCCGCCGCCAAGGGAAGCGGCCCGGCCACCGTGCGGCTGCATGGCGGGACCTATCGGCTGACGGCGCCGCTGGTGGTGGATGCCTCGCTGCCGGGGCTGCGGCTGACCGCGGTGGAGGGGGAGCAGCCGGTGCTGTCGGGGGGCGAGGTGGTGGGCGGCGCCCAACTGGCGAACGGCCTGCTGTCGGCACCGCTGGCGCGCGATCCGGGCCTGGATGTCTCGATCGGCGGCACCGGTGAAAGGTTGCGCCTGGACGCCGCGCGCAGCGGCGACGTCACGCCCGGCGACCCGCGCAGCGGCTGGTTCCCGGTCAAGGCGGTGCAGTCCGATCCCAAAAGTCCGGGGAGCAAGCGGCAGATGCGGCTGCCCCCCGGCGTGCTGAAGGCCGGCTGGGCCGGGCCGGGGGTGCGGGCGCAGGCGCTCGACCGCGAACGGCTGTCCGATGACCTGCTGGGCGTGGCGTCCGCCGATCCGAACGGTCTGCTGACCCTTGGCGGCGATGGGCAGTATCCTTACCGCGACGGCTCGACCGTACGGCTGCTCGGCCATCCCGATTTCCTGACGCGGCCGGGCGAATTCGCCTGGGACGCCAAGGCAAAGCGTCTGCTGGTCAAGCCGCCGACCGGGCTGAACAGCGCCGGGGCGGAGCTGGTGGTGGCGCGGCAGCCGGTGCTGCTGCGGCTGGACAATGCGCGCAACGTGGCGGTGGAGGGGCTGACCTTCACCGATGTGCCGTGGGACGGCAACGCCGTGCTGGTGAAGGGCGGCAGCGGCGCGCGGATCGCCGGCAACCGCTTCGTGCTGGTCGGCACCGCGGTGATGCTCGATGGCGCCAGCCGCAGCGAGGTATCGGGCAACCGGATGGAGCATCTTGGCCGCTCCGGCGTGGTGCTGGCGCCGGGCAGCAGTGACAACCGCATCCTCGCCAACCGCATCAGCGACATCGGCGAGGTCCGCTTCTTCAGCGGCGGCGTGATGGGAGCCGGCATCCGCAACACGCTGATCGCCCACAACGACATCCGCCGGTCGGCCCGTTACGGCATCTCGATCAAGAACTGGAACCCGCAGACGGTGAACAGCGACAACACCATCGAGTTCAACCGCATCCGCGACACCTCGCGCCAGACCGCCGACGCCGGCGCCATCGAAATGCTGGGCCGCAGCGGCAACGACACCCGCAGCATCATCCGCTTCAACGACATCCGCGACACCGGCGGCCTCGCCACCGATGCGCAGGGGCGCTGGCTGGCTCGCTACAAGGGGTTCGGCATCTATCTGGACGACATGACCAGCGGCGTGACGGTGCAGGGCAACCTGCTGGAGAACACCGGCATGGCGGCGATCTTCCTGCATGGCGGCGACAACAACCGGGTGTCGGACAACATCACGGTGATGAACGACGGCAAGGACCGCTTCCTGCGGCTGGAATGGGTGCCCAGCGCCGGCCCGGCCGGCCGGATGCACGGCAATGTCGCCGACGGCAACGTGGTGGCCGGCCCGTCGGCGAAGGAGCAGGTCGTCAACAGCCTGTCCGGCGGCGAGTACCGGGTCGAGAACACGCAGCTGGAAAACGCGGCGCCCACGGCGGAGGCCGCCGGTGTGGCCAGCGCCGCCAGGGCCGCGAATGCACCGGCCGGGGGGCGCCTGCTCGACCGCCTGCTGGCGAAGAAGGAACTGCCTCTCGACCGCGTCGGACCGGAGGGGATGCGGTAATAAAAAACCCTCTCCCGCCCCGGGAGAGGGGAGGGACCCAAGCGAAGCTTGGGAGGGGTGAGGGGTGGGACAAGGATCGAGAATCCATGTCCACATCGCCCCTCACCCTCCCGCCTGCGGCGGGCCCCTCCCTCTCCCGGGTCGGGAGAGGGGGATTTTCAGCGCGTCATCCTCACGCCGTGGCCGGACGGGCCAGCGCCGTGGGGATGTCGGTCGGTTCCATCAGCGGGACGGCGACCGTCGGGGCCTTCCAGGTCAGCGTGTCGAAGGCGCCGCAATGGCCGCACAGGCCGCCCCAGTTGTGGCTGACCGCCCCGCAGGAGCTGCAGGTCCACACCGGATCCTCCGGCGCGTTGGCGGCCTTGGCCAGCCAGTCCTTCGCCGCATCCTCGTCGTGGCGCTCGCCGCGGTCCAGCTCGGCCATCAGGCGGTAGGTGCGGCGGGTCGGGCCGATCTCCATGGCGCGGTTCAGGTGCTGGCGCGCCTCGCCCCACAGCTGGGCGTCGATGGCGGCGCGGGCGACGGCGAGGTGCGATTCGGCCGAGTCCGGGGACTGACGCACCAGCTTCTGGAACAGCCGGACGCGGGTCAGCGGGTCGTAGCTGGAGACGATCGACCGGTAGATGTCGGCCAGCTCCGGATGCGGCGAGTGGCGCCATGCCCGCTCCACCACCTTGGCGGCCGGCTTCAGCCGGTCGGCGGCGAGCTGCAGGCGGGCCAGACGGACGGCGGCGGGGACGAAGCCCGGCATCATGTCGTGCGCCGCCTGGGCGTGCGACAGGGCGGCGTCGGACCGGCCGCGGCGCTCCGCCTCGAAGCTGCGCTCCAGCAGCAGGACGGCGCGGTGGCGGCGGCCCTCGTCGGTCGGGATGGCCCCGGCCTGGATCGCCTGCTGCAAGGTGCCTTCGGCGGCAGCCCAGTCGCCGGCCTGCGCCTCCAGGTCATAGAGCGTGCCGAGCAGCCAGGGCGTGTTGGGCTGCAGTCCGCGCGCCTTGCGGGCGAGGTTCAGCGCCTCCACCCGGTCGCCCGACTTGATCGCCTGGGTCAGCAGCCCGCGCATGCCGAGGAAGGCCGTCTCCGGCCGCTCCAGCATGGCGGTGAAATACTCCCTGGCGGCGCGCTCGTCGCCCTGCAGCTGGGCGGCCTGGGCCGACAGCAGCATGGTCAGCGGCGGCTCGTTCAGCAGCCCGTCGGCCTTGCGCGCCATCTTGCGCGCGGTCTGCGCATCGCCGGCGGCGATGGCGACCATGCCCTGGGTCAGGGCGCGGTAACCGCGCTCGCGGCGGCGGACCCGGCTGTGGCGGCGGATGCGGTACGGCGTGCGGATCAGGGCGCGGATCAGGCGATAGCCCAGCGCCGCGATGCCCAGCGCCACGATCGTAACCAGCAGGGCGACCCAGAAGGGCGCCTCGACGGCGTAGCCCAGCCAATGGACGCTGACGGTGCCGGGACGGTCGGCGAGCCAGATCGCGGCGGCGATGACCACCGCGACCTTCAGAAGGAACCAGAGGGCGCGGATCATTGGGCCGTCCCCTTCCCGCCGGCGGCGGTGGTCATCAGGGCGATGGCGCGGTCGTTCAACTGACGCGCGGCCTGATCGGCGGCCAGACGCGCCTTGGCGTCGGCCAGCCACGGGGCGGCGGTCTGCGCGGCCGGACCCTGCAGGGCCGACAGCTCCTCGACCGCCTTGGCGAGGTTGCCCTCGTTCAGAGCGGCTTCGGCGCGGGCGACGATGGCGTTGGCGGTGGTGCCGACCACCCCGCCGCCCTCCTGGCGGACGGTGACCAGGGTGGACAGCTTGCCGACCGCCGTGTCGATCCAGCTCTTGCCCTCGCCGCGGATGTCGGCGCGGACGATCTCGCCGGCCAGCGGCTGGAAGCGGTCGGTCAGCTGGGCGCGGGTCGGGATGCCCTTGGCGGCATAGGGCGCCACGGCGTCCAGCGGCTGGGTTACCCCGGCATCGGAGATGTTGAGGGCGCGGACCGCCTGCAGGTCCTGCTGGAACGGCTGCCCGCCCGACAGGGAGGCGCGCAGCTGCCCGGCGGCCAGCACCAGCGCCTGGGCGGTGGTGGCGGCGTCCTGGCGCTCGCTGACGGCCTGGTTGACGCTGGTGACCTGCTGCTTCAGCTGGTCGACCTCGCTGCGCAGCTCCTGCGCCGCTTGGCTGTTGCCCGAGACGGCGGAAACCTTCTGCTCAAGCGCGGCGATGCGGTCGGCCAGCGCCTTCTGGGCGTCGGCGGCGCCGGTGTCGGGCGTGGCGGCCGGACGCTTCTCCAGCGCGTCGATCCGCTGGGTCAGGGCGGAAAGGTCGGCACCGTTGCCCCCGTTGGCGGCGGCCGGACGCTGCTCCAGCTTGCCGATGCGGTCGGTGAGCTGCTGGATCTGCGCCTTCAGCGCCGGGTCGGCCGGAGCGGAGGCGGTGGAGGAGGCGGACGGCGACGGCCAGCCGGGCAGGGCGGGACCCCACCAGGGCGCCGACAGGGCGGCGGCGCCGACCAGCAATGCTACCACCGACAGGGCGGTGGCGAACCCACTGCCGGAGCGCGGCTCGTCGAGGTAGGACGGGGTCGGGGCGATATTGGGGGCGATGGTCGGACGCGCCGGCTCGGCATCGGCGCTGCGGCTGTAGCCCGCGCTGCCGCTGGTGCCGGACGGCGTCCAGCTGCCGGTGGTGGACTTCGACGTATCGGATTTGGTGGCGTCGGACTTGATACCGTCGTCCTTGGCTTCCTCGGCCTTCTCCGCGTCGCCCTTCGGCGTGTCGGCGAGGCTGTCGGTCGCGCCGATCGGCGTGGCCGGCGGGATCAGGGCGTCGGACGATTGCAGTTCCGTCGCCGCACCGGTGGTCGCGCCGGCCGCCGGGGTGTCGGCGCCGGGGATGGTGTCGGCCGGGGAAGCTGTCGGAACCGGCTCCACCACCGGAGCGGCGTCGACAGTCGTGGCGGTCGTGGCGGCCGGGGTGATGACGGACGCGGCGGAGGCGTCGGTCGGCCGATCCTCGCTGGGGGTGGCCGCGTCCAGGTCGGCGTCGTCCAGCTTGATGCGGTGCTTGGCGGCGGCGGTGCGCAGGTCGGCATGGCGGGCCAGCGGGATCGCGCCGCGCTTCTTCCAACCCTGGACCGTCGTCACCGGGGTGTCCAGCTTGTGGGCCATCGGGCGGATGCCGCCGAAACGTTCGACGATGCGGTCGACCGCCGCATTGCCGGTGCTGGCGCCGTCGCCGTCACGGTCGGTGCCGGGGCGTTCGGGGCCTGGACGAGAGGTCATGGGCTGTACCTTCGGTTCGCTGTTGTTCGTCTTAACGTCACAGCCCCCTGACCGGTCCCCCTCGTCCCCCGTACGGCTGACCCACCCACCCGGACGCACCAGGGGTGTAAGCCGTACGGCCGGACCGCGCCGGGTTTATCCGGCGACCGGCAACAGATCGAGCAGGGCGTCCTGCTCCGGCCGCGCCGCCACCCGTACGCTTCGCCACGGCGTCACTCCCTGGTCGCCGTACGCACGGGCAGCCTCCGCGACCGCGGGGCTGAGGCAGAACGCATCGACCGTACGACAACAATCGACCAGCCCCGCCTCGGCGAGCAGCCTAACAAAGGATGCGGCGGTACGGGGAGAGAAAAACAACACGCCGTCGAGCCCGGACGTACGCAAAAATGTCGCGGTCTCGTCCGACAGGGTTAGCGCGGGTACGGCATCGTACATCACGCTGCGCCGCAGCGTGAACCCGGCCGCCCCCAGCAGGCCGGCGAGGTCGCCCGCCACCTTGCTGCCGGCCACATGAAGAAGCGTACCGGCGTATGGATCTCGCAGGGAGCGGACACGTTCCGCCAGCGCGTACACGTCGCCGGACGCGCTGTCGACCTGTTCGAAGCCGGCGGCCCGCGCCGCCCGCGCCGTGGCGTCGCCGACGGCGTGCACCGGACGGTCGCGCCGGCTCGTACGTTTGGAGTAGGCGCGTACGCCGTTCGCACTGGTGAACAGCAGGGCTTGTACGTCGGACAGGTCGGGTTCCGGCCCGTCGAGCCAGACCATCGACAGCATCGGCTCCACCGCCGTGGCGAAGCCGAGCGCCTCCAGCCGCCGGACCAGCGGTTCGGCATCTTCCGCCGGACGCGTCACCAGAAGGCGCGTACGGCGGTCGGCGGAAGAGGATTGAGGCTGCTTTCCCGTCATGCGGAAAACCCGGCCGGGATGGCGGTCAGTGCGGTGCCGCGGCGAAGAAATCGGGCGGCAGTTGCGCCCGGATCTCGGCCCCGGCATCGGCGCCCAGCGACTCGGCCTCGGCGGCCTTGCCGTGGCGTTCCGCCCGGAAGATGATGCGTCCGTCGGTCGACAGCACCTTGGCGCGCAAATGCAGGTCGTCGCCGTCCAGCATCGCCAGCGCCGCGATGGGCGTGCGGCAGGAGCCGTCGAGCGCGGCCAGCAGCGCACGCTCCGCCGTGACGCGGACCATGGTCTCCGCACAATTCAGCGGGGCCAGCAGGGCGCGGGTGGCGTCGTCGGCGCTGCGGATCTCGATGCCGATGGCGCCCTGGGCCACCGCCGGCAGCATGGTTTCCGGTTCCAGCACCGCGCTGATGCGCTCGGTCAGGCCGAGGCGGCGCAGGCCGGCCAGCGCCAGCAGGGTGGCGTCCACCTCGCCCGCGTCCAGCTTGGACAGGCGGGTCTGCACGTTGCCGCGCAGCGGGAAGATCTTCAGGTCGGGGCGCAGCTCCAGCACCTGGGCCTGACGGCGCAGGCCGGCGGTGCCGACCACGGCGCCGGCCGGCAGGTCGGCCAGACCGCCGCCGGAGCGGGAGAAGAAGGCGTCGCGCGGGTCCTCGCGCGGCAGCAGGGTGGCGATCTCCAGCCCGTCGGGAAGCTGGGTCGGCACGTCCTTCATCGAATGGACGGCCAGATCGGCGCGGCCGTCGAACAGCGCCTCCTCCAGCTCCTTGGTGAACAGGCCCTTGCCGCCCGCTTCCGCCAGGGTGCGGTCAAGGATGCGGTCGCCGGTGGTCTTGAAGACGACGATCTCGATGGCGCCGGGCGCAGCGAGACGCGGATGGGCGGCGATCAGGCGGTCGCGGGTTTCGTGGGCCTGCGCCAGCGCCAGCGGGCTGCCGCGCGTCCCGATACGGAGCGGGTGGGTCGTCATAGGGCGTGTTCTAGGGGATCCGCGCAGCTTTGCAAGGATTCGTCGCCCGGTCATACGGAAGATTGAGGCGGATCAAATTTCATGCGCGCACTTGTCCGCAACTCCATCCTGTACCCGGACGGCCAAGGCGGCTAGGTTGGCGCCATGATCGTTCTTGGAATCGAAACGAGCTGCGACGAGACGGCCGCCGCCGTCGTCACCGACGCGCGCGAGATCCGCGCCGACGTCGTGCTGTCGCAGCTGGACGACCACACGCCTTATGGCGGCGTCGTCCCGGAAATCGCCGCCCGCGCCCATCTTGAACATCTGGACGGGCTGATCCGCCGCGCCATGGACGAGGCCGGGATCGGCTTCGGCGACCTCGACGCGGTGGCGGCCACCGGCGGGCCGGGGCTGATCGGCGGCGTCATCGTCGGCGTGATGACCGCCAAGGCCATCGCCGCCGCGCGCGGGCTGCCCTTCGTCGCCGTCAACCATCTGGAAGGCCATGCGCTGACGGCGCGGCTGACCGACGACGTCGCCTTTCCCTACCTGCTGCTGCTGGTGTCGGGCGGCCATTGCCAGCTTCTGGCGGTGGAGGGGGTCGGGCGCTATCGCCGGCTCGGCACCACCATCGACGACGCGGTGGGCGAGGCGTTCGACAAGACCGCCAAGCTGCTGGGGCTGGGCTATCCCGGCGGGCCGCTGGTGGAGAAGGCGGCGGCGCGCGCCACCAACCCGGCGCGGTTCGAGCTGCCGCGGCCGATGCTGGGCCGTCCGGGCTGCGATTTCTCCTTCTCCGGGCTGAAGACCGCGGTTCGGCGGCATGTCGAGGAGTTGGGTGGCGTGCTGTCCGATGCGGATCGCGACGACCTCGCCGCCGCCTTCCAGGCGACGGTGGCGGAGGTGCTGGCCGACCGCTGCGCCCGCGCCATCCGCCGCTTCAAGGAGGACCATCCGCAGGGCGGCGCCCTGGTGGTCGCCGGCGGCGTCGCCGCCAACAAGGCGATCCGCAGCCGGCTGTCGACGCTGGCGGAAAAGCAGCGCATGCAGTTCGTGGCGCCGCCGCTGCGCCTGTGCACCGACAACGCGGCGATGATCGCCTGGGCCGGGATCGAGCGGTTCCGGCTGGGCGAGAGCGACCCGTTGAACTTCGCCCCCCGTCCGCGCTGGCCGCTGGACCCCACCGCCGCGCCGGTGATCGGGCGCGCAGGGGTCGGTGCGGGGGTGAAGGCGTGAAACCTCCCTCTCCCGCCCCGGGAGAGGGAAGGGGCCCGCGAAGCGGGAAGGGTGAGGGGTGAGGCACGAAGCCATGCGGTTCGGGATTCTTGGATTCCCCCTCACCCTCCCCACCGCTTTGCGGCGGGTCCCCTCCCTCTCCCGGGGCGGGAGAGGGCTTTGACCGGAACGGATACGTGGTGAGATGAAGACGATGCCCCCCTCCCCCCTCAACCGCATCGGGGTCGTCGGCGGCGGCGCCTGGGGAACGGCGCTGGCTTTGGCGGCGTTGCGGGCCGGGCGCGAGACGCTGCTGTGGGCGCGCGAGCCGGCGGTGGTGGAGGCGATGAGCCTCCGTCGCGAGAACCGCGATTACCTGCCCGGCGTGCCGTTGCCCGACGCGCTGCGGGTCACCGGCGATCTGGCCGATCTCGGCGATTGCGACGCGGTGCTGCTGGTCTCGCCGGCCCAGCATGCGCGCAGCGTCACGGCGCGGATGGCGCCGCTGCTGAAGCCGGGGGCGCCGGTCGTCGTCTGCGCCAAGGGGATCGAGCTGGACAGCCACGCGCTGATGAGCGAGGCGGTCGGCGCCGCGCTGCCGGCCGGCAATCCGGTGGCGATCCTGTCCGGCCCGACCTTCGCGGCGGAGGTGGCGCGCGGGCTGCCGACGGCGGTGACGCTGGCCTGTGCGGACGAGGCGCTGGGCAGGGCGCTGGTCACGGCGCTGGGCAGCCACACCTTCCGGCCCTACCGCTCGGACGACGTCATCGGGTCGCAGGTCGGCGGGGCGGTGAAGAATGTGCTGGCCATCGCCTGCGGCGTGGTCGAGGGGCGGCGGCTGGGCGACAACGCGCGGGCGGCGCTGATCACGCGCGGACTGGCGGAGATCACCCGGCTGGCGCTGGCGCTCGGCGGCCGGGTGGAGACGCTGATGGGACTGTCGGGGCTGGGCGACCTGACGCTGACCTGCTCCAGCCTGCAGTCGCGCAACATGTCGCTGGGGGCGGCACTGGGCGCCGGCAAGGCGCTGTCCGAGATCCTGGCCGCGCGGCGGTCGGTGGCGGAGGGCGTCTATACCACCGCCGCGGTGGTCGGGCTGGCGGCGAAGCTGGGCGTCGACATGCCGATCTGCACGGCGGTCGATGCCATCCTGAACCGCGGCGCCGGGCTGGACGAAACCATCGAGGGGCTGCTGTCCCGTCCCTTCCGCGGTGAGGGCGTTTAAGGGCGTTTAGGAGACGGCTTTCTCGGTCCAGCCGGCGGCGCGGACCGAGGGCGCGTGGGTCCGGCTGACCGGAACCAGCAGGCCGTTGGTCAGGCGCAGCGACAGCTTGCCGTCCGGCTTGCGCTCCACCGCCGCGACTGCCGATGCTGCGACCCAATAGGAGCGGTGGACCTGCCGGCCGTCGATGCCTGCCAGCTCCGCCACCGCGTCGCGCATCCGCATCAGGATCAGGTCGCTGCCAAGGGCGGTGTGGACGCGGACGTAATGGTCCTCCATCTCAAGCGCCAGCAGGTCGCGCCCCAGCTTCGCCGGAATGCGGTCTAGGAAGGGGGCGGGCCGATCGGTGGCCGGCTCCCCGCTGGGGACGGAAGCTTGCGGCGGGGCGGGGGGCTGGTGGCCGACGACGCCATGGTCGCGCAGTTCCAGCCACACCGGCAGGGCCGACACCAGCGTGGTGATGACCAGCACATAGCCGTACATCTCGGCCAGCCCGGCGGGGGTGAGGAAATCCTGGCCGCGCAGCCGGCTTTCCAGCAGGGCGACCACCAGGGTCTGCAGGATGCTGACGGTCAGATAGGCCGCAGCCAGCATCAGCGGCCATGTGCGTTCCAGGTTCGGCAGCACGCGGCGGGCGACCAGAATGACCAGTTCGAACATCGACCAGCCGCTGACGATCTGCCCGCCCCAGTAGGCAAGCCGGACGGCGAAACCCATTTCACGGAAGGTGCCGAACGGTCCCAGCAGAGCCAATGCTAGGATGGAGGCCGCCAGCAACGGCAGGCGGCGGCGCAGCACGCGCCGGCCATAGGGAACGGGTGGCGACTGCCAGGGGAGGGCGGGGGATGAGGTTTCGGCGTTGGGTTGCGCGTTGGTCTGCAAGGATGGTCGCCCCAGGAACGGTGACAGTGACGCTGCTGGCGCTGGTCGCCGCTGGTCCGGCCGCCGCGGGGGAGCTTCGCGCAACCGTCCGCAACGTCAAGCCCAATCAGGGCAAGGTGATGGTCGCGCTGTTCGACAGCGCCGAGGCGCAGGCGGCGAAGGCGCCGCGCGCCGGCTATTTCGTCGCGGCGCTGGGGCCGGAGCTGCAGGTGGTCTTCCCCGACCTGCCGGCCGGCCGCTATGGGTTGATCGCCTTCCAGGATTTGGACAACAACGGCGAGCTTGCCACCGGCCTGTTCGGCATCCCCGCCGAACCGCACGGCTTCAGCCGCTCCGCCCGCGGCAGCTTCGGCCCGCCGGGCTTCGACGATTACGCGGTGGCGGTCGGGGCGTCGGGCGTGGCGACGACGGAGATCAGGCTGGTGGAGTGATGTGCGGCCTCACCCGCGCGGACAGCCCTCCTGGCGCCAGCGGGCGAGATAGTCGTCCAGGCCGCGGCCGGGGATCTCGTCGAACCGGCGGTCGAGCGCCAGCAGGGTTTCCATACGGTCGATGCGGAAGCTGCGGAACTCCTCGCGCAGCTCGCACCATGCGCCCAGCGTCCAGACGCGGCCCCAGAAGAACAGGCCCAGCGGCTGGACCGCGCGGGCGGAATGGGTGCCGTCCTGCCGCCGGTAATCGAACAGCACGACGCGCTTGGCGTTGATGGCGCAGCGCAGAACGTCCATCCGCTCGCGCAAGGGGGCGGGGAAGGAGAAGTCGGGGACGAAGACGCGGCTGTCGGCCAACTCGCGCCGCCGCGCCTCCGGCACCACCGCCTCGACCTTGTCGAGCGCGCGGGCGGCGGCATCGGCCAGACCGCCGCCGACCCAGGCGCGGGCGAGGCGGGCGCCGACCACCAGCGCCTCCACCTCGTCCTGGGTGAACATCAGCGGCGGCAGGTCGTAGCCGTCGCGCAGCAGGTAGCCGACGCCGGCCTCGCCCTCCACCGGCACGCCGGAGGAGGCGAGGTCGCGCATGTCGCGGTAGACGGTGCGCTCCGACACCTCCAGGCAGCGCGCCAACTCGGCAGCCGTCACCAGCCGCCCCTTGCGGAGATGCTGGACGATCTGGAACAGGCGGTCGGCGCGGCGCATGGCGGCGGCTCCGGTGGGGGGATCAGTGCATCGAATAGAGGCCGACGCGGTTGCCCTCGCTGTCGATGAACTGGGCGAAATAGCCGATTTCCGGGGTGATGAGCGTCTTCGGCACGATGATCCGGGCACCGGCCTGCTCGGCACGGGCCAGCGGGGCGGAGAGGTCTTCGCCGCCGTTCAGGTAGACGGTGGTGCCGTCGGCGCTGGGCTTGCAGGCTTCGTGCTTGATCAGGCAGCCCTTGACGGCGGTGCCCTCGGCCGGGAAGACGGCCATGGTCATGCCGCTGGGGCAGGGTTCCTGGACCATCTTGGCGGCGAAGACGGTCTCGTAGAAGCCGACGGCGCGGGCGAGGTCGGTGACCGGGATCTCGAACCAGGTGACGACGTGCGGGATGTTCATCGGATTGGCTCCTGACAGAAGGGAGTGGGATGTTCGTGGTTCGTGCCGGCACGTCCCCTTGATAGCACACCCCCTCCTGACAGCGTGATGTCAGGAGCAATCAGCTCCTTCAATGAAAATTGCGGCCCTTGGGAAATGGTCTTTCGGCATGGCGGTCCTCGCCGGTCAGTTCGGCCAGCCGGTGGGTCAGGTCGATCAGCGATTCCACCCGCAGATGGACGACGCCCTCCTGGTTCTGCACCCGGCCGGTGGCGGCCATCAGCCGGGCGGTCATGATCGGGCGGCGGAAGGTTTCGAAGGCATCCGGCATGACGACGAGGTTGGCGACCCCGGTCTCGTCCTCCAGCGTGATGAAGACGACGCCCTCGGCGCTGCCCGGCCGCTGGCGGACCAGGACGAGGCCGGCGGTGGTCAGGCGCCGGCCGTCGCGAGCCTGGGCAAGCCGCGCCGCCGGGGTGATGCCGGGCAGGCCGTCGCGCAACAGCGACAGAGGGTGGGCCTTCAGCGACAGGGACAGGCTGGTGTAATCCATCACCACATGTTCGCCGAGCGCCATGGCGGGCAGGGGGGCTTCGGGTTCCTCGGCCATTGGATTGTACGGGGGGCCGTCGAGGCGGGCGAAGAGCGGCAGCGGCTGGTCGCCCAGCGCCCGCACCGCCCACAGCGCCGCCCGGCGGTCGAGCCCGACGGAGCGGAAGGCGTCTGCCTTTGCCAGCTTTTCCAGGGCCGCAACCGGCAGGCGGGCGCGCCGCCAAAGGTCGTAGGGGTCGCGGTAGCCGCCGGCGCGGGAGAGGACGATGGCGTCGGCGTGCGACTCGGTGAAGCCCTTGATGAGGCGGAGGCCGAGGCGGAGGTGGGAAGTGCCCTCTCCGAGATTCCCCCTCTCCCCCCCGGGGAGAGGGTCGGGGTGAGGGGGATGCGTGGTGTGGATCTCTTCGGCTGCGCCGAACCCCCTCATCCTAACCTTCTCCCCGGGGGGGAGAAGGGACTGGTGTAGGGCGGGAGAGGGCGCATATTCCACCGCGCAATCCCAGCCCGACAGGTTCACATCGGGCGGCAGCACCGTCACGCCGTGCTCCCTTGCATCGCGGACGATCTGCGCCGGGGCGTAGAAGCCCATGGGCTGGCTGTTCAGCAGGGCGGCGGCGAAGATGGCGGGGTGGTGGCGCTTGATCCAGGCGGAGACATAGACCAGCAGGGCGAAGCTGGCGGCGTGGCTTTCCGGGAAGCCGTACTCGCCGAACCCCTCGATCTGCTGGAAACAGCGCTCGGCAAAGGTGGGGTCACAGCCGTTGGCGATCATGCCGGCGATGAACTTGTCGTGGAACAGCTGGACCTTTCCGGTCTTGCGGAAGGCGGCCATGGCGCGGCGCAGCTGGTCGGCCTCCTCCGCGGTGAAGCCGGCACCGACCATGGCGACCTTCATCGCCTGCTCCTGGAACAGCGGCACGCCCAACGTCTTGTAGAGGACCGGCTCCAGCTTCGGCATCGGGTAGGTGATGTCCTCTGCCCCGCTGCGGCGGCGCAGGTAGGGATGGACCATCCCGCCCTGGATCGGGCCGGGGCGGACGATGGCGACCTCGATCACCAGATCGTAAAATTTCTTGGGCTTCAGCCGGGGCAGCATGCTCATCTGCGCGCGGCTTTCGACCTGGAAGACGCCCAGGCTGTCGGCCCGCCCCAGCATCTCGTAGACCGCCGGGTCCTCCTTGGGCAGGCTGTCGAGCGTCCAGCGCTGCCCGTGCACCTGCTCGATCAGGTCGAAGGCGCGATGGATGCAGGTCAGCATGCCCAGCGCCAGCACGTCGACCTTCAGGATGCCCAACGCGTCGATGTCGTCCTTGTCCCATTCGATGGTGCTGCGATCCTCCATCGCCGCATTGGCGACGGGGCAGAGATCCGACAGCGGGCCACGGGTGATGACGAAGCCGCCGACATGCTGCGACAGATGGCGGGGAAAGCCGATCAGCTCCTGAGCGAGTTCCAGCGTGCGCTTGAGCCTTGGATCATCGGGATCGACGCCGAGCGAGCGGGCACGCTCCTCGTCGACGCCGTCGCGGCTCCAGCCCCAGATGGAGCCGGTCAGCCGCGCCACCAGATCGGCCGACAACCCCATCGCCTTGCCGACCTCGCGCAGGGCGCTGCGGGCGCGGTAGCGGATGACGGTGGCGGTCAGGCCGGCGCGGGCGCGGCCGTACTTCCTGTAGATGTACTGGATCACCTCCTCGCGCCGCTCATGTTCGAAATCGACGTCGATGTCGGGGGGCTCGCCGCGGGCGGTGGAGATGAAGCGCTCGAACAGCAGATCGACCTCGGTCGGATCGACCGACGTGATGCCCAGGCAGTAGCAGACGGCGGAATTGGCCGCACTGCCGCGCCCCTGGCAGAGGATGCCCTGGCTCCGCGCGAATCGGACGATGTCGTGGACGGTCAGGAAATAAGGGGCGTAATGCAGCTCCCCGATCAAGGCCAACTCATGCTTGACGGCGGCGCGGACCTTGTCGGGGATGCCGCCGGGATACAGTCTTGCGCCCCCCTCCCAGGTCAGCGTCACCAGCGTGTCCTGCGGATCGCGGCCCTCCGCCACTTCGTCGGGATATTCATAGCGCAACTCGTCCAGCGAGAAGCGGCAGGCCTCGGCGATCTCCAGAGTGCGGGCGACGGCGTCGGGGTGGTCGCGGAACAGGCGCACCATCTCGACGGCCGGTTTCAGGTGGCGCTCGGCATTGGCGGACAGCCGCCAGCCGGCCTCGTCGATGGTGGTGTGGTGGCGGATGCAGGTCATCACGTCGGCCAGCGCCCGCCGGCCGGCGCCATGATAGAGCACGTCGTTGGTGGCGACCAGCGGCACTCCCTCCGCCTCCGCCAGCCCGGCCAGCCAGCGCAGCCGCCGGGAATCGTCGCCCTGGTAGCGGTGGCTCGCCGCCAGATAGAGCTGCCCGCGCGCCAGCCCGCCGCGCCAGGCGCGCAGTTCGCGCAGGAACGACTCGGCAGACTGGCCGGCGCGCTGGTGGGGGCCGAGCAGCAGGAACAGCATGCCCTCGGCATGGGCCAGCACGTCGGCGCGGGCGATGAAGCACTCGCCCTTCGGCGCCCGCATCTTGCCCAGGGTCAGCAGCCGCGACAGCCGGGCATAGGCGGCGCGGTCGGTCGGGTAGGCCAGCAGGCTGTCGGCGTCGGTCAGGTCGAGCCGGCAGCCGATCAGCGCCCGGATGCCCGCCTTCTTCGCCGCCGCATGCATCTGCACCACGCCGGCCAGCGAATTGCGGTCCGTCACCCCCACCGCCGCCAGCCCGAGCGCCGCCGCGGTCATCGCCAGCTCGTCAGCGTGCGAAGCCCCCTCCAGAAAGCTGAAGTTGGTGGCGACCTGCAACTCTGCGTAACGGATCATGGCAAGGCTCCCCGGCGCGCGTGGATGGGTGCGCGCGGGGATGATAGTCCGAAAATGGGATTGGTGTCATTATTGTGGCGGGGAAGTGTTGGCTTCGATTGCCCCCACCTAACCTCCCCCGCTGGGCGGGGGAGGGACTGCCGCTGCCTTTTCAAACAAGCGCTTAATCCCCTCCCCCGCCCAGCTCTCGCACAAAGCTTCGCTTTGTGCTGACGCGACAGGCGGACCGTAGGTCCGCTGAGAGCGGGGGAGGGTCAGGGTGGGGGCGATCGAAGCCGAAACTCACCCCAAGTAGGACTCCACGCCCATGACCGCGAAGCCCTTGTTCTCCGGGAAGCGGGCGTTGACCTTTTCGCGGGCCTTCTTCTCGTCCAGCGCCCAGACCAGAAAGCGCCGGCCGCGCTTCCAGCTGTCCAGCGCGGTGGGGGTGAGGCTGGCGTTGACGCGGGAGGCGTATTCGATGTTGACCACCCGCAGAAGCCAGCCCTGGTCCTTCTGGGTGCGGCGGTCGTCCAGCACATAGATGCGGCGGTCGGCGGCGCCGGCGGCCTTCAGGCGCTGTTCGAGATCCTCGCAGCCCAGCTCGGCCATCGCCTTGCGGCGGCGGGCGTCGCGCAGGTCGCGGGCCTGCTGCAGCGTGACTCGGGCGATCTTCTTGATCCGCTCCACCTGCGCCTGCTTGCGCGAGACGGCGGTGGCGATCCGCTCCTCCGACGTCTTCAGGCGGCGCAGAGCCAGCAGCAGCGACACCGCCAGCGAGGCGAGGCCGACCAGGCCGGCGAAGATGTAGGGCATGCTGTCCATGGCGCGTCCTCTATCTCAGCTCGCTTTGGCGACCGGCGTGTCGGCGGACAGGAACTCCTGCATCCGCGTCACCGCATAGCCGAAGGCGGGCGGATAGCGCCGCTCGATCTCGGTCCGCGCTTCCGCCATCGAGCGCGCCCACACCTCGATCATCTGCGGCTGCGCCCAGCTCGGGTCGACCAATGCGTGCTGGCTCTGCTGGACGGCGCCGGTGCCGACATATTTGTTCACGACCATGGCGACGTAGCAGGGACTGCCCTGGACCTCCTCGCCGACCAGGCGGACCAGCCGTTCGCCGGATTGGCGCGCATCCTCGATCTGGCGTTCCATCACCTTGCGGCGGCGCAGCACATCCTCGACTGCGCCGTCCAGTTCCTTCAGCTCGCGGATGCGGTCGCCGCGGCGGGCTTCGAACTTCGTCTCCATCTTGGCGCGGCGGGCGATGACGTCGCGCACCCCCTCCGACCCGTGGCGGCGTTCGATCGCGCGTTCGCCGAGCACGATGACGAGCTTGCCGATGCCGAACCCCAGCCCCGACAACCCGAAGGCGGTGATCAGCGCGTTGGTATAGTCCTGCCACATGTGCGAGTCCCCGATCGGGAATGCAATCCGGGTGGATGCTTCCGACCCTAAGGAGTACCCCCTCGCTTGCCGTGGTTCAATCGCGGCGCTGTAACGATATTTCACATGAAACATGCCGGTAGGGGACGAATGTCTTATCCCTCCGCCCGTTCCACCCGGTTGCGACCAGCCTGTTTGGCGGCGTGCAGCGCATGTTCGGCACGGTGCAGGGTCTGTTCGACGCCGGGTTCACTGGGCAGCCAGTCGGCCACGCCGATGCTGGCGGTGACGGGGATCGCCCGCTCCTCCAGCAGGATGGGGCTGTCGGCCAGGGCTGCGCGCACCCGTTCCGCCACCACGGCGGTGCCGGCCCCGTCGGTTTCCGGCAGAAGCACCACGAACTCCGCCCCGCCGGAGCGGGCGATGTGGTCGGAGATGCGCAGCGCCGCCCGCACCCGCTTCACCACCGCGCGCAGGACCGCATCGCCGGCGGCGTCGCCATGGGTGTCGTTGACCGCCTTGAAGCCGTCGAGGTCGAGCAGGAAGACGCCGAGATGCCGGCCATAGCGGCGCGCCCGCGCCAGCTCCGCCGCCGCCAGCTCCAGGAAGCGGCGGCGATTCCACACGCCGGTCAGCGGGTCCAGCGTCGCCATGCGGTTCAGGCGGACGGTCGCCTCCTCCAGCGCGCGGCTGCGCTCGGCGAGGCGGCGTTCGAGATCCGCCAGCTCGGCATAGGCGCGGAGTGCCGTGACCACGCTGGTGAACAGGCGGCGCGCCGTCAGCTCCGTCTTCGCGGTATAGCCGTCGATCTCATAGGCGAGGACCAGATCCTCCTCCGGCACGCGGGCCGGCTGGCCGGTGCGCAGGACGATGCGGACGGCGCGGTTGCCCAGATTCTGGCGGATTCGGCGGACCAGCTGCAGGCCGGCATCCTCGGTCTCCATCACCACGTCGAGCAGGATGACGGCGATGTCCGGGGTGTTGCGCAGGATGCGCTCCGCCTCCGCCGCGCTGGCGCAGTCGAGCAGGCGGACGGGACGGTCGCGGAAGCGCAGCCGGGCGAGCGCCAGCCGGGTTACGGCATGCACCTCCGGCTCGTCGTCGGCGACCAGCACCAGCCAGGGAGGAGCGCCGGGATCGGTGGCCTCCGCCGCGGCGGAGGCATTCCGCGGGTCGGGAGACTCGTCCGAGGCGAACAGGAGATCATGGGACATGGCTGCCGGCTCGGAACTGTACACGGTACACGTAAGGATAGAACCACGCGGCCGCCGCCGATGCAACGGTGCCGAGTGCCGCGCCCGCCCCATATCATTTTGGATGGGGTGCGGCAAAATTGACGGCGGATCGGTCGGGCCGGTGGCGCGTTTCGCCATTCGGGGCTTGCGCGGCGACGCCAAGCCACCTTAGGCATGGCCGTGTGTACGAAACGATCGGAGCGGACCGGGTATGGAAGCAAGCATGGACGGGCGGGAGCATGCGGCGAAGCTGCGCGCGCTCGCGCTGGGGGCGCTGGGTGTCGTCTATGGCGACATCGGCACCAGCCCGCTCTACACGCTGCGCGAATGCCTGACCGAGGGCGGCGGCTTCCCGCTGACGCCCGAGGTCATCCTGGGTGTGCTGTCTCTGATCTTCTGGGCGCTGATCATCACGGTGACGGTGAAATACGTCGTCTTCATCATGCGCGCCGACAACCAGGGCGAGGGCGGCATCCTGGCGCTGACCGCGCTGGCTCTGCGCGGCATGCGGCCGGGCCACCGGCGGACCGGGATGGTCATGGCGATCGGCGTGATGGGCGCCTCGCTGTTCTACGGCGACAGCCTCATCACCCCCGCCATCTCGGTGCTGAGCGCGGTGGAGGGGCTGCATGTCGTCGCCCCCGCCCTGGACAGCTACGTCATCCCGATCACGCTGACCATCCTGGTCGGCCTGTTCGTCCTGCAGCGGTTCGGGACGGAGAAGGTCGGCAAGCTGTTCGGCCCGGTGATGATGGTCTGGTTCCTGACGCTGGCGGCGCTGGGCATCGGGCAGATCATCCGCTATCCCGGTGTGCTGGGTGCGGTGTGGCCCGGCCATGCGGTGGAGATGCTGTTCAACCACGGCTGGCACGGCTTCCTGCTGCTGGGTGCGGTGGTGCTGGCGGTGACCGGGGCGGAGGCGCTCTATGCCGACATGGGCCATTTCGGCCGCAAGCCGATCCGCGGCGCCTGGTACGTCATCGTGCTGCCGTCGCTGCTGCTGTGCTATTTCGGCCAGGGCGCCCTGCTGCTGCACGAACCGGAGGCGATCGAGAACCCCTTCTTCCATCTGGCGCCGGACTGGGCGCAGGTGCCGCTTCTGCTGCTGGCGACCGCCGCCACCATCATCGCCGGGCAGGCGGTGATCTCCGGCGCCTATTCGGTGACGCTGCAGGCGATGCATCTGCGCTACCTGCCGCGGATGGAGGTGATGCATACCTCGGAGCATGAGAAGGGGCAGATCTACATGCCGCAGCTGACCTGGCTGCTGCTGGCCGGGGTCATCGTGCTGGTGCTGAGCTTCCAGACCTCCAGCAACCTCGCCGCCGCCTATGGCATCGCGGTGACCGGCACGATGGTGGCGACCACGCTGCTGGCCTACAAGGTGGCGCGCTCGCTCGGCCGCTGGAAGCTGTGGCAGGCGGTGCTGGCGCTGGTGGTGTTCCTGTCGGTCGATCTCGCCTTCTTCCTGTCCAATCTGATCAAGGTGGAGGAGGGCGGCTGGTTCCCGCTTGTGGTCGGCGCGATGGTCTTCCTGCTGATGGCGACGTGGCGGCGCGGGCGCGAGGTGGTGCGCAAGCGGCTGGCCGAGGACGCGCTGCCCTTCGACATGCTGCTGGAGCGGCTGAAGGGCGGGTCGGTGCAGCGGGTGCCGGGCACCGCCGTCTTCCTGACCGGCAACCCGCGCGGCCTGCCGCCGGGGCTGCTGCACAGCCTGAAGCACTACAAGGTGCTCCATCAACGGGTCGTGCTGTTGACCGTCGACATCGAGGACGTGCCCCATGTGCCGGACGACCAGCGCTTCGAGTTGAAGGCGCTGTCCGCCGGCTTCTTCCGGCTGATCGTCCATTTCGGCTTCAAGGACGAGCCCGACATTCCGCAGGCGCTGGAGATCCGGCGCATCCCGGGACTGCCGTTCGAGCCGATGGAAACGACCTATTTCGTCAGCCGCGAGACGCTGATCCGCACCCACGGCAAATCCGGCCTGCCGCGCTGGCAGGAACCGCTGTTCATCTTCCTGTCGAAGCTGTCGTCCAGCGCGTCGGAATATTTCTGCATCCCGCCCAACCGGGTGGTCGAGCTGGGCATGCAGCTGGAGATCTGAGGTCGTTTCTGCCGGCCAGAAGTTCCCTTGTGGGGCGGCGGGCGGGGGCAGTTTCTGCCGCCCCCGCCCGAAGGCCGCCCACCTCATGCCGCTACCGGCCGGTGCTCACCAGACGGCCTTCACCAGACTATAGAGACCGGCGGCTTGTAGGCGGAGGCGGCGAACATCTGCCGCACCGCCAGTTCCAGCTTGATCTGCGCCTCCGACTTCTTGACGAAGGACAGATCGATGTCGCCCAAGGACTTCACCACGCAGCCGGAGCGGCTGAGGTTGCGGAGCGCCGCCTGGGACGCCTGCTGTTTTTCCTCGGGGATGGCGGTGATTGTGGCCGATCCCTCCGGCGGCCTGACGACGTAGAGGTCGAATTTCGGCATGGGCACTCTCCGTTCTGACGAAAGGTCGAGTGCCCATCGCAAGGGCCGGGCCAACTGCCGCAATGGGCTCAGCGCCGGACCATCGGCGCCAGATCCTTGCGGATGCCGGCGTCGAGGCGGGCGTTCAGGTCCTCCATCATCCGGCGGGTGATGTCGAGGAAAGTCGCCTCGCGATCGGCCAGCGAGATGTTCTCCGCCACGGTGGTGGAGTGGGTGACGGTGGAGCGGGTCACGCCGCGGAAGCCGCCGCTGCCGGTGTCCGGCACCTCGCCGGCGATCTCCACCTCGATGCGCCCGTCATAGCGCTGGGCCTGGTCGTTGGTGAAATAGCCGGTGAGACCCTTCTTGGTGGGCAGGGGCACCTCGACGATGCTGGCGTCGCGGATGGTGACGCGCACGCGCCCCGGTCCGCCGGCCGCCTGCAGCCGCTCCGCCGCCCAGCGCCGCACCGCCTCGACCGGCGGAACGGCGGAGCGGTTCTCCACATGCTTGCCGCCAACCGGGCGGTAGGCGTCGACCACGTCGATGGTGCCGGCATTCAGCACGATCGGCCCGAAATTGGAGAAATCGACCGGCCGCGGCGCCGGCCGCGGCGGCGCGCTCTGGCAGGCGGCAAGCAGGAGGGTGGCCATTCCGGCGGCGAGGGCAAAGCGGCGCGACAGCATGGGGGCTCCGGTTCTTGGGCTGCGTTCGGCAACCTGGGTTACTGGAAAAGGAAAGGGGCGCGGCGCGGACGCCGCGCCCCCATGAACGCGCTGGTATCGGACCCTATTCCCCGTTACGAGGCAGGTCCATACACGCGGTCGAGATCCGCGTCGGTGAAGTGGTAGTCGGTCGAGCAGAACTGGCAGGTCACCTCGACCCGGCCGTCGTCGATCTTCAGCTCCTGCACCTCTGCGCGGGGCAGGCTGCGCAGCATGTTTTCCACCCGCTCGCGCGAGCAGCGGCAGCCGAAGCGGAGCGCATGGCCCTCGTAGACGCGCACGCCGTCCTCGTGGAACAGGCGGTAGAGCAGGTCGGAGGCGGCAAGATCGGTCGACAGCAGCTCGTCGCCGGTGACGCTGGCCATCAGCACCATAGCGCGGCGCCAGTCGTCCTCGTTGTCCGACGCGACCAGACCCTGCTCCTGCGGCAGGCGCTGGACCATGATGCCGCCGGTGCGCCACTGGCCGGGGGTGCCGTCCGGCTTGACCTCGCGGTCGACCGAGACGGTCAGGCCGGTGTCGATCTGTTCCGACTGGCGGAAGTAATGCTGGACGCAGTCGGTCAGCGTCTTGCCGTACAGCTCGACGATGCCCTGGTAGCGGTCGGTGTCCTGACCCTGGTCCACCGTGAAGGCGATGTAGCCCTTGCCGAGCAGCGCCGCGGCCGGGGCGATGTCGACGTCCCGCTCGGCCTTGGCCAGGGCTTCCGGATCGAACTGGGCATAGGCGCGCACGTCGCCGACCGAGGTGACGTCGGCCACCATCAGGCGGATCGGCCCGTCGCCCTTGGTCTGCAGCGTGAAGATGCCCTCGTACTTCAGCATGCTGGCGAGCAGCACGGCCAGCGTCGCCGTCTCCGCCAGGAAGCGGGCGACGGTGGGCGGATAGTCGTGGCGGGTCAGGATCTCGTCGATCGCCGGCCCCAGCTTGACGACGCGGCCGCGCAGGCGCGACGCCTCGATCTGGAACGGCAGGACGAAATCATCGGTGAGCGGGCGGACGGACGGATCGTCCATAGGGCGGATTCCTTAAGACAGAGACCGGTTATGCAGGCGTAGGGCCGAAGATCGGGGCGGAGAGCGGCCGAATCAAGATCGGCAGGGCACCCATGCATGGGGGTGGCCTGTGGTGTGGGGAAGTTAGGCCCCCACCCTGACCCTCCCCCGCTGGGCGGGGGAGGGGATTGGACCTTTGTTGGCATTCGGCGGCAGTCCCTCCCCCGCCCAGCGGGGGAGGTTAGGTGGGGGTCTAACCTACGCTCAATCCAGAACGCCCATGCACCAGCCGAGGATGGCCTTCTGGGCGTGCAGGCGGTTTTCCGCCTCGTCCCAGACCACCGAATGGCGGCCGTCGATCACGCCGTCGGTCACTTCCTCGTTCCGGTGGGCCGGCAGGCAGTGCATGAACAGCGCATCCGGATGGGCGTGCGCCATCAGCGCCTCGTTCACCTGATAGGGGGTGAGGATCGCCGCGCGCTCGTCCACGTCGGTGTTGTGCATCGAGGCCCAGGCGTCGGTGATGACGCATTCGACCCCGCGCACCGCCTCTTCCGGCGATTCGGTGACGACCAGACGGCCGGTGCCCTCGCGCTCCGCCCAGGCCAGCAGCTCCGGCGACGGGCCGTAGACGGTCGGGCAGGCCAGACGCAGCTCGAAGCCGAAGCGGACGGCGGCGTGCGCCCAGCTGACCGCGACGTTGTTGCAGTCGCCGATCCAGGCGACCGTCCGGCCGTTGATCGGACCGCGATGCTCCTCGAAGGTCATCAGGTCGGCCATGATCTGGCAGGGGTGGGTCTGGTCGGTCAGGCCGTTGATGATCGGGATGCTGGCATGGGCCGCCAACTCATGCACCCGCTCCTCGCCGGTGGTGCGGACCATCACGGCGTCGACGAATCGGGACAGCACGCGGGCGGTGTCGCCGATGGTCTCGCCGCGGCCCAGCTGCATGTCGTCGGGCTTCAGCACCACGACGCTGCCGCCGAACTGCTGCATGCCGACCTCGAACGAGACGCGGGTGCGGGTCGAGGGCTTCTCGAAGATCAGGGCCAGCGAACGGCCGGC
>PJUA01000281.1_pt1 | contig 36633 bp, 26 predicted proteins | sample 1512151 | NCBI WGS metagenome assembly PJUA01 (sample SAMN08177678, study PRJNA422409) | Soil metagenome, whole genome shotgun sequencing project. | isolation source: Soil enriched on filter paper: beechwood xylan treatment | place: USA: Madison | collected 2015-01-15
AGCCCTTCAGCGCCGATGGTACTGCACTCGCCAGGGTGTGGGAGAGTAGGACGCCGCCGGACACTCATTCAGAAAGAGCCACCCCCTCGGGGGTGGCTCTTTCTGTTTCCCCGACATTCGCGCACGGGCGCGGGCGTCGTCCCGGCCGAGCGTGCTGTGCGTGGAAGGAGCGGTGCCGATGACCTTCGTCGAGATGCGGCGGTGGACGACGGCGGATGCCGGCGCCCTGTACTCCGCGTTCGTGGGCAGCCCTGACCTCGCGCGGCAGCTCGGTGGGGCATCGTTGCAGGACGTCGAGGCCTGTGCCGCGTTCATCGAGACGCGACTCGCAGCGCCCTCGGCGTCGTCGTACCAGTTCGCCGTGGCGGTCGACGGCGTGGCGGTCGGCAATGTCGGGGTGAGCGCCGTCGAGCGGGCGCACGGCACCGCGTGGATGTCCTACTGGATCGAGGCCCGCGTCCGCAGACAAGGGCTTGCGACGCGCGGCCTGTCGACCGCGGCGCGTTGGGCCGTGGACGAGCTGGGGCTGTTCCGGCTGGAGCTCGGCCACCGCACGGAGAACCCGGCGTCGTGCGCGGTGGCGACCCGCTCGGGCTTCCGTCCTGAGGGCGTCGAGCGGTCGAAGCTGCGGTACGGCACGGAGCGTTTCGACGTCGAGACGCACGCCCGGCTCGCGACCGACCCCGAGCCGGACGTCGCGCTGCTGCCGCTCGCCTGACCCGCGGTCCGAGGTCGCGCTGCTGCCGCTCGCCTGAGACGAGGCCCGAGTTCGCGCTTCTGTTGCTCGGGTGAGGTGGTGTCGGGGGTCGCGGTGCTGCCGGTGCGTCTGTCCTGTCGCGGGTCGGCGGTGCGCGCCGAGCCCGTCAGGTGGTGGGCGGGTCGGCGGCGACGAAGATGACGGCGCCCAGCGGGGGGATGCGGACCGAGGCGGAGAACGGGCGGCCGTGGTGCGGGACCGGCTCGGCCTCGACCTGGCCGAGGTTGCCGACCCCCGAGCCGCCGTACGACTCGCTGTCGGAGTTGAACGCCTCGCGCCAGGTGCCGCCGTGCGGCAGGGCCAGTCGGTACTGCTCGTGGGGGACGCCCGCGAAGTTCACGACGACGGCCGCCGACGGGGCGTCGACGCCCTTGCGGAGGTACGCGAGGGTGTTGCGGTCGGCGTCGTCGGAGTCGATCCACTCGAACCCCTCGGGGGAGTGGTCGAGCTGCCACAGCGCCGGTGTGTGGCGGTAGACCTGATTGAGGTCGCGCAGGCTGGCCTGGACGCCGCGGTGACCGGGGTCGTCGAGGGCGTGCCAGTCGAGCGACCGTGCCTCGGCCCACTCGGTCTGCTGGGCGTACTCGCTGCCCATGAACAGCAGCTGCTTGCCGGGGTGGGTCCACTGGTAGGCGAGCAGCAGGCGCACGCCGGCGAGCTTCTGCCAGTGGTCGCCGGGCATCCGCTCGTACAGGGAGCCCTTGCCGTGCACGACCTCGTCGTGGCTGATCGGCAGGACGAACCGCTCCGAGTAGGCGTACACCATCGAGAACGTGACCTCGTGGTGGTGGTAGCGCTTGTGGATGGGCTCCTCGGCGACGTAGCGCAGCGTGTCGTTCATCCAGCCCATGTTCCACTTCAAGCCGTACCCGAGGCCGTTGCCGTCGGTGGGGGCCGTGACGCCGGGCCACGCGGTCGACTCCTCGGCGATCATGAGGATCCCGGGGGCGCGCTTGTAGGCGGTGGCGTTGGCCTCCTGCATGAACGAGATCGCGTCGAGGTTCTCGCGGCCGCCGTACTTGTTGGGGCGCCACTGGCCCGGACGGCGCGAGTAGTCGAGGTAGAGCATCGACGCGACGGCGTCGACGCGCAGGCCGTCGACGTGGAACTCCTCGAGCCAGTAGACGGCGTTCGCGACGAGGAAGTTGCGGACCTCGGAGCGGCCGAAGTTGAAGACGTACGTGCCCCAGTCGGGGTGCTCCCCGAGCAGGGGGTCCGGGTGCTCGTACAGCGGCGTGCCGTCGAACTGCGCGAGCGCCCACTCGTCCTTGGGGAAGTGCGCGGGGACCCAGTCGATGATGACGCCGATGCCCGCGCGGTGCAGGGCGTCGACGAGGAACTTGAAGTCGTCGGGGTGGCCGAACCGGGAGGTCGGCGCGAAGTACGACGACACCTGGTAGCCCCACGAGCCGCCGAACGGGTGCTCGGAGACGGGCAGGAACTCGACGTGCGTGAAGCCCATGTCGACGACGTACTCGGTGAGCTGGTGGGCGAGCTCGCGGTAGGAGAGGCCGGCGCGCCAGGAGCCGAGGTGGACCTCGTAGACGCTGAGCGGGCCCGTGTGCGGGTCGCGGTGGCTGCGGTCGGCCATCCACTCGGCGTCGGTCCACGTGTAGCGGGAGTCGACGACGACGGACGCCGTGGCGGGCGGGACCTCGGTGCCGCGGGCCATCGGGTCGGCCTTCTGGCGCCACGAGCCGTCGCGGCCGAGGATCTCGAACTTGTACCGGGCGCCGGCGCCGACACCGGGGGCGAAGATCTCCCACACGCCGCTCTCGCCGAGCGAGCGCATCGCGTGCGTCGCGCCCTGCCAGTAGTTGAAGTCGCCGACGACCCGGACGGCCTGGGCGTTGGGCGCCCAGACGGCGAACGACGTGCCCTCGACGTCCCCGAGCACGCCCGGGTAGGTGCGCACGCGCGCACCCAGGACGGTCCAGAGCTGCTCGTGGCGGCCCTCGCGGATGAGGTGCCGGTCGAGCTCCTGCACGGTCGGCAGGAAGCGGTACGGGTCGTCGGCGAGGCTCACGTCCTGCCCGTAGGTGACCTCGATGCGGTAGTCCGGCACGTCCGTGCCCGGCAGGACCGCCACCCAGATGCCGTCCTGCTCGTGCTGCGCGGGCACGCGGGTGTCCGCCGTGATGACGACGACCTTGTCCGCGAGGGGCCGCAGGCTGCGGATCGTCACGCCGCCGTCGCCGACGTGCGGGCCGAGGACGCCGTGCGGGTCGTAGTAGGCGCCGTGGGCGACCGCGCCGAGAGTACCGGCGTCGACAGGGACCGGGGCAGGGGCCGCGCTCATCCTCCTACCCAACCACCCGGCGCGCGTCTGCGCAGGTGGACGCCCTGAGGGGCAGGTCACGAAGCAGTGTCGAGGGCGCGGGCGGGGGTCAGGCGGGGGTGCGGCCGGCGGGCGGTGCGGTCGAGCCGCGCGTGACGAGCCGGGGCTGCGGCGCGGTGTACGAGGTGACGGGTCCGTCGGCGAGCAGGTTGAGCACGCAGTCGGCGACCTGGACACCCATGGCGTGCACGTCGAGGCTCATCGCGGACAGGGCGGGGCTGGACAGGCGGCACAGGGCCGAGTCGTCCCACGCGAGCAGCGACAGCCGCTCCGGCACGGGGACGCCCATCTCCGCGGCGACGCGCAGGCCGGCGATGGCCATGACGTCGTTGTCGTAGATGATCGCGGACGGCGCCGCGCCGCGGCCCAGCAGTGCGCGGGTGGCGCGGGTCGCGGACTCCTCGCCGTAGTCGCCCTCGACCACGGAGCCCTGCGCGCCGAGGCGGGCGCACTCGGCGACGAACGCCTCGGTCCGTGCCTGCGTGTGCGCGAGGGTGCGCGGTCCGGAGACGCGCGCGAGGCGCAGGTGCCCGAGCCCGACGAGGTGCCCGACGGCGTCGCGCATCGCCTGCCCGTTGTCGATCCAGACGTTCGCGAACGGCAGGTCGCGCGTGGGGCCGCCGACGACGACCGTCGGGATGCCGAGCTCGCCGAGCACGTCGAGGCGGTTGTCCTCGAGCGCGAGGTTGACGACCACCACGGCGTCGACCAGGCGGCCCTCGCCCCAGCGCCGGTACGCGCGGATCTCGGCCTCGTGGTCGGGCACGACGTGCAGCAGCAGCGACCGGCCCTCGACGGCGAGGGACTCCTCGATCCCGGCGATGAGCTCCATGAAGAAGGGCTCGAGGCCGAGCATCCGGGCAGGCCGGGCGAGGACCAGGCCGACCGCATCCATCCCGTGCGTCACGCCCGCCAGCGTAGTGGCGGGCGTGCGCCGCTCAGCGGGACGACTCGAGGTCACGCTCGGCGCCCGCCACGAGCTGCGGGTCCCGGGGGACGACCACGTCGTTCGCGGACCGCAGCACCGGCACGCGCGTGAGCCCCGCGGGGTCGACGCGGGCCGACGTGCGGACGTGGAAGCTCGCCGTCTCGCCGCCGGGGATGTCGACGAGCGCGCGGTCGACGGTCGCGTCGGGGTCGAGGCGGTCGACGTGCAGCGTCACGGAGCGCGCGAGCGAGCGGGCGGTGACGTCGACCCGGTAGCCGTCCTCGACGGGGGTGACCGTCGCGGTGAGCGGGTCGGGGTCGAGGCGCAGGTCGACGTCCTCGGCCCACGTGTGCACGACCTGGACGTCGCCGAGGCGGACGACGAGGGCCTCGCCGGCCGGGTCCTCGGGGGTGCCGACCTCGTCGGGCAGGGCGAACAGGCCCACGGACCACGCGCCGACGGCCAGGCCGAGCTCGACCTCGGCGAGAGTCGTGCCGTCGAGCAGCCGCCGGGACAGGTGCACGGTGCCCTGCCAGATGCCGGCCGTGTCGTTGACGACCGCGAGCATCTCGCGCCCGTCGCGCGGCTGGACCGTGAGCAGGCGCGGGGCGTAGGCGTGCTTGAGCGCGTGCCACAGCGGCTTCGGCCGTTCGTCGCCGTCGATCGCGGCCCACGACGTCACGGGCCAGCAGTCGTTGAGCTGCCAGACGATCGCGCCGGCGGTCCGCGGCCACCACGACCGGTAGTGCTCGACCGCGAACGTCACGGCGCGCGCCTGGTTGAGCTGCGTCGCCCAGTGCCAGTCCGCGAAGTCCTCCGGCACGCCGAGGTGCGGCGCGAGGCCGCGGTCGAGCTTGCCGTTGCCGTCGTCGGCCTTCTGGTGCAGCAGGAACGTCGGGTCGTCCTTGGTGAGCCGGCCGCCGCCGTCGGCGTGCACGGCCCGGGTCAGGGTCGACCACGTGGGCGGGCCCTGGAAGCCGAACTCGGAGCAGAAGCGCGGGACGTCGTCGCGGTAGACGGTGTAGTCGACGCGGTTCCAGACCTCCCACTCGTGGTGGGTGCCGTGATCGGGGTCGTTCGGGTGGACGGCGTCGAGCGCGAAGCCGGGGGAGTAGGGGCTGCCGTCGGCGTAGGGGCGGGTGGGGTCGAGCTCGGCGACGACGCCCTTGAGCAGCTCGGTCGCGTACCGGAAGCCCCACGTGCGGCCCTGCAGCTCCTCCTGCCAGCCCCAGTCCATGAAGCCCCACAGGTTCTCGTTGCCGCCGTTCCACAGCACGAGCGCGGGGTGCGGCGTGAGCCGGGCGACGTTCTCGCGCGCCTCGGCCTCGAGCTCGTCCCAGATCGGCTGCTCCTCGGGGTACGCGGCGCACGCGAGGAGGAAGTCCTGCCAGACGAGCAGGCCGCGCTCGTCGCACAGCTCGTAGAAGTCCTCGGACTCGTAGATCCCGCCGCCCCACACGCGCAGCAGGTTGAGGTTGGCCTCGACTGCCTGGTCGAGGCGGTGCGCGAGGCGCTCGCGGGTGATCCGGGTGAGCAGGTGGTCGTCGGGGATCCAGTTGGCGCCCTTGACGAAGATCGGCCGGCCGTTGATGCGGAACGTGAACGGCGTGCCGTCGTCGTCGGGGGTCGTGTCGACCTCGACCGTGCGGAAGCCGATGCGGCGCGTCCAGGTGTCGAGCGGCTCGGCGTCGCCCGCGGTGCCGAGGCTGACGGTGAGCTCGGGCAGCGGCTGCGGGCCGTGGCCGACGGGCCACCACAGGGGGGCGTGCGGGACCTCGAGGTCGACGACGGCCGCCTGCTCCCCGGCCGGGACGATCACCGTGACGTCGGCGGACAGGACGCGCGCGCGCACCGTGACCGGCACGTCGGCGTCGGGCAGCCCGGAGCGCTCGAGGTCGGCGTGCACGCGCACCCGGCCGGTGCCGTCGGCGTCGACCGTGACGAGCGAGCGGACCGAGGCGAGGCGGGCGGTGCGCCAGCGCTCGATGCGGGCGGGCTTCCAGAGGCCGGCCGTCTGCAGGTCGGGTCCCCAGTCCCAGCCGAACGAGCAGGCCATCTTGCGGACCATGTTGAACGGCTGCTGGTAGGCGAGCGGGCGCGGGCCGAGCCGGTCCGCCTCCGCCTCGGCGTGCACGATCGCCGAGTGCAGCAGGACGCGCAGGCGCTGGGTGTCGGGGCGCAGCAGCGCGCGCACGTCGTAGCGGTAGGAGCGGTGCTGGTTGGCGGTCCGGCCGAGCTCGTGCCCGTCGAAGGTGATCGTCGCGACGGTGTCGACGCCCTCGAGCACGAGGTCGACGCGCTCGTCGTCGGCCGCGGCGGCGAGGTCGAGCTCGCGCTCGTAGGCCCAGTCGGTGCGCCGCATCCAGGCGAGGACGTCCTCGTTGCGGTCGAGGTACGGGTCGGGGATGAGGCCCTCGGCGAGCAGCGCGGTGTGGCTCGTGCCGGGCACGTGCGCCCGGACGCGCACACCGGCGAGCTCGGCCGGGACGGGTCCGGCGACGGCGGTGAGCGACCAGCCGTCGTACAGGTCCTGGGTGTTCATCCACGCACTCCTGGGTCCGCGGGTCCGGCGCGTCCGTCGCGTCGTCGCGAGCGGTTCGGCGACCTCCGGGGAGGGGCCGAAGCGGCAGCCAGGTACCCGGGGATCATTGTTAGACAAGTGAATAAAGTAAGTCAATCGCATGACAGACTGGCGCGGTGAGCGCTGCGCAGCGGGACGACGCCGTCCCCGGGACCCCTGACCACGACACCGACCTCCACCACCTCCGCGCCGACGGCGTGAGCCTCGTCGTCGACCTCGCCGGCGGCACCCTGCCGCGCGTCCTGCACTGGGGCGCCGACCTCGGCGACCTCGACCCGGACGTCCTGCACGACCTGCGCCGCGTCTCGCGGCCCATGCCCATCGGCTTCCCCGTCGACGGCGAGGTGCCCGTCGCCGTCCTGCCCGAGCAGTCCGCCGGGTTCCTCGGCACGCCCGGGCTCACCGGCACGCGCGACGGGCGGGACTTCTCGACGGCCTTCGTCGTGCGCGAGCACACGGTCGCGCGGCTCGACGACGGCACGCAGCGGCTCGACGTGCACGCCTCCGACGCCGACGCGGGCCTCGGGCTCGACCTCGTCGTCGAGCTCACCGCGCAGGGCCTCCTGCGGCAGCGCGCGACGCTCACCAACACCGCCGACGACACGTACGCGCTCGACGGGCTGCTCCTCACGCTGCCCGTCCCCGCGACCGCGACCGAGCTGCTCGACTTCAGCGGCCGCTGGGCGCGCGAGCGCAGCCCGCAGCGGACGGCGTTCACGCACGGCACGCGGCTGCGCGACAACCGCCGCGGTCGCACCGGCTACGACACCGCGTTCGTCCTCGTCGCCGGAACGCACGGCTTCGGGCACCGCGCCGGCCAGGTCTGGGGCGTCCACACCGCGTGGTCCGGCAACCACCGCACGCTCGCCGAGCGCAGCCACTACCACCCGGGGCTGCTCGGCGGCGGCGAGCTGCTCACGCCCGGCGAGGTCCGCCTCGACGCGGGGGGCACCTACACCAGCCCGTGGGTCTACGGGTCGTGGGGCGTCGGGCTCGACGCGCTCGCGGGCCGGTTCCACCGCTGGATGCGCGCACGCCCGCAGCACCCGCGCACGCCGCGGCCCGTCACGCTCAACACCTGGGAGGCCGTGTACTTCCAGCACGACCTCGGGCGGCTCACCGAGCTCGCCGACGCCGCCGCCGCGATCGGCGCCGAGCGGTACGTCCTCGACGACGGGTGGTTCGGGTCGCGCCGCGACGACACCCGCGGGCTGGGGGACTGGTACGTCTCCGCCGACGTGTGGCCCGACGGGCTCCACCCGCTCGTCGACCACGTCACCGGGCTCGGCCTGCAGTTCGGCCTGTGGGTCGAGCCGGAGATGGTCAACCCCGACTCCGACCTGGCCCGCGCGCACCCCGACTGGATGCTGCAGGTGCCCTCCCGGCTGCCGCGCCCCGCCCGGCACCAGCAGGTGCTCGACCTGGCGCACCCCGAGGCGTACGCGTACATCCTCGAGCGGCTCGACGCGCTGCTGCGCGAGTACGACATCGCGTACCTCAAGTGGGACCACAACCGCGACCTCGTCGACGCCGGCCACGGGCGGTCCGGCACCGCGGGCGTGCACGGGCAGACGCTCGCCGTGTACCGGCTGCTCGACGAGCTGCGCGAGCGGCACCCCGGCGTGGAGATCGAGTCGTGCTCGTCGGGCGGCGGGCGCGTCGACCTGGAGATCCTGGCGCGCACCGACCGGATCTGGGGGAGCGACTGCATCGACGCCCTGGAGCGCCAGCAGATCCAGCGCTGGACGAACCTGCTGGTCCCGCTCGAGCTCATCGGCGCCCACGTGGGCTCCGGGACGGCGCACAGCACCGGGCGGCGGCACGCGCTGTCGTTCCGGGCCGGGACCGCGCTGTTCGGGCACCTCGGCATCGAGTGGGACCTGCGGGAGGCCGACGACGCCCAGCGCGCCGAGCTGGCCGCGTGGGTCAGCGCCTACAAGGACCTGCGCGGGCTGCTGCACACCGGCACGACCGTGCACGCCGACGGCGTCGACCCGTCGCACCAGGTGCACGGGGTCGTCGCGGCCGACGGGTCGGACGCGCTGTTCGCGGTCGTGGCCACCGCGACGTCCGAGTCGCTGCCCACGGGCCGTCTGACGTTCCCCGGCCTCGACCCGGACGCGACCTACCACGTGCGTCCGCAGCCGCCCGGCGACGTCGTCGAAGGGCTCGGCAGCCACTGGCTGTCGCTGCCGTGGTGGACGCCCGACGGTGCCCGGCTCACCGGCCGGGTGCTCGCGGAGGTGGGCCTGCAGGCGCCCGTGCTGTTCCCCGAGCACCTGGTGCTGGTCCGGGCGACGCGGGTCGCGTAGCGGCGCTCAGGGGACCGTCGAGCAGTCGCGCAGGTACTCGTCGCGCTGGTACGGGTACGCCTCGGCGACGTACCGCGCGGCGAGCGCCTGCGCCTGCACCGGGCTCGCGCCCATGCGCTCCGCCACGGCGGTGTCCGACCGCAGCGCCCGGCACTCCGTGACGCCCTCGTCGAACTCGCCCGCGACGTGGTGCGCCTCGTGCGAGACGACGTGCACCGCGACCACCTCGTCGAGCGACGGCGCGTGCTTCGTGCTCCACAGCCACGCGCCCAGCCGGGCGCAGGTCTGTGCGCGCAGGATCGACGTCTGCGGATCGTCGTAGCGGACCATGCCGAGCGTGCCCGACAGGTCGAGCCAGTCCGCGCCCGCGCGCCTGCAGACGACCTGGGCGTCCGGGACGCCCGACGCGAGCCGGGTGGCGGCCGTCGCGGCCGCCTGTGCGTGGTGGTGCCGCAGCTCGAAGTAGCCGCCGACGGCCGTGAGCGCGAGCCACCACACGAGCGCTGCGACGCCCAGCGCGGGGAACGACGCGCTGCCCCGGACGACGCGGACCACCGCGCGCGCGGCGAGGACGGTCGTGGCTGCGACCACGACCGTCAGCGTCCCGACATCCATCGCGCCTCCTGCTCCAGGAGTCGGCACGCGGGGGCTCCGTCTGGAGCCTCGGCGGGACCTGCGCGCGGCGGGCGGACGACGAGGGGCCCGGTCGTCGGACGACCGGGCCCCTCGCGACGGGTCGGCGGCTACTTCGTCGCGCCCGAGGTGAAGCCGTTGTAGATGTACCGCTGCAGGAACAGGAACAGCACGAGGATCGGGATGATCGTGAGGATCACACCCGCCGAGATGACCTCCCACTGCGAGCCGTACGGACCCTTGAACGCGAACAGCGCGGTCGAGATGGGCCGGGTCGACGGGTCGTTGAGATAGAGGAACGGCAGGAAGAACTCGTTGTAGATGCCGATGCCCTTGATGATGACGACCGTCGCGATCGCGGGCTTGAGGTTGGGCAGGATGATCTGGAAGAAGATCCGCAGGTGCCCCGCGCCCTCGATCATGGCGGCCTCGTCGAGCGACTTCGGGATGCTGCGCATGAACTGCACGAAGATGTAGATCGAGACGATGTCCGTCCCCATGAACAGCAGGATCAGCGCCCACCGCGAGCCGTACAGGCCCAGGCCGTTGATGATCTGGAACGTCGCGACCTGCGTCGTGACGCCCGGGACGAGCGTGGCCAGCAGGAACAGCGCGAGGACCACCGAGCGGCCGCGGAACCGGAACCGGTCGAGCGCGTACGCCGTCGCCGCGCCGATGAGGATCGTCCCCGCGATGGCCGCGACGAAGATGAGCACGGTGTTGAAGAACGCCAGCCCCATGCCGCCGCGCGTGAACGCCGTCGCGTAGTTCTCGAAGTTGAACCAGTCCTGCGGGAGCGACAGCGGCCCGGTCGAGAGGAACTCCTGGTTCGTCTTGAACGACCCGAACAGGATGAGCCCGAGCGGCAGCAGCGTGAAGACCGAGGCGATGACGAGCGTGACGTACTTCGCGGTCGTGGTGAGCGCCTTCACGTGAGGTCCACCTCCTCCTCCGGGATGAGCTTGCGCTGGAGCCACGTGACCAGCAGGACGAACACGAGCAGGACGACGGCCATCGCCGAGGCGAGCCCGACCATGTTGCGCTGGAAGGCCATCCAGACGGTGCGGATGACGAACGTCTCGGTGCCGTTGGAGCCGCCGGTCATGACGAACGGGATCTCGAAGACCGACAGCGAGCCGGAGATGCCGAGGATGAAGGCGAGCCCGACGATCGGGCGGATCGACGGCAGGATGATGTGCCAGAACTCGTGCCAGCGGTTCGCGCCGTCGAGCGACGCGGCCTCGTAGATGTCCGAGTTGATCGACTGGATCGCGCCCAGGAACATCACGAACGTCAGGCCGGTGTAGCGCCAGACCGACACCGCGGCGAGCGCGTAGTTGGCGACCTCCGGGTCGCCCGTCCACTGCCGGACGAGGCTCTCGAGCCCGGTGTTCATCAGGACGGTGTCGAGGCCGCCGCCCGGCTTGAGGAAGTTGAGGAAGATCAGGCCGATCGCGACGCCGTTGATGAGGTACGGGAAGAACAGGATGCCCTTCCACATGTTCTTGAACCGCACCTTGAACGACAGGATCGTCGCGAAGTACAGCGCGAGCGCCATCTGGACGAACGAGCCGACGACGTAGAACAGCGAGACGTAGAAGACCCGCAGGTTGTCGGGGTCGGTGAACACCTCGACGTAGTTCTCGGTGCCGACGAAGTTCTTGGTCTTGTCGAGCCCGTCCCAGTCGGTCACCGAGTACCAGAACATGTTGAGGACGGGCGTGTACGTCAGGAGCAGGAGCAGCCCGACGGGGACGAGCAGGAACAGGTAGGGCGTGAGCCGGCGGTACCACGCGGAGCCACGGCCCACCCCACCCGGAGACTTCCGGGTGGGGCGGGCCGCGTCGGACTCAGACGTGGCCGCGACGGCGGGGCCGGACAGGCCCGTGGGTGCGGTCGTCATGGTGGGGGACCTCAGGCGCCGGCGTCGGCGCGTCCCTCGGCCCACTTGGCGTTCAGGTCGTCGAAGATCTGCGCCTTGGTGCGGGCACCGGAGCGGGCGTCGTCGATGATCTGCTGGCGGTACTTCGGGTCGGTCGTGACGATGCCCGACGCGGTGTCGATGTCCGCGAACAGCGACTCCTTGCCCTCGGGTGCCGGGTTCATCGTGATGAGCTCGACCTCGGCCATGAAGCCCTCGAGGGCCGCGGGGACGGGGCCGTCGATGAGCGGGGAGAGGCCGACCTGCGCCTCGGAGAAGCCGGACTCGTGGTTGAACCAGTCGATCCACGCGCGGGCGGTGGACTTGTTCTTCGAGTTCACGTTGATCGCGAGGTTGTAGTCGCCGCCGGCCACCGTGTGGAACTTGCCGTCGACCTGCGCGGGCGTCGGCATGTACGCGATGTCCGCCGGGTCGGCACCCGCGGCCTCGGCGGCCGCGGCCATCTGCGGGATGGCCCACGAGCCGAGCACCATCGCGGAGATGTCGCCCACGCCGATGAGGCGCTTGCTGCCCTCCCAGTCGGTCGTGGTCGGGTCGGCCTCGGTGAGGCCGTTCGCGACGACGTCGTAGATCGTGCCGTCGATGACGCCCGTGTCGGTCTCGTCGGTCCACGGGGTGTCGGACTGCGTCATCTCGTTGACGTAGTCGGGGTTCGCGGTGACGGCCCCGCGCCAGCCCTCCCACTGCGACAGCGCCCAGGAGTCCTTGTAGTTCGTGTAGAGCGGGGCGACCGCGATGCCGTTGTCCTTGACGGCCTGCAGGTCGTCGAGGAACTCCTGCGGGGTGGTCGGGAAGTCGGTGATCCCGGCCTCCTCCCACACACGCTTGTTGTAGACGATGCCCTGGACGTTGCCGACGACGGGGATGCCGTAGGACTTGCCCTCGAAGGACTTGTCGTTGAGCCAGCGGTACTCCTTCTCCATCTCGGCCTGGTCGCCGAGCGGCTCGAAGAAGTCGGGGAGCTGGTCGGGGGTGACCGAGCCGGGGATGGCGAGGACGTCGCCGTAGTCGTCGGTGTTCATGCGGGTCTTGACCGTGCCCTCGTAGTCGGTCACGCCCTCGACCTTGACGTCGGTGACCTCGGGGTACTTGGCCTTGAACTGCTCGACGTACTCGTCGAACGTGCCGTCCTCCACGAGGTCGGTGCGCCAGGTCAGGACGGTGAGCGACCCGGAGGGGGTGCCGTCGTCGTTGGCCTCGTCGTCGCCGCCCCCGCCGCCCGAGCAGGCGGCCGTGAGGGCGAGGACCGAGCTGGCGGCAACGACCGCCACGAGGCGCGTGCGTCGCTTCTGAGGGAACATCCTTGATCCTCTCGTCGTGCCGGCACCTCCGCGTGCCGACCGGTGTGGAGGGGCTTCGTCACCATCGGGGTCATTGCGAACCCTGCTCCGCGTGGCATTCTTAGGCAAGTGAACAAAGTTAGTCAACGTGCGTGTCGCGGCTGGGGCTCTCCGTGCCCGGATCGTTATCGTGAGCGCGCGGGGGACACGCGAGGGAGGACGGTGCCGTGAGCAGCCTGCGACCAGGCCTCGGAGCGGCGCACGCCAGCAGCCGGGCCGCGATCCTCGACCTCATCCGCGCAGCCGGGACGATCAGCCGCGTCGAGCTCACCCGGGCCACCGGGTTCACCGCCGCGACCATCTCGACCGTCGTGCGGCGCCTCATCGACGACGGGCTCGTCGTCGAGGTCGGCCGCGCCGAGTCGACCGGCGGCAAGCCGCGCATGCTGCTCGAGCTCGACCCGTACGCGCGGTTCGCCGTCGGCGTGCACCTCGACCACGCCGGCATCACCTACGTCATCGCCAACCTCGGCGGCGCGATCGTCGCCCGCTGGCGGCGCCCCGGCGCCGGGTCCGACGACCCCCGCGAGGTCGTCGCGCGCATCGCCGCGGAGATCCGCGCCACCGTCGCGCGCGTCGGCGTCGACCCGGCGCGCGTCCTGGGCCTCGGCGTCGTCTCGCCCGGGCCGATCACCGTCTCGACCGGCATGACCCTCACGCCGCCCGTCATGCAGGCGTGGACGGAGTTCCCGCTCGCCGCCGCGCTCGAGGACGCCACCGGCCTGCCCGTCCTGCTCGACAACGACGCCACAGCCGCCGCCATCGGCGAGTACTGGTCCGGCGGCATCGACGCGTCCGCGTTCGCCGCGCTCTACATGGGCACCGGCATCGGTGCGGGGATCATCGTCGACGGCACCGTCTTCCGGGGCGCGAGCTCCAACGCGGGCGAGGTCGGGCACATCTGCGTCGACCTCGACGGCCCCGAGTGCTGGTGCGGGAGCCTCGGCTGCGTCGAGGCCCTCGCCGGCCCCGGCGCCGTCGTCGCCGCGGCGCGTGCCGAGGGCATCGAGCTCCCCGGCCGCGGCGTCTCCGAGGACTTCGCGACGCTCGCCCGGGCCGCGAGCCGCGGCGAGGAGGCGCCCCTGCGCGTCCTGCAGCGGTCCGCACGGTACGTCGGGGTGGCCGCGCAGACGCTCGCCAACGTGCTCGACCTCGAGCTCGTCGTCCTCACCGGGCCCGCGTTCGCGATCGCCGGCTCGCTCTACGTGCCCGAGGTCGAGGCGCGGCTCGCGCGGTCGTTCTTCGCCCGCGGGAACCACACGGTGCGCGTCGTCATCTCCTCCAACGCCCCCGAGGCCGCCGCCGTCGGTGCGGCCGCGCTCGTGCTGCAGAGCGAGCTCACACCCCGGCAGGCCGGGATGCGGATGACGCTCGACCGGGTGGCGGAGGTGCCGACGACGGTGTGAGCGCGCGGCCGTCAGGCGTGCCTGCTCCCGGCGACGGCGCCGGCGCGCCGCGCACTGCTCGCGCCTCAGCCGGCGAGGCGCTCCAGGCCGGCCAGGGGGATGGGCAGCCACGTCGGCCGGTTGCGGGACTCGTAGACGGCCTCGTACAGCGTCTTGTCGAGCTCGAGCGCGCGCAGCAGCACCGCCCGGCCCGCGGCGTCGACGTCCACGACCCGGGCGACCGCCGCCGACGCGTAGCCGTCGAGCAGCGCCGCACGCGCCGCGTCCGTCCACGCCTGCGCGGCCGCGCCCGTGAGCCCGCCCACGGCCGCCGCGTAGTCGAGCGAGCGCAGCATGCCGGCGACGTCGCGCAGCGCGAGGTCCGGACGGGTCCGTGCCGCCAGCGGCGCGAGCGGCTCGCCCTCGAAGTCCGTGACGAACCAGCGCGACCCCGAGCGCAGCACCTGGCCGAGGTGCAGGTCGCCGTGCACGCGCTGCCGCGGCGGCGCGACGGGCAGCGCCCGGACCTGCGCGACGACCGCGTCGACGCCCGGGCCGAACCGGGCGAGCTGTGGCACCGCCGAGACGGCCCAGGCGAACCGTCCCGCGACCGCCGCCGCGACCTCCGCGGGGCCGTCCTGCGGCGCCGTCGCGGTGTCCGTGCCGAACGCCCGCACGAGGTCGGCGTGCACACCGGCGACCACCGCGCCGAGCTCGCGCGCCAGGTCGGCGAACGGCTCGCCGCGCCGGGCCACGTCGCACGCGAGCTCGAACCCGTCCTGGGCCTGCGGCACGAACGCGCTCATCGCGCCCAGGTAGCCCTGGACCGGGGACCCGCTCGCGTCGGGCCAGGTCGCCTCGAGCCACGCCAGCGGCGCGGGCACGTCCGACGAGCCGACGTCCACCAGGTGCCGCGGGACGTCGACGTCGGGGTTCTCGCCCGGCGCGAGCGCGCGCAGCACCTTGAGGATCGCGACCGGTGCGGGGGCCTGCGGCGCGGCGCGCAGCACGACGGACGTGTTCGACTGCTCGCCCGACGCCGCGCGCGACGTCGCCGGGTCCACCACGGCGCCCGGACCGTCGGCCGCCGCGAGCCACGCCGCGACGAAGGACGGGTGAGCCGCGCCGTCGAGCACCGCGCGCCCGTCGACGGTGCCGACGACGTCGGTGGCGGTGGACTCGACGGTGTCGGCGGAACCGGCGGTGCCCGTGGCGGGCTCCACGCCCAGCACGAGCGGGACCTGCAGGAGCGCGTCGATCGACCCGGACCGCGCCCGCACGAGCAGCACGCGGACGTCCTGAGCGAGCGCGAGCGACCCCACGAGGGTCAGCTCCGCCTGCGTGCCCTTCGCCGGGAACCACCGGCGGCCGGGCAGCCAGTCGCGGGCCGCGTCGAGCAGCGCCGCGTCGAGGGCGTCGGGCGGGGTCGCGGCGAGCGTCATCGCGCCCCCGGCCCGGCGGCCGCCGCCCCGTCCGGAGGCGTGAGCTCGAGCCAGTAGAAGTCCCGCGAGCCCAGCGTGAACAGCGCCGTCCCGTCCTCGCGCACCGCGGGGAACGCGGCGCCGCCGAACACGTCCCGCATCGACCAGCCGACGTGACCGGCGAGCGTCGCCGTCGCCGACCGGGCCGTCGCCGCCATGTTCGCGACGACCAGCAGGGTCTGCTCGGGTGTCACCCGCAGGAACGTCAGCACCGAGTCGTTGTCCGACGGCACGACCTGGAAGTCGCCCTTGCCGAGCGACGGGTAGCGGCGGCGGACCGTGAGCATGCCGCGCACCCAGTGCAGCAGCGACGTCGGCTGCGCGAGCTGCGCCTCGACGTTCGTGTGGCTGTAGTGGTGCACGAGCGACTGCACGAGCGGCAGGTAGAGCTTGCCGGGGTCGGCCGTCGAGAAGCCCGCGTTGCGGTCCGGCGTCCACTGCATCGGTGTGCGCACCGCGTCACGGTCCGGCAGCCAGATGTTGTCGCCCATGCCGATCTCGTCGCCGTAGTACAGGCACGGGCTGCCCGGCAGCGACAGCAGCAGCGCGTGCGCGAGCTCGATCTCCTTGCGGGAGTTGTCGAGCAGCGGCGCGAGGCGGCGGCGGATGCCGACGTTGGCGCGCATGCGCGAGTCCGGCGCGTACCAGCCGTACATCGACGCGCGCTCCTCGGTCGAGACCATCTCGAGCGTCAGCTCGTCGTGGTTGCGCAGGAACGTCGACCACTGCGCGCCCTTCGGGATGGGCGGCGTGTCCGCGAGGATGTCCGTGATCGGCGTCGCCCGCTGGTCGCGCAGCGAGTAGTAGATGCGCGGCATCACGGGGAAGTGGAAGCACATGTGGCACTCCGGCTCCTCCTCGGTGCCGAAGTAGTGCACGACGTCCTCGGGCCACTGGTTCGCCTCGGCGAGCATGATCCGGCCGGGGAACTCCTCGTCGATCATGCGCCGCACGTCCCGCAGGAACGCGTGCGTCTCCGGGAGGTTCTCGCAGTTCGTGCCCTCGGACTCGAACAGGTACGGCACCGCGTCGAGCCGGAATCCGTCCACGCCGATCCGCAGCCAGAACCGGGCGACGTCCATCATCGCCTCGACGACCCGCGGGTTCTCGAAGTTGAGGTCCGGCTGGTGGCTGAAGAACCGGTGCCAGAAGTACTGCCGGCGCACGGGGTCGAAGGTCCAGTTCGACGTCTCGGTGTCGACGAAGATGATGCGCGCGTCCTGGTAGCGCGTGTTGTCGTCGCTCCACACGTAGAAGTCGCCGTACGGGCCCTCCGGGTCCGAGCGGGACGCCTGGAACCACGGGTGCTGGTCGCTCGTGTGGTTCATCACCAGGTCGATGACGAGCCGCATCCCGCGGGCGTGCGCCTCGGAGATGAGGTCCTGGAAGTCCGCGACCGTGCCGTACTGCGACGCGATGGCCGTGTAGTCGGCGACGTCGTACCCGCCGTCGCGCAGCGGGCTCGGGAAGAACGGCGGCAGCCACAGGCAGTCGATGCCCAGCCACTGCAGGTAGTCCAGCCGGTCGATGAGGCCGCGCAGGTCGCCGCTGCCCTGCCCGGACGCGTCCGAGAAGCAGCGCAGCATGACCTCGTAGAACACGGCCGTGCGGTACCAGTCCGGGTCGTCGCTCAGGCCCGGGCGGGCCTCGCCGGCGGCCGGGACCGTCGGCTGCCGGCGCTGCGGGAGGGCCGAGAGCATGATCTGGCCGGTCGTGGGCGCGGGTTCGCGCAGGCGGACGTCGGGCATCGGCGGCAGCGACGACGTCACGCCTCCTCCAGGTGGATCACGTGCGCGGCACGGGTCGCCGGGTCGAGCCGCACCCACGGCGTCGCGCCCCACTCCCATGTCTCGTCGGTCAGCAGGTCGTGCGCGCGCAGCGGTCGGTCGGCGGGCAGGCCGAGGGCCGCGAGGTCAAGCGTCACGACGCCCTCGCGCGCGTTCCACGTGTCGAGGTTGACGATCACCACGACGGTGTCCGCACGGCCCGTGGGGGAGTGCGCCGCGTCGAGGTGCCGCGAGTAGGCGACGAGCGCGTCGTCCGTCGTCGGGTGCACCGTGAGGTTGCGCAGCTGCTGCAGCGCGGGGTGCGCGCGGCGGACCTGGTTGAGGTTGCCGAGCAGCAGCGCGATCCCGAGGTCGTCGGCGGCCGCCCAGTCGCGCGGCTTGAGCTCGTACTTCTCGTTGTCGATCTGCTCGTCGACCCCGGGACGCGGCACGTCCTCGACGAGCTCGTAGCCCGAGTAGATGCCCCACGTCGGCGAGCCCGTGGCCGCGAGCACCGCGCGGACCGCGAACCCACGGCCGCCCGTCGCCTGCAGGTACGGCGGCAGGATGTCGTGCGTCGTCGGCCAGAAGCTCGGCCGCATCCAGGAGCCCTGCTCGCCCGAGACCTCCGCGAGGTACTCCTCGATCTCGTCCTTCGTGTTGCGCCACGTGAAGTACGTGTACGACTGGTGGAAGCCGATCTTCGCGAGCGTCTGCATCATCGCGGGGCGCGTGAACGCCTCCGACAGGAAGATCACCTCCGGGTGCGCCGCGCGCACGTCCGCCAGGATCCACGCCCAGAAGTCGAGGGGCTTGGTGTGCGGGTTGTCGACGCGGAACAGCGTCACGCCGTGGTCGATCCACACCTGCAGCACGCGCCGGACCTCGGCGTAGATGCCTGCCGGGTCGTTGTCGAAGTTCAGCGGGTAGATGTCCTGGTACTTCTTCGGCGGGTTCTCCGCGTAGGCGATCGAGCCGTCGGCGCGCGTCGTGAACCACTCCGGGTGCTCCTTCACCCACGGGTGGTCGGGCGAGCACTGCAGGGCGACGTCGAGCGCGACCTCGAGGCCCAGCCCGCGCGCGGACTCGACGAACGCGTCGAAGTCGTCGAACGTGCCGAGGCTCGGCTCGATCGCGTCGTGCCCGCCCGCCTCCGAGCCGATCGCGTACGGCGAGCCGGGGTCGCCCGGCTGCGCGTCGAGCGAGTTGTTGCGGCCCTTGCGGTACGTCGAGCCGATCGGGTGGATCGGCGTCAGGTAGACGACGTCGAAGCCCATGCCCGCGATGCGCGGCAGGTCCGTCGCCGCCGTGCGCAGCGTGCCGGAGCGCCACTCGCCCGTCTGCGGGTCCTGCACCGCGCCGTGCGAGCGCGGGAAGATCTCGTACCAGGCGCCCGCGAGCGTGAGCGAGCGGTCGACGACCAGCGGGTACGCGCGCGACGACGACACGAGCTCACGCAGCGGGTGCGCCGCGAGCGTCGCGCGGACCGCCGGCGCCAGGCCCGCCGCGAGCCGCTCGGCCGGGGTTCGGGTCGTGTCGCGCAGCGCGCCGACCGCCTCGTGCAGGACGGCCGCGCCCTCCGCGGGGAGCGCGTCGGGACCGGCCGCGGTGGCGGAGCCCGCCCGCGCGGCCGCGCGCTCCAGCAGCAGGCCGCCCTCGGTGAGCATGAGCTCGACGTCGATGCCCGCCGCGACCTTGATCGTCGCGTCGTGCGCCCACGTCGCGAACGGGTCCGACCAGCCCTCGACGCGGAACGACCAGTCGCCCGTGCGGTCGGGGACGAGGCGCGCCTCGAACCGGTCGAGGCCGGGGGCGATGTCGACCATCGGCGCACGGGAGTGCTCGACACCGTCGGGGTCGACGAGGACGGCCGTCGCGGCGACCGCGTCGTGGCCCTCGCGGAAGACGGTCGCGCGGACCGGGACCGCCTCGCCGACCACCGCCTTCGCGGGGAAGCGGCCCTCCTCGGCGACGGGGGAGACGTCGAGGACCGGGATGCGGCCGATCGTGGGACCGGCCGAGGACAGGGCTGCGGCGGGAGCCGGGACGGGCGCCGGCGCGGGCGCGGCGGCGGCCGGCGCGTGCAGGGTGGTCGCGCTCGCCGCCTCCAGCGGGCCCGCCGGGCCGGGCTCCGGGACCGGGACGGTCGACGAGGGTCCGGCGGGTGCCGCCGCGGCGGCCGCACGGCGGCCGGACCGGGTCGCGCGGGTCGCGGGCGCCGCCGGGCTGGTCGCCGGACCAGTCGCCGGGCCGGTCGCCGCGGAGGGCGTCGGGGCGGGGCTGACCGGGGTGTCGGCGGGCGTCGAGGGGGCGACGGGTTCGGGTGCCGCGGCCGTCTCGGGACGGGGCGTGGCGCCGCGCGAACGGCTGCCGGACTTCGGGGGAGTCGTCACGCTCCCGAACCTATCCGGAGGTGCCCGGGGTGGGCATCTGGTGCGCCGGTCGTGTCGTCCGCGCAGGCGGCCGGCGCGCCCGACCTGGGCGGATGTGCCCCGTGTGCGGCCTCGGTGCCGGTGCGGCGTCAGCCCAGGGTCGACGCCACCGCCCGCCCCGTCGTCCGCCCCGTGAACAGGCAGCCGCCGAGGAACGTGCCCTCGAGAGCCCGGTGGCCGTGCACGCCGCCGCCGCCGAAGCCCGACGCCTCGCCGACCGCCCACAGCCCGGGCAGCACGTCGCCGTCGGGCCGCAGCACGCGCCCCTCGAGGTCGGTGTGCAGGCCGCCGAGCGTCTTGCGGGTCAGTACCGAGAGGCGGACCGCGAGGAGCGGGCCGTGCGCGGGGTCGAGGAGCCGGTGCGGCTTCGCGACGCGGATGACCTTGTCGACGACGTACCGGCGGGCCATCGCGGTCGCGACGACCTGCAGGTCCTTGCCGAGCCCGCTGGTGACCTGCCGGTCGCGCTCGACGATCGTGCGCTCCAGGCGCTCGGCGTCGATGCGGTCCGTGCCCGTGAGGGCGTTCATGCGGCGCGCGAGGTCGGCGGGCGTGTCCGCCCAGAGGAACTCCTCGGACTCCTGCGCGAACCGCTCGACCGGCCCGACCGCGCCCGGCAGCACCCGCTGGAGCAGCTGAGGGACGCTCTTGCCGGTGAGGTCGGGGTTCTGCTCCGACCCGGACAGCGCGAACTCGGAGCCGAGGATCGTCTTGTCGAGGACGAACCACGAGTGGTCGTCGCCGCGGTTCGTGATGTGCTGCAGCGCGCCGAGGGAGTCGAAGCCGGGGAACAGCGGCACGGGCAGGCGGTGCCCGTCGGCGTCGAGCCACAGCGACGACGGCCCGGGCAGGATGCGGATGCCGTGCCGCGTCCAGACGGGCGAGTGGTTCGTGATGCCCTCGGGGTAGTGCCACATGCGGTCCTCGTGGACGACGGCCGCGCCCGCGTGCCTCGCGGCGGCGATGCCCGAGCCGTCGACGTGGTCCGGCACGCCCGAGAGCATCCGCTGCGGCAGCTTGCCCGCGCTCGCGGGCCAGGTCGCGCGCACGAGGTCGTGGTTCGCGCCGATGCCGCCGGTCGCCACGACGACGGCCGCGGCCTCGATCTCGAACGGCCGGACGACCTGCCGCGAGCTCGGCACGGCGCGGGCGACGTCGTCGTCGGCGAGCACGTCGCCGCGCACCCCGGTGACGCGGCCGTCGGTCTCGACCAGCGACGTCACGCGGTGCCGGAACCGCACGTCGACGAGCCCCTCGCGGCGCGCGTCGAGCAGGACCCGCACGAACGGCTCGAGGATGCCCGGGCCGGTGCCCCAGGTGACGTGGAAGCGCGGGACGGTGTTGCCGTGCCCGCTCGCGTCGTACCCGCCGCGCTCGGCCCACTGCACGAGCGGGAACCAGCGCACGCCCTTGTCGTGCAGCCACGGCCGCAGGTCGCCCGCGGCGAAGTCGACGAAGCCCTCCGCCCAGGCGCGGCCCCAGCGGTCGGAGCCGTCGTCCGCGAAGTCGGCCGAGCCGAGCCAGTCGGCGAGCGCGAGCTCGGCGGAGTCCTTGATGCCGAGGCGGCGCTGCTCGGGGGAGTCGACGAGGAACAGGCCCCCGAACGACCAGAACGCCTGCCCGCCGAGGCTGGCAGCTGGCTCGGCGTCGAGGAGGACGACCTTCCGGCCGGCGGCGAGCAGCTCGGCGGTGGCGACCAGGCCCGCGAGGCCCGCGCCGACGACCACGACGTCGTGGGAGTGCGTCATGCCGCGACGCTACACGCCTGGACGGGCGTCCAGAAGGGCTGCCGGGGCCCGAGATGTCAGGACGTCAGCAAACGTCAGGGCTGCGGGTCCTGCACGTACACCCGCAGGCTCAGCGGCTCGACGACCGTCGTGTCGCCCGGCCGCGCGTGCAGCCCCGCGGCGATCGCCTCCGCGCGCTCCTCCGCCGGGTGCTCCCACACCGAGTCCCACGCGAGCCGCCACCGCCCGCCGTGCTCGTCCGCGAGGACGACGCTCACCGAGTCGAGCGCCCCGTTGATGACGAGCAGCACCGTGTCGTCGTCCGGCGGCGGCGCCGTGCGGACCATCTGCAGCGTCCGCACCGACGGGTCGTGCCAGCGGGCGTGGTCGAACGGCGTGCCCAGCGCGTCGTACCAGGCCAGGTCGGGCCGGCGACCGGGCAGCAGCGGCCGGCCCGAGAAGAAGCGCTCCGCGCGCAGCGCCGGGTGCTCGCGGCGCAGCAGCGTCAGCCAGCGGGTCGTCGCGAGCAGGTCCTTGCGCCACGACGAGTGGTCCCAGCGGACCCACGAGATCTCGTTGTCCTGGCAGTAGGCGTTGTTGTTGCCGCGCTGCGTGCGGCCTGTCTCGTCCCCGGCGGTCAGCATCGGCGTGCCCGCGGCCAGCACGAGCGTCGCCAGCAGGTTGCGGATCGAGCGGCGGCGCAGCGGCACGATGTCCACGCCCGGCGAGTCGAGCTGGACGGGGCCCTCCAGGCCGTGGTTCCACGACCGGTTGTCGTCCGTCCCGTCGCGGTTCTGCTCGCCGTTCGCCGCGTTGTGCTTGTGGTCGTACGCGACCAGGTCCGCGAGCGTGAAGCCGTCGTGCGCCGTCACGAAGTTCACCGACGCGACCGGGCCGCGCGTCAGCGGCGGGTCCGTGTGCCCGAACAGGTCGACCGACCCCGCGAGGCGCGTCGCGAGGTCCCGCACCCGGTGCCCCGGCAGGCCGTGCGCCGCGCGTGCCGGGTCGGCGAGCCAGAACGAGCGCGTCGCGTTGCGGAACCGGTCGTTCCACTCCGCGAAGGGCACCGGGAACTGCCCCGTGCGCCATCCGCCCGGGCCGACGTCCCACGGCTCCGCGACGAGCTTGAGCCCGTGCAGGCTCGGGTCCGTCCGGGCCGCGACGAGCAGCGGGTGGTCCGGCGTGAAGCCCTCGACGTCCCGGCCCAGCGTGACCGCCAGGTCGAACCGGAAGCCGTCGACACCCACGACGTCCGCCCAGTAGCGAAGCGAGTCGAGCGTCATGCGGGTGACCTCCGCACGACGGAAGTCGAGCGTGTTCCCCGTGCCCGTGACGTCCGCCAGGCGCGCCGGCACCCCGCCGTCGTGGGCGTAGTACAGCGAGCTGTCCAGCCCGCGCCACGACAGGTGCTGACCCGGCAGACCGCCCTCGCACGTGTGGTTGTAGACGACGTCGAGCAGCACCTCGAGACCCGCCTCGTGCAGCGCGTGCACCGCGGTCCGGACCTCGTCCAGCACCGCCTGCGGGCCCAGCGCCCGGGCCTCCTTCGTCGCGTACGCCGCGTGCGGCGCGAAGAACCCGAGCGTCGAGTAGCCCCAGTAGTTGGTCAGCCCCTTCTCCACCAGGTGCGGCTCCGAGGAGAACGCGTGCACCGGCAGCAGCTCGACCGCCGTCACGCCCAGGCCGAGCAGGTGGTCGACGACCGCCGGGTGCGCGAGCCCCGCGTACGTGCCGCGCAGCTCCGCCGGGAGGGCGTCGTGCAGCGCCGTCAGGCCCTTGACGTGCGCCTCGTACACGACCGTGCGCGACCACGGCGTCCACGGCCGGTTCGTCGTCGGGTCCGGGCTCGTGAGCGCGCGCGTGTCGACGACCACCGAGAACGGCACGTGACCGGCCGAGTCCCGCGGGTCCGGGGCGCCGTACGGGTCGCCCTGCAGCTCGTCGTCCACCACGTGCCCGTACGTCGGCGGCACGTGCTCGACGTCGCCGAGCAGCCCCCGCGCGTACGGGTCCACCAGCAGCTTGACCGGGTTGTAGCGCAGGCCCGCCGCCGGGTTCCACGGGCCGTGCGCCCGGAAGCCGTACCGCTGCCCCGGACGGATCCCCGGGACCGAGGCGCTGAACACCCCGTGCACCGGCCCGCCGAGGGTGATCCGGCGCTCCGCGAGCGTGCCCTCGACCCCGTCGAACAGGCACAGCTCGACCGCCGTCGCGTGCGACGCGAGCACCGCGACGTCGACGCCCTCGTCGGTGACGTGGACACCGAGGCGGGGCGGCCGACGGGACGGGGAGGGCGCACTCACCCCGACATTGTGCGCGACGCACGTGACGCGTGTGGGTCGGGCGTGCTTCCGGTACACGTCAGCCGAGGGTGCCCTTCCGCCCCTCGACACGGCGGTCCGGCCCGCCTGCCGCGGGAGGTAACGTTCCGCGCGTGAGGATCGTCGTCTGCGTCAAGCACGTCCCGGACATCCAGTCGGAGCGGGCCATCGGCCCCGACGGTCGCGCGGTGCGCGACGGCGGGGACGGCACGCTCAACGAGCTGGACGAGAACGCCCTCGAGGCGGCGCTCGCGCTCGTCGAGTCCCTCGGCGACGGGTCCGTCGTCGCGCTGACCGTCGGGCCTGACGACGCCGCCGACGCGGTCCGCAAGGGCCTGCAGATGGGCGCCGACGAGGCCGTGCACGTCGTCGACGACGCGATCGCCGGGTCCGACGCGGTCGGCACCGCGCGCGTGCTCGCCGCGGCCGTCCGCCACCTCGGCGCGCAGGAGCCCGTCGACCTCGTCGTCACCGGCATGGCCGGCCTCGACGGGCTCACGTCGCTGCTGCCCACCGCGCTCGCCGAGCTGCTCGACGTGCCCGCGCTGCCGCTCGCCGCCGAGCTCACCGTCGACGCCGCCGCCCGCACCGTGCGCGTGCGCCGCAACCTCGACCACGCCACCGAGGTCCTCGAGGCCCCGCTGCCCGCCGTCGTGTCCGTCACGGACCAGGCCAACGAGCCGCGCTACCCGAACTTCAAGGGCATCATGGCCGCCCGCAAGAAGCCGCTCACGACGCTCGCGCTCGCGGACCTCGGCCTCGACGCGTCGCAGGTCGGCACCGCGGGCGCCCGGACCGTGGTCGTCACCGCCGCTGCCCGCCCGGCCCGGGAGAACCGCGTGCTGCTCACCGACGACGGCGAGGCGGGCGTGAAGCTCGCGCGCTACCTCGTCGAGAACAAGCTCGTCTGAGCCCGCTCACCGGCCTGCTCACCGCCCGCTCCGCCTCGCGCTCGCACCACCCAGAATCGAGAACGCCGTGACCGACCTGACCGCCGCGCCCGTGCTCGTCCTGCTCGACCACACCGCCGACGGCGCGCTGCGCACCCCCGTGCGGGAGATCGTCACGCTCGCCGCGGGCCTGTCCGGCGGCGCGGGCGTGCACGGCGCGTGGCCCGCCGACACCGAGCCGTCGCCCGACGTCCTCGCCGAGCTCGGCGCCCTCGGCGTCACGCATGTGCACCGGGTCGTCGCCGACGCCGACCTGCACCTGTCCGCCGTCCTCGGCGAGACGCTCGCGTCGCTCGCCGACGCCACCGGTGCCCGGCTCGTGCTGCTCGTCTCCTCGTTCGAGAACAAGGAGGCCGCCGCGCGCCTCGCCGTGACCACCGGTGCCGGGGTCGTCACCGACGCCGACGGCCTCGTCGTCGAGGACGGGCGCTACGTCGCCTCCAAGACGGTCTTCGCCGGCACGTGGAACACGCGCTGCGCCGTCACCGCGCCGCTCGCCGTCGTCACCGTCAAGGCCAACTCCGTGACCGTCGAGCAGGTCGCCGCACCCGTCACGCCGACCGTCGCCGAGCACACCGTCACCGCCAGCGCGGGTGCCCGTCGCGTGACCGTCGTCGAGCGGACCGAGCGACCCGCGAGCGGGCGGCCCGACCTCGGCAGCGCGCACGTCGTCGTCGTCGGCGGCCGCGGCACCGAGGGCGACTTCTCGCCCGTCGAGGACCTCGCCGACGCGCTCGGCGGGGCCGTCGGAGCGACCCGTGTCGCGACCGACGAGGGCTGGATCGGCCACGACGCGCAGATCGGGCAGACGGGCGTGACCGTCTCGCCGCGCCTGTACGTCGGAGCGGGCGTCTCCGGTGCGGTCCACCACCGCGGCGGCATGCAGGCGTCGGGGACGATCGTCGCGGTCAACTCCGACGCGGACGCGCCCATCTTCGAGATCGCCGACTTCGGCGTCGTGGGCGACCTGTTCACGGTGCTGCCGCAGGCGGCGGCGGAGCTCCGCCGCCTGCAGTCCGAGGGCTGAGCCGGAGCGCAGCGGAGGGTGCGGGTCGCGCAGCGGCACGCGCCCGTAGCGGAGCGCAGGCACAGCCCGACCATGGTGACGAGGGCTGAGCCGGAGCGCAGCGGAGGGTGCGGGTCGCGCAGCGGCACGCGCCCGTAGCGGAGCGCAGGCTCGGCCCGACCATGAATCCCGACGGCTGAGCCGGAGCGACGCGGAGGGTGCGGGTCGCGCGGCGGCCTCACGCGAGCGCTGTGACGGCGACGATCACTGCCGCCAGCAGGACGTCGAGGACGACGCAGAACTCCGCGAGCGAGCGCGGGACCACGCGCTGGGTGCGGTGGTGGTGCACGTCCCACCCGGCGTGCGCGAGCAGCCCGGCGGCGAGGAGGTACGCGCCGACGTCGTGCGTGGCTGCGGGGGCGAGCGCCGCGACGGCCCCGAAGACGAGCAGGGCGAGGCCCTGCAGCGGGAGGCCGTAGGCGGGTCGGAGGGCTCCGCGGACGAGCCCGACGACGGCGAGCACGGCGCCGAGCCCCAGCAGGACCCACGTCGGGTCGGCGTCGAAACCGAGGAGCCGCGCGGCCGCGACGACGACGATGGTGACGAAGAAGAGCGGCCAGGCGGTGCGGCGGGAGCGCAGGGCTGCGGCTCCGAGGTAGACGACGGCTGCGGCGGTGAGGACGGGGGCGACGTCGGTGCCGTGCGTCAGGTCGGCGGTGAGGAGCGCGGCGAAGGCGATGCCGACGATCGACGCCCAGCGGCGTCGGACGAGGTGCTGCGGTGCCGCGGTGCGGGTCGGGGCTGCCGTGCCGGTCATCGGGTCCTCCGTCGGGCGGGTCGCCGGTCGGCGTCTAAACCGAACAGCGCTGTACGGGTTAGGGTCGAGGCGAACGTAGCATCCTGAACAGTCGTGTTCAAGATCGACGTCAGGGAGGCGCACGCGCTCGTAGACTCGCCCGACGACACACACCGGGCCCGGACGGAGGAGACGACGATCGACGACGACCGCAGGTCGCAGCGGGCCGACGCCCGCCGCAACGTCGAGCGCATCCTCGACGCCGCCGAGCGCTGCCTCGCGCAGGACCCCGACGCGCCCATGGCCGACATCGCCGCCGCGGCCGGGCTGGGGCGCGTCACGGTCTACGGGCACTTCGCGTCGCGGGCCCTGCTCGTCGAGGCCGTCGTGCAGCGTGCGCTCACCGCCGCCGACGCCGCCCTCGCGGACGTCGACCTCACGGGCGACGCCGCGGGCGCCTTCGAGCGCCTCGTCGAGGCCACCTGGCAGGTGACCAGCCGGACCGGGCGGCTCCTCGTCGCCGCGGAGAAGGCACTCCCCGCCGAGACGGTCCGCGCGGCGCACCAGGGCGGTCTGGAGGACCGCGTCCGTGGGCTCCTCGCCGCCGCGCAGCGCGACGGCGCCGTCCGCGCCGACCTGTCGGTCGACTGGCTGACCGCCGTCCTGCACGCCGTCCTGCACACCGCCGCGACCGAGGTCGACGCCGGCCGGCTGACCGCGCAGGACGCGCCGTCGACCATCACCCGGACGATGCTCGCGGTCCTCGCACCCGACTCCGGGGCGCGCGGAGGGCGTCGGTAGGCCTGCGGCGACGGACCGGCACCCCCGTGACGGTCGACGGCGTGCGGGCCCGGGTGTGTGCCGGGAGGTCAGGACAGGTCGCGGAGCCAGCGGAGGGTCGCGACGCCCTGCGCGGCCTGGAAGCGGCGCAGGTTGGGGATGCCCGGCGGTGCGGGCTGCAGCGAGCTGCTGACGAAGTAGCCGGAGAGCCCGGCGAGGACGGCGCGCAGGTCGTCGTCGGACACGCCCTCCGCGACGGCGTGCGAGCGGAAGTTGGCGACGGGGTCGCCGCCGCCCTGCAGCGCGACGCTCGGCAGCATGAACGCCCAGTCGAGCCAGGGGGCGCCGATCGCCGCGTGCGGCCAGTCGATGAGCCACACCCGGTGCTGCTCGTCGATCATCACGTTGTCGGCGCGCAGGTCGCCGTGCACGAGGCTGTCGCCGGCGCACACCCGCAGGGCCTCCTGCTCCCACAGGACGAGCTTCTCGTGGTGGTCCCGCGCCCACTGCCCGAGGTCACCGGCACGGGCGACGACGCCCTCGCGCGTCGCCTCGTCCAGGTCGACGAGCCGGCGCCACCCGGTGAAGTCCTCGGCGAGCACGTCGTCGATCCGAGGGAGGTCGTGGCCGGGCAGCGGCTCGACGTCTGCGAGCGCTCCCACGGCATCCGCGACCGCGGTGAGGTCGGCGGGCCGCCACGGGAGCTCGGGGGAGCGGCCGTGCACGACCTCGAAGCCCAGCAGCACCCAGTCGCCGTCGTCGTCGGACCACAGCAGCCGCGGCGCGGGGACGTGCTCCGGCAGGGTGCCGGCGACGCGGATCTCCGCGCGGGCGAGGTGCGGCGAGACGGGGTTCTGCTCCGCGGAGACGGCCTTGACGAAGACGCCACGGCCGTCGGCGAACTCGAGGACGGCCGCGAACCCGGGGCTGAACCCGCTGGTCGCGGACGTCTCGGCGCTCACCTGCGAGCCCGCGAGGGCGTTGATCCGGTCCCGCACGTGGCGGGGGAGGTCGCGCCAGTCCAGCCGCTGGCCGCTGAACGCGGGCGGCAGGGCGATGACCTCGTCGGCACTCACGGCGCACATCCTGCCAGGCGTGACCCGGGACCCAGCGGGTGAGACCACGCACCGGGCGCACGGGGTCCCCGCGGCGCGTTCGTAGACTGGGTCGCGATGACTGCCTACCTCGACCATGCGGCGACCACGCCCATGCTGCCCGAGGCCGTCCGCGTGCTCACCGAGCAGCTGGCGCGCCCGGGCAACCCGTCGTCGCTGCACACGGCAGGGCGGGCCGCGCGGCGTGTCGTCGAGGAGGCCCGCGAGCAGGCGGCCGCGGCGCTCGGCGCACGCCCGAGCGAGGTGCTGTGGACGTCGGGCGGGACCGAGGCCGACAACCTCGCGGTCAAGGGCCTGTTCTGGGCGCGGCGCACGCACGACCCGTCGCGGCGGCGCATCCTCGTGTCGGCCGTCGAGCACCACGCGGTGCTGGACCCGGCGTTCTGGATGGCGGAGCACGCGGGCGCGGAGCTCGTGCTCCTGCCGGTCGACGCCGACGGGCTGCTCGTCGTCGACGCGCTGCGCGAGGAGCTGGAGCGCAACGGCGCCCAGGCGGCGCTCCTGTCGGTCATGTGGGCGAACAACGAGGTCGGGGCGCTGCAGCCCCTCGACGAGGTGGTCGCGCTCGCGCGCCGGTTCGACGTTCCGGTGCACGCGGACGCGGTGCAGGCGGTCGGCCAGGTGCCCGTCGACTTCGGGGCGTCGGGGCTGGACGCGATGACGGTGTCGGGGCACAAGGTCGGCGGGCCCGGCGGCGCCGGTGCGCTGCTCGCGCGGCGCGGGCTGGAGCTCACGCCCGTGCTGCACGGCGGCGGCCAGGAGCGCGGCGTCCGGTCCGGGACGCTCGACGCGCCGCTGCTCGCGTCGTTCGCGGCGGCGCTCGACGAGGCGGTCCGGCGACGCCCCGAGCATGCGGCGCGCGTGGGGGCCCTGCGGGACGACCTGGTCGCAGGTGTGCAGGCGACCGTGCCCGACGCGGTGCTGCGGGGCCCGGCTGACACCGCCCGCCGGCTGCCCGCGAACGCGCACTTCACGTTCCCCGGCTGCGAGGGCGACTCGCTGCTCTACCTGCTCGACTCCGCGGGCGTCGAGGCGTCCACGGGGTCCGCGTGCCAGGCGGGCGTGCCGCGCCCCAGCCACGTGCTGCTCGCCATGGGCGTCGACGAGGACGACGCGCGCGGCGCGCTCCGGTTCAGCCTCGGGCACACCTCCACGGCGGCGGACGTCGACGCGGCGCTCGCCGCGCTGCCCGGAGTCGTCGAGCGGGCCCGTGCGGCGGGCCTGGCCGGACGGCCCGGGGCGCCGGTGGGGGCCTGATGCGCGTCCTGGCGGCCCTGTCGGGCGGCGTGGACTCCGCGGTCGCGGCCGCGCGGGCCGTCGACGCCGGGCACGACGTCGTCGGCGTGCACATGGCGCTGTCGCGCACGCGGGACCAGTTCCGGAACGGCTCGCGGGGGTGCTGCTCGATCGAGGACGCGGGCGACGCCCGGCGCGCCGCCGACGTCCTCGGCATCCCGTACTACGTGTGGGACCTGTCCGAGCAGTTCGAGCAGACCGTCGTCACCGACTTCCTCGCCGAGTACGAGGCCGGCCGCACGCCCAACCCGTGCGTGCGGTGCAACGAGCACATCAAGTTCGCCGCGCTGCTCGACAAGGCCGTCGCGCTCGGCTTCGACGCCGTCTGCACCGGGCACTACGCGCGCATCGAGGTCGGCCCGGACGGCACCCGTGCGCTGCACCGCGCGCGCGACGCCGCGAAGGACCAGTCGTACGTGCTCGCCGTCATGGGTCCCGAGCGTCTCGCCCGCTCGATGTTCCCGCTCGGGGACGTCGCCTCGAAGGACGAGACCCGCGCCGAGGCCGCCGCCCGCGGGCTCGCCGTGTCGGCCAAGCCCGACTCCTACGACATCTGCTTCGTCGCCGACGGCGACACCCAGGGCTTTCTGCGCGACCGGCTCGGCAGCCGCGAGGGCGACGTGGTCGACACGGACGGCGAGGTCGTCGGGCGGCACGACGGCGCCTACGCGTACACCGTCGGGCAGCGGCGCGGGCTCGCGCTCGGCCGGCCGGCGCCGGACGGGAGGCCGCGGTACGTGCTGGCCGTCGAGCCCGTGCGGAACCGCGTCGTCGTCGGGTCGCGCGAGGAGCTCGCCGTCGGCGTGGTCGAGGCCGACCGGGCGGTGTGGTTCGTCGCGCCCGGTGCCGACGCCGGTGCCGCGTCGGGCGCCACCCCGTGGTCGTGCACCGTGCAGGTCCGCGCGCACGGCACGCCCGTGCCCGCGACCGCGGTGGCCGGACCCGACGGCACGCTGCGCGTCGAGGTCGACGCCGCCGCCGGGCTGCACGGCGTGGCGCCGGGGCAGTCCGTGGTCCTCTACGACGCCACGCGCGTGCTCGGGCAGGCGACGGTGACGTCGACGCGTCGGCCGCCGGCGGCGGGGGCCCCCGCGGCAGCCCCAGCGGCCACCGGGTCGGCGGCCGGAGTCGCGCCCGCGACGGACGTCGGCACGGTCGTCGAGCCCGTGGGCGGGCGCGCGTGAGCGGCGGACGGCCGGGCGTCAGCGGGACGGGGGCGTGGCCGGGCACCGACGTGCTCGAGGCCCAGTCGACCGTCGTCGGCGACCTCGTCGACGCGCCGTCTGAGGTCGCCGGCCTGCCGTTCACCGTCCTGCTGCCCGCGCGCGGGCCGTGGGGCGACCGCGTCGGCCACGCCGCCGCCCTGCTCGCGGAGCTGCCCGCCGAGCTCGGGCCGCACGGCTGGAAGCTCGCCGACCGACCTGGGGGCGACCTCGGTCGTGCCCGCGCCTACGTGCGCGAGGACCTCGACGCGCTCGCGGTCGCCGCGCACGGGTACACGGGCCCGCTCGTGCTGCCCGTCGCCGGACCCCTGACGCTGGCGGCGAGCCTGTACCTCGCGCGCGGCGACCGGGTGCTGTCCGACGCGGGCGCCGTCCGGGAGCTCGCGGAGTCGATCGCGGCCGGGATCGGCGAGCACGTCGCCGCGGTGCACCGGTCCGTGCCCGGGGCGCAGGTCACCGTCCTGCTGCACGAGCCGCTGCTCGCCCAGGTCGTCGCGGGCGTCCTGCCGACCTTCTCGGGGTACGCCGCGCTGCGCGCCGTGCCCGGTCCCGTGGCCGCCGAGCGGCTCGCGACGGTCGCCGACGGTGCTCGGGCGGGCGGCTCCGGTGCCGCGGCGGTCGTCGTGCACGGCGGCACCGCGTGGACGTCGCTCGCGACCGTCCGCGCCGCCCGGGCCGACGGCGTCGCGCTGGCCGTCGCCGGGCTGGACGAGCGCGGCTGGGAGCGGGTCGCCGAGGCCGTCGAGGGCGGGCTGCGGCTGTGGGCCGAGCTTCCCCCGCAGGCGACGTCGCAGTGCGCCGGGCCGGACGTCGTCGGGCAGGCGGACCTGCTGACCCGGCCGTGGCGGTCGGTCGGGCTGCCGGCCGCCGGGCTCCGCGACGTCGTGCTGCTCGCCGGCGACCCGCCGGGCACCGGGGGTCGAGGTGGCACCATGCCCGGAGCCGCGGGTGCCGGGGCAGCGACCGCAGGGCAGGCGTCGCCGGACGACGCCCGGGCGGCGCTCGCGGGGCTCCTGCGGGCGGGACGGATCGTGGCGGAACGAGCGGAGGCATGACGGTGACGCAGCAGGCACCCCGACGTCGGGGCATCGTGACGAGCCGGGGGCAGGCGCTCGGCGTGCTCGTCGCGACCGGGGCGGCGATCGTCGGGCTGGTCCTGCTCGTCGTCGTCTACGTCGGCATCGGGACCCGGACGCTGCAGGCGTCCGCCGACGGGACCGGCGGCCCGTGCCTGCAGGCGTACGCGGCCGACGAGGCGGGTGCCGACGTCCGGTACCTCGTCGCACCTCCGCAGTCGGTCTGCTCGTGGGACGTCGACGGGGCCCGGCAGGAGGTCGTCGTGGCGTCCGCGCCCGCCGGGCTCGCCGCGACCGGGGCGCTGCTCGCCGGCGGGGGCGTCCTCGCGGCGACCGCGCTGCTCGTCGTCCCGCGCCTGCGCCGCTGAGCCGGACGCGACGTCGACGTCCGCCGCGCGCGGCGGGCCGGACGTCGCGGCACGTGTGGGTGCCGGGCGCGATGATGGGCGGGTGAACGACGCCGTCGACGACGCCCCCACGCCCTCGCCCGAGCAGGAGATCCCCGCCGAGGCACGCCACCGGTGGACCGCGCTGGCCGAGCGCATCGACGCCGACCAGTTCGCGTACTACATCCTCGACGCGCCGCCGTCGTCGGACGCCGAGTACGACGCCCGGCTGCGCGAGCTGCAGGCGCTGGAGGACGAGTTCCCGGGCCTGATGACGCCGGACTCGCCGACGCAGCGCGTGGGCGGCACCTTCTCGACGGACTTCGCGACCGCGGCGCACGTGCAGCGCATGCTGTCGCTCGACAACGCGTTCTCCGCCGAGGACCTCGCGGCGTGGGCGGAGCGCGCCGCGCGCGATCTCGGGGGCGCGCGGCCGCACTACCTGTGCGAGCTGAAGATCGACGGGCTCGCGATCGCGCTGCTGTACCAGCGTCCCCGGCCGGGCGAGGCCGCACGTCTGGTCCGTGCCGCGACGCGAGGCGACGGGCGCACCGGCGAGGACGTCACGCTCAACGTGCGGACCATCGCGTCCATCCCGGACGCGCTCGCGGGCGACCCGTCGACGCACCCGGACCTCATCGAGATCCGCGGCGAGGTGTTCCTGCCCGTCGAGGCGTTCGCGCGCCTCAACGAGGCGCAGGTCGCCGCGGGCAAGGTCCCGTTCGCGAACCCCCGCAACGCCGCCGCGGGCTCACTGCGGCAGAAGGACCCGCGCGTCACCGCGTCGCGGCCGCTCGGGATGTACGCGCACGGCATCGGGGCGCTGGAGTGGGGCGCGGACGGGACGGTCGGCCGGTCGGGCCTCGAGCGGCAGTCGCAGGTGTACGACCTGCTCGCGTCGTGGGGCATCCCGACCTCGACGCACACGCGCGTGGTCGACGACCTCGACGGCGTGCAGCGGATGATCGACCACTACGGCGAGCACCGGCACGACGTCGAGCACGAGATCGACGGCATCGTCGTCAAGGTCGACGAGATCGACCTCCAGCGGCGACTCGGGGCGACGAGCCGGGCCCCGCGCTGGGCGATCGCGTACAAGTACCCGCCGGAGGAGGTCGTGACGCGTCTCGTCGCGATCGAGGTCGGCATCGGCCGGACGGGCCGGGCCACGCCGTTCGCGGTCATGGAGCCGGTGTTCGTCTCCGGCAGCACGGTCCGGCAGGCGACGCTGCACAACCAGGACGTCGTCCGGGCGAAGGGCGTACGCGTCGGCGACATGGTCGTGCTGCGCAAGGCAGGCGACGTCATCCCGGAGATCGTCGGCCCCGCGCCGCAGGCCCCCGACGACACCGTCGAGCGCGTCGAGTGGCAGATGCCGACCGAGTGCCCGGTGTGCGGGACCACGCTGCGCCCGATGCGCGAGGGCGACGTCGACCTGCGCTGCCCGAACGCCGAGTCGTGCCCCGCGCAGGTGCTCGGCCGGGTCGAGCACATCGGCTCTCGGGGCGCGTTCGACATCGAGGCGCTCGGCGAGGTCACGGCCGCCGCGCTGACGCAGCCCGACGTGCCCGCCGAGCCGCCGCTGCGGACCGAGGCCGACCTGTTCGCGCTCGTCGGGTACGGGCCCGACGCGTCCGACGTCGAGCGTGAGCGCGTCCGCGAGGCGAGCCTGCGCACGCTGGGGGAGATCGAGGTCGTCGTGCGCGACCCCGAGACCGGCCTGCCGCGCGAGGACGAGGACGGCAACGTCCGCCGCCGCGCGCCGTTCCGTCGCCAGCTCACGTGGACGAAGGCCGAGCGCACGCGCGCCGAGGCCGAGGGGCGCACCCTGCCCGACTGGGAGCCGTCCGCGGCCGCCCGCACGCTGCTCGACCAGCTCGACCTCGCCAAGGAGAAGGAGCTCTGGCGCGCGATCGTCGCCCTCAGCATCCGCAACGTGGGCCCGACGGCTGCACGCGCCCTCGCGCAGGAGTTCCGCTCGATGACGGCGCTGCGCGCAGTCGTCGAGGGAGACCCGGCCGCCGCGGCCGAGCGGCTGTCCGGGGTCGAGGGGGTCGGGCCGACCATCGCGCAGTCCCTCGTCGACTGGTTCGCGACGCCGTGGCACGCGGCCGTCGTCGACGCCTGGGCGGCCGCCGGGGTGCGGATGGAGGACGCCGCGAGCGAGGGCGTCGCCCGCACGCTCGAGGTCACCGACGACGGCGGCACCGTGCGCGGGCTGACCGTCGTCGTCACCGGCGGGCTCGAGCGGTTCAGCCGGGACGAGGCGAAGGAGGCGATCCTGTCCCGCGGCGGCAAGGCCGCGGGCAGCGTCTCGAAGAAGACCGACTTCGTCGTCGTCGGCGAGAACGCGGGCACGAAGGAGACGAAGGCGCGCGAGCTCGGGCTGCGGATCCTCGACGAGGCCGGGTTCGAGGCGCTGCTGGCGGGCGGGCCGGACGCGGTCGGCGCGCCGGTCGCGGACGGCGCCCCTGAGGGCGACGCGTGAAGGTCGAGGCCTCCACCGGGCCCGTCGTGCGTCGTGCCGTCGGTGCGGACGTCGACGACGCGGGGGCCCTGGCGGCCGAGGCGTACGTCGCGGACGGGCTGCTCTCGGGCGACGACGAGTACGCCGCCGAGCTGCGGGACGCGCACCGGCGCGCCCGCGAGGCGATCCTGCTCGTGGCGGTCGTGCCCCGCTCGGGCGGGACCGGCGGCGGCGCGGGGACCGGCGACCGCACGGGCGGCGTGGTCGTCGGGACGGTGACGCTCGCTCCCTACGGCTCGTCGTACGCGGAGGTCGCCGAGCCCGGCGAGCTCGAGGTGCGGATGCTCGCGGTCGCGCCCGAGGCGCGCGGTCGGGGCGTCGCGGAGGAGCTCATGACCGAGGCGCTGCGGTTCGCGGTGGCCGACGGGGCGCGGCGCGTGGCGCTGTCGACGAGCGACGCGATGCGCGCGGCCCAGCGGCTGTACGACCGGCTCGGCTTCGTCGAGGACCCGTCGCGCGACTGGGCCCACGACGGGATCCAGGTGCGCGTCCGCACGTGGACGCCGCCGGACGCCCCGGGCGCGCTGGTCGAGGCCGCGACGTGGCCGCCGCTGCGCACGCACGTGACGGCGGACGGGTGGCGGGTCGGCGAGTCGGGCGGGCTGACGCGGCGGGCGAACAGCGCGCTCCCGGTGACCCGGCCGGCGGACGTCGAGGCGGCGCTCGACGAGGTCGAGCGGGTGTACGCCGCAGCGGGGCTGCCGTCGGTCGTGCGGGTCGGCCCGGGGACGGGCGGGGACGACGTGGAGCGTGCGCTCGTCGCGCGCGGCTACGGTGTCGCGTCCGACACGGACGTGCTGGTCCGGACGCTCGACGACCTCCCGCGGCCCACGGCGGGGCGGGTCGACGTGCGGGTGGCGAGCCACCCCGACGACGCCTGGCTCACGACCTGGCTGGGCGTCAAGAGCGCGGGGGCGGACGTCGGCACCGCCCGGCGGATCCTCGACGGGGCGCCCGCGGTGTACCTGACGGCGCTCGACGCGGGACGACCCGTCGCGGCGATCCGCGGTGCGTTCGCGGAGGACTGGGTGGGGCTGTCGTGCCTGGTCGTGGACCCGGCTGCGCGACGGCGCGGGCTGGGCCGCACGCTCACGCTGCGGGCGCTGGACCTGGCCCGCGAGCGGGGTGCGCGGCGGGCGTTCCTGCAGGTCGAGGCGCACAACGCGGCCGCGGCGCGGTTGTACGCGCGGCTCGGCTTCGCCCCGGCGGACCGCTACCGGTACCGGGAGCTCGCGCGCGCGGACGCGTGAGGACGCCTGGCCGGGGGCGCGGGCCGACGTGCGAGCCGGCCGCTCGGGGAGGCGGGGCCGGTGCGGGGGACGCCCGCTCAGCCGACGAGCGCGTCGATCGCGGCGGGGGACAGGACGTGCTCGGCGGCCATGGTCGCGGCGCCGAGGACGCCAGCGCGGGCGCCGGTGCGGGACGTGACGATGCGCAGGTGCTGGGTGGCCAGCGGCAGGGAGCGCCGGTAGACGACCTCGCGGATCCCCGCGAGCAGGTGCTCGCCGGCGTCGGCGACGACGCCGCCGATGACG
>PJUA01000283.1_pt1 | contig 36578 bp, 41 predicted proteins | sample 1512151 | NCBI WGS metagenome assembly PJUA01 (sample SAMN08177678, study PRJNA422409) | Soil metagenome, whole genome shotgun sequencing project. | isolation source: Soil enriched on filter paper: beechwood xylan treatment | place: USA: Madison | collected 2015-01-15
CAATGGCTTTGTAACGGGCAAGTGGCCCCATCATCAATGCGCCGAGCGGACGCGACAAAAGGATGGCCGCACGTTCGCCGGGCCTGCTTTCCGCCCGGTGGCCAAGCAGCAGGGAGGGGCGCAGAATAACGAGACGCGGCAGCTGGAGAGCAGTCAAGTCACGTTCAAGCTCGCCTTTGACGCGGCTATAAAAAAACCTCGAAGCAACGGAGGAGCCCATTGCCGTTACCAGGATGAAGCAGGATGCGCCAAACCGGCGGGCCGCGCGTCCAAGCTCCAGCGGGTAGGTATAATCGACTCGGCGGAACGCCTCCTGGCTGCCGGCTTGCTTGATCGTCGTGCCAAGAGCGCAGAAGACGTCGGCGCCTTGCAGCAGGCTCCCGTCCAATTCCTCCTCCAGACGCTCAAACGCGATGACCCGTTCCTCCAGCTTGAGATGAGCAATGCCGAGTTCCTTCCGTACAAGGACGACAACGCGGCTGTAGCCGTGATGATCAAGCAGAAGCTGGACGAGCTGCCTTCCGACAAGCCCCGTTGCTCCAGCAACAACAGCCGTAGCTCTCTGAGGCTGCAACTTATTAGTTTCCATTGAATCAGAAATTAAAATTGTCCGGATCTGATCCGAAACGGCGGTTTTGATTGAGAGAGGAGAGCTTCTCCATGTCCTCACGCGACAGCTCAAAGTCAAAAATATCGGCATTTTCGGCTATGCGGGACGGCGTTACGGATTTAGGAATCGTAATGACGCCGTTTTGCAGATCCCAGCGCAAGACGACTTGTGCCGGCGTTTTGCCGTATTTGTTGCCGATTTCCGCCAGAATCGGAATGTCGAGATGGCCCTGCATCAATGGACTCCATGCCGTTACCTGAATGCCGTTGGCCCTGCAATATGCAAGCAGCTCAACCTGAGACAGCAGCGGATGGTATTCCACCTGGTTTACCATCGGCACAAGCTCGCTGCCTTCGGCCAAGTCCTGCAAATGATGAATTTGGAAGTTGCTGACGCCTACAGCTCTGGCTTTTCCGCTTTTATAGATGCTCTCCAGCGCACGCCAGGTTTCCTTGTATTTGCCTTTGACCGGCCAGTGGATCAGCAGCAGATCAACGTAGTCCATGTCCAGCTTTGACAGGCTTTTTTCAAAGGCAGCAAGGGAGGTTTCATATCCCTGATCCGCGTTCCAGACCTTTGTTGTAATAAACAATTCGTCGCGAGGCACGCCGCTGTTTTTGACTCCGGCGCCAACGCCTTCTTCATTGCCATAAGCCGCTGCCGTATCAATATGCCGGTAGCCGGCATCTATTGCGGCTTTAACCGTTTTTTCCGCCAGGCCTTCCTCGGTCACTTTAAATACGCCAAGCCCCAGCCAGGGCATTTTGACCCCATTGCTAAGTACAGTGCTTTCCGTTAATGCTTTTGTCATCATCGTATCCTCCTTGTTAGGTCGTATACTACAGAGACAGCTCCAAAATAGCCTTTACATCGTCTTTCGCCAATACTTTAAAGGAACCGATAGGGCCGTAACGAACAGCTTCCTCAGCCATCCGCTCCAATTGATCGGAGCCAATGCCGAAGTCGGCGAGGCGGGCTTCGGCGCCGATGCGAGTGAAAAATTCGCGAGTGGCCTGAATGCCGGCAAGCGCTGCTTCCTCTTGGCTTTTTCCTTCTGTCTTAATACCCCATACCCGTTCTGCGTATTGAACAAAACGGTCGATGCGTTCTTTGTACACATATTTCATCCAGTTAGGGAAAACAACAGCCAAGCCGCCGCCATGCGGGATGTCGTAGATGGCGCTGATTTCGTGCTCAATCCCGTGCGATGCCCAGTCATTTCGGACGCCAACGCTGATCAAGCCGCCGTTAAGCGCCATCGTGCCGGACCACATCAGGTTCGCTCTTGCTTCATAGTGCTCCGGATTGTCCAGCGCAAGCTCGACATTTTCGATAACGGTTTGCAGGATAGATTCACAAAGCCGCTCCTGAAGCGGAGTATCCGGGGTAAGGCTGAAATATTGCTCGAACACATGGGACATGATGTCTACCGAGCCATACACAGTCTGATTACGGGGAACGCTGTAAGTCAAAACGGGATCAAGAATAGAGAAAACCGGGTTAAGAAGAGGGCTGCCCGCGCCGCGTTTCAGCTTTTCCTCCCAGTTGGAAACAACCGTATTGCCGTTCATTTCAGAGCCCGTCGCCGCAAGGGTCAACACGGTGCCAAGCGGCAAAGCCTCTTGTATTCTGGCTTTATTGGTGAAGAAATCCCAGACATCGCCCTTATAGGGAACGCCTGCAGCAATTGCTTTGGCTGCGTCTATAACGCTTCCGCCGCCTATAGCAAGTATAAAATCAACGCCTTGCGCGCGGCAGAGCTTGATGCCTTTTTTTACGGTAGTCAAGCGAGGGTTGGGCTCGATGCCAGACAGCTCATGAACCTTGACGCCGGCGGTTTCTAATTGCCCAAGAGCACGGTCATACAGGCCGCTGCTTTTGATGCTGCCGCCGCCGTAGACGAGCAAAACGGTTTTGCCATATTTGGCTGTCCATTCCCCAATGCTGTCCGAGGTGCCTTTCCCAAAAATGATGCGTGTTGGATTGTGAAATTGAAAGTTGTTCATTTTGCTCCTCCTATTATTAACTTGTAAGGTAATCAAATGGCTTGGCCGTTATGTATTCGGCTTCATTTTAGTGAATATAATGGGCAGTGTCAAGTTTGAAGGGATGGTTGAAAGGTTAACTTTGAAGTTATATAATAAACTGAAATAGAGGGAGAAGGACAGAAGGGGCGTTACAATGAACATAGAGGTAAACCTTGAAAATATGCAATTTCTAGAGTGTTTTTCATCGCCGACACGGGTCAAAATCATCGAACTGTTGGGCAATGGACCTATGAATATAAAAAGCTTGTCCGAAGCGCTTGATATAAAATCTCCCATTGTGACCCGTCATATTCAAAAACTACAGGATGCGGGCATTATTCGTTCTGAAACGATTGCAGGTAAAAGAGGGATGCAGAAATTGTGTTATCTCCAGCTTTCTCAAGCGACGCTGCAGTTTAAAGGTGTTCCCGCAAGCGACAATCGGAAAAAATATGCATTTTCCATACCTGTCGGCCATTATTCCGCCTATGAGGTAAAACCAACCTGCGGACTTGCATCGGAAACCAGTATGATTGGCATGTGCGATGATCCTCGGTATTTTGCCGATCCCGAGCATGTAATGGCTAAAGCGCTTTGGTTTGGTTCCGGCTATGTGGAATACAGGATTCCCAATTATATGATCAACAACGAGCAGCCGGAGTCGCTTGAGCTATCCATGGAAATTTGCTCTGAAACGCCATGCGCTGTTAATCATCTTCCATCTGATATTATGTTTGCAATCAATGATACGCCGATCGGAATTTGGACCTATCCCGGCGACTTTGGCGGGAACGGGGGGAAATATACGCCGGAATGGTGGTACAAAAATATACATCATGGCTTTATCAAAACGATTCGGGTCAATCGGGAGGGCTCGTTTATCGACGGCGTGCGGGTTTCCGGCACAACCATCGATCATCTTCAATTGACATACGGCAAAGAGATATTACTCCGTATCTCTTGCAGCGCAACGGCCAAAAATTGTGGCGGCGTTACTTTGTTCGGCAGCGGTTTCGGCAATTACAATCAGGATATTGATGTTGTGCTTCGTTGTCTTCCTTGAGGCTTATTCTAGTTTTACTTAGCTGCTGATATCAGCAAAAACATAGGCCTGCGCAGCTCGTCTCTGGCATCGGGGTTGTTTTCAAGCATTTCCTTGGACGGAACGGACTCCCGGATTTCCTTGATTGCAAATCCGGCAGAAACAACATTGTTTATATAGGTGGCTAATGTGCGATGGTATTTGATGACATGGTCCGCAAGGAAGGAAGTGTCCCTAATCCCCTCGTCCTGGTAATGATCCACTGCCCAATGGAGCCGGTTGCCTTGGCTGTCATAATGCCAGTCCTGCTCCTGCCTGGAGGTAAATATAGGGTGCTCAACCGAAAAGACGAAGCAGCCGCCGGGAGTTAAGAGCCGGTATATATGTTGGCAAATGTCCTCGAAGGACTTCAAATAATGGAAGGCCAGAGAGCTAAGCACGACGTCAAATTGGCGATCTTGAAAATTGAGGTCTTCAATAGGCGTTTTCAGGTAGGAGATGGCATGATCTTGAGTTAATGCGCGGGCCTGCTGCAGCATATTATCGGAGATATCGACCCCGACGACCGAGCGAGCGGACTGTTCCCGCGCATAACGGCAATGCCAGCCAAATCCGCAGCCTAAATCCAGCACGTCTTTGTTACGCAGATCGGGTAACATTTCCTTTAACAGATGCCACTCGCCAGCCCCGTCCAGTCCTTTGACCGAGCGGGGCAATTCTTTATAAGCCGAAAAAAATTCATTTTCGTCGTATTTGTTCTGTTTCATCGGCGCATCTCTCCAATAGTTCCATGGATAGGGGGTTAGAAGTTATTACTTAATGGTGCTGACAAACGTTTTAATGAATTGAAGAGCTTTTTCCGGGTTTTCCGAGTTGACGCGAACACCGGCAAACAAGTCCATTTTAAGCAAGGGAAGCTCTTTGGCAAGCCAGGAACCGCTTAAATCAATAGCATAAATATGCTCCTCGCCTGGAGTCTCGTCCAGAACGCCTGGTGTGACGGTGAGCTTCTGAAGCCTTTTTTCATCCAGTCCGCTAATGATGTCCGTTTTGTCGTCTAGCTCCATAAGCACGCCTTGGGTTCCGATGTACTGCAGCATGCTGCGGTCCATAATATAAACATCCGCTTTCTCCGTCACCAGCGTAACAGCTGCCTTTTGCAAATAGGCCATTTGGTTCATGTCATCCTGCGGTACAAACGTAATCGTGGAGTCCACGCGCTGCCATTCCGGGAACTGCGACAGTAGCGCCGCGTTAACGGCGGTTTGATCCTTTTGTCCCTCCGGCAGCATAAAGGTGCCAAAAAACGAGACGTGAACGTCAACGGGCGGCAAGCTCGCCAAATATTTTTGATGCTCGCGATGATCGATATAGCTGTTGATGCCATAAATCAGGAGTGCAATTAACGCGATTGCGCCAAGCGTATGAAACTTATAGTAGCGCCAAAAATGGTCCACCTTTTGCGCCTTTTCCGCCATGCCGCCGTATTTTCCGTATTCCTGCTGATTAAAAGCCTCCGTTATTTTTCGATCCTCGTATTCCAGAATGTAGCGATAAGCCTCCGTTATTTTTGCGAAATCCGGTTCGTCGCGGCCTTCGGAGGAGGCGCTTTCACTAGCGCTTTGCTTTTGGCGCGTGCGCTCTCTCTTCAGTAGAGTAGTATAGCGCTTTTCCACCTCATCCTTTTCCGCCATTGGCGCAAGTCCCATTAAGCGATAGGCTTCTTCCAGTTGTTTATTCTCTTCCACAGTTTCACCTCAGTTATAATTGGGAAAAATCCGCTAGATTCCTTATAGTATAAGTATACGTAATTATCCCGGCAACGCAAATGACAGGATAATTTGCAGACGGTTCTCCTTCATTTCATAAAATTGATGAATCATGCCTCGTAAATCGTTGCTTCTGGCTAAGGCTATTTCCACAAGTTTTTTTGCCGTTTTAAGGATGTGAGCGAATCATTAGCGGACACTGGAGATCAGCTTGCCAAGCCTATTCCAAGCGATTTACAATAATAAACAATGTGATGAACCAAGGGGGACAATGCGATGGGGGAAATATGGACGGGCTCTATGAGCGGAGCGCCCTGGACAACGGAAAAGATCGAAAATGCCGTCAAGCATCTCCGAAAGCGGGCTACGGTGGCGTTTGTTGCCGGAGTTGATAAGCTGGACGATTTGGCCAGACTGGATACGGAATTGCTTGCCAAGCGTCCGGATTTGATTTTATCGGTAAGCAATAGCGATTCCAAAAGCCGCTACCCGGAGGAAATACTGACGGCGCTTTCAGGTCTTAGGCATGTGTTCGCCCTGCAGCTTGATTTGAATCATTCGCAACATTTGGACCGGTTATCCGCCTTGGAGCGGATGGACTTTTTGGTGATAAACTCCAAAAAGGAGCTGTCTCTCGAATTTATTAACTCCTATAAACAACTGCGCTATCTCAGACTATCCGGTAAATTTGCTTCCTTATCGCCAATTACGGGCTGCTCCACGCTGGAGTCGCTTGTTTTGAATTGCGCCATCGCCGGTCTTGATTTCGTTGCGTCCTTGCCCTCGCTACGCGACTTGTTGATCGACAGCTGCACTCTGGAGGAGGGTTCGCTTGCGGCGCTGTCGGATTCCTCCGTGTCCATACTTTCCTTGTCCGCCATTCGCAACTTGACGAATCTGGACGAGTTGAGACTGCTGCGAAATCTCGCATTTCTTCAGATTGCCCAGCCTAAGGTGCAGCGCCTATTCGATTTCTCCAAGCTTGAACGGCTGCGCCAGCTGGAACTGGTTTATATGAAAGGACTGAAGGAAATTGACCTTCTGTGGACGGCGAATACTCTGGAGTATTTGGAGCTGAAGGAAATCAATTCCGGCATAAAAGCAGATGATTTTCGGAGATTAACCGAGATGGAGCATTTACGTCAACTCGATTTTCGCTTCATAGATTTTAATAAAGGCCGTATTGCCGCACTTCAGAAAATGATGCTAGAAGCGGGCAGAGAAGGCGTCCTGATCGAAAATATTCCGGAAGACGAGCACATTCGCTCGTTGGCCCAACAGCAGGCTGCCAAACATTTACTGGGGGAAAAACCATGAATTTTCATCCAACCGTTTTTGAAAATATTAAGGTTGCGCTGGAGAATGAGCTGTACGACATGGACAATCTGGACGGCCTGGTGACTGTGTCCGGACGGAGTGATTTAATGGATATGGCAGTAATGGGCCGCGAGCTGTCTCTTCGCTTTACGCTCCCGGGACAAAGGGAGGTGGAGGCGGAGGCGGTGTTGTCATCGTCGCTGCGGGAATTGGCGGCGGAGCTTTTGGCTGAAAATGAGGATGGAGCAGCGGCGGATGAAAGCGCCTGCCGGCTTCGGATTCGTTTTCATATGGGGCTTGAACGAGAGGATGAGCAGTGCCAAGCCATCGAACATGTCCTGCTCCACATCTGGCAGCCAACAAGCCGGCCAACGCTAACGATCAGCAAAATCTATGGTGCTTCACAGAACTCCAAAGCTCGCTGTACAGCTGAAATTCATTTTGACCGAGGCATAGGCGAAGAACAAATGGAGGATATTCCCGAGCTGCTGCGCCATATGGCGGAAACATTGAAGGAGCTGGGGAAGCTGCTGTAAGGAGCTATTCCCATACGGGAATGGTTGTGATATAGTACGATGGATAACTGAAAAAGAAAATCTGGCATAGCTTCCCGCATTTTTGCAATAGGGTGCGCCGCCGGGAGAGGTTCGCGAACTCCCTCTATAAAAAACTAAACGAAACGGTTGTCCGTCGGAGCGTGTTTTTAAACACGACCAAGGGCATCGTCGTTTTTGTGTTCGGCGCTTACGATTCTTTATGAATCGGGGGCGCCGTTTTCTTTTGGAGAAGGCAGATTTCACTGCCGGATTTTGCGAACGCTCCATCTTTGAGGTAATGAGAGGAGCGGTAAAGGATGAGGAACGAAAAAGCGGTTGTTGTATTTAGCGGCGGACAGGATAGCACGACATGTCTGTTCTGGGCCATGAAAACCTTTCGGGAGGTAGAGGCGGTTACTTTTAATTACGGCCAACGTCATGTCCTGGAGCTGGACTGCGCAGCGGATATTGCCGCTGAGCTTGGCATCCGGCACCATGTGCTGGATATGGGGCTGCTTAATCAGCTGGCGCCAAATGCCCTAACCAGAAATGACATTGAAATCAAGCAGGAGGATGGCGGGTTGCCCTCCACCTTTGTTGACGGGCGAAACCTGCTTTTTTTGACCTTTGCCGCCGTTTTGGCAAAAGGCATTGGCGCCCGCCATATTGTAACTGGCGTTTGCGAGACGGATTTTAGCGGATATCCGGATTGCCGCGATGTATTCATCAAGTCGCTTAACGTAACGCTGAATTTGTCGATGGACTACAGCTTTGTAATTGATACGCCGCTGATGTGGCTGAATAAAGCGCAAACCTGGGCGCTGGCTGAAGAGCTCGGCGCCTTTCAGTTTGTACGTGAACGTACGTTGACCTGCTATAACGGCATCAAGGCGGACGGCTGCGGCGAATGTCCGGCCTGCCTTTTGCGCCGGAGAGGGCTGGAGGATTATTTGGCGAGCAGGGAAACTCTGGGGAAAACGCAACGGGAGGGAACACGATGATGGCGCGGTCATCTGCCGCCTCCAGGCCAACTTCCCGTGAAACGGCCAATGATAGGTTTTCTGCCGGCAGCAGCGCCGATTGTAGCCAAGTCGCTCATGAAAGGGTTGTTGACGCTGCCGTCGGACGCCGCATCCCCGTAATGGAGGTGTTTGGTCCAACTGTGCAGGGCGAAGGCATGGTCATCGGCCGCAAAACGATGTTTGTCCGCACCGCAGGCTGCGATTATCAGTGCAGCTGGTGCGATTCCGCTTTTACATGGGACGGTACCGGCAAAGCCGACATCAGACTTTTGAGCGCAGAAGAGATTTTCGACGAGCTGCTCGCCGTTGGCGGAGAAGGCTTTGATCATGTCACGATATCGGGGGGCAATCCCGCGCTTCTGCCGCAGCTCGCTTCGCTTATTGATTTGCTGCATGCTGAAGGCATCAGGGTTGCGCTGGAAACGCAAGGCAGCCGATGGCAGTCCTGGTTTACCGTAATCGATGATTTAACTTTGTCTCCCAAGCCGCCAAGCTCGGGCATGGTGACGGACCTTGGGAAGCTGGACGAAATCATTGGCGCATTATCTCAAGCAAAAACGATGTTTTGCTTGAAGGTTGTTGTTTTTGACGAATCCGACCTGACTTATGCCAAAACCATTCATAGCAGGTATCCCGGCGTGCCGTTTTATTTGCAAGCCGGAAACGGGAATTTGTTGGAAACCGATCCCGCAGCGCTTTTGCCATATTTGGTGGAGCGTTATGAATGGCTGATCGGGTTAGCTATGGACGATAATGAACTTCGCGGCGTACATGTATTGCCGCAGCTTCATACCTGGGTATGGGGCAACAAAAAAGGCGTTTAGCCGCAAGCAAGGATGAGAGCAATGAAGCATACTACAAAGCAAACCAGTGAAGGAAGAGATAGCAGGGAGCTGGACGGTCTGTCGCTTCTGGGCAATCAGGGAACAGCGTACGCCTTCAGCTACGCGCCGGAGGTCTTGGAGCATTTTGAAAATAAACATAAAGGCCGTGATTATTTTGTCAAATTCAATTGTCCGGAGTTTACGAGCCTTTGTCCCATTACGGGACAACCTGATTTTGCCACGATCTACATTTCCTATATCCCCGATGTGCGGATGGTCGAAAGCAAATCGTTAAAGCTTTATCTGTTCAGCTTCCGCAATCACGGCGATTTCCATGAGGACTGCATGAACATCATTATGAATGATTTAATCAAGCTGATGGACCCTCGTTATATCGAGGTATGGGGCAAATTTACGCCGCGCGGCGGCATTTCGATCGATCCTTATTGCAACTGGGGCCGCCCGGGAACCAAATACGAGGATATGGCGCAGCATCGGCTGATGAACCATGATTTGTATCCCGAAAAGGTGGACAACCGGTAATCGTTGCAGACGATGCGCAGTAGAGAGTAGAGAGTAGAGAGTAGAGAGTAGAGCGTAGAGAGTAGAGCGTAGAGAGTAGAGAGTAGAGCGTAAAGCAGAGGGCAGGCCTAACGGCGCTGCCTTTTTTGCTGTTAAAAATATCTGTTGTTAATCTGGAAAGGGGTATAGTACAATATTAATTAACCTTACGGTATGAATAATTATTGAGAGGGGCAGTTTCGGTGGTCGGTAAAAAAGTAGCAGTTATCGGAGCTGGTCCGGGAGGTCTTGCGGCGGGGATGCTTTTATCATCGCAAGGCTATGAGGTTGCCGTTTATGAAAAACAAGACGCTGTAGGCGGCCGAACATCCCGGTTTAAACTTGGCGACTATTATTTTGACCGGGGCGCAACGTTTCTGATGATGCCTTGGCTGCTTGAGGAAGTGTTTCAGGCGGCGGGCAGAAATTTGCATAATTATGTAAAAATGATTGAGCTAGATCCCATGTACCGGCTTCAATTCGGCGATATTGCCTTTGAAGCAACGCGTGACCGTGAGCGAATGGTGGCGGAGATTGAGCGGCATTTTCCCGGCAATGGAGAAGGTTATTTGCGCTTTATGCGGGAGGAGAGCGAAAAGTTCAAGGTTATTAAGCCGCTGCTGCAGCGGCCTTTCAGCAAGGTGAGCGATTTGTTCTCCGCCGATGTGTTTGCTGCTTTGCCCAAGCTTCATGCCACGGATAATGTCTACAATCGACTTTCCCGATATTTCAACGACGAACGGCTGATTAGCGCTTTTACCTTTCAGGCCAAATATTTGGGCATGTCGCCCTGGAGCTGTCCGGGCACGTTTACGATCCTGTCTTATCTGGAGCATCAATACGGCTTGTTTCATCCCATTGGGGGCGTAAACCGGATATGCCAGGCAATGGCGGACGTTATACGCGAATATGGCGGCACTATTCATCTGAACAAAGGCGTCGGCAAGGTGCTTTCGCAGGGCGGAAAGGCAATAGGCGTTCAATTGGACGACGGCGAAAACGTATATGCGGATCATGTCGTGATTAACGGGGACTTTGCAACGGCGATGAACCGGCTGTTCGAGCCCGGACAGCTCAAGAAATATTCACCCGTGAAGCTTGCCGCCAAAAAATATTCCTGCTCCGCTTATATGCTGTATTTGGGGATAAACCGGGAAATCGACATGCCTCATCATAGTATTTTATTTGCCAAGGATTACCGCCGCAATGCGGATGAATTGACTCGCAGCAAGGTGTTGTCCAAGGACGCTTCCATATACGTGCATAATCCTTGTGTTAACGATCCAACGCTGGCTCCGCCGGGAAAGACGGCATTATATGTTCTTATGCCGGTGCCTAATCTGACGGGCAGCATTGATTGGGAAAACGAGGAAGAGGCGGTTAAACAATATGTGCTGAACCGGCTCCAGCAGGAGCCCGGTATCGGCAAGCTGGGGGATTCCATCGAGGTGTCCGCAAGCCTCACGCCGCTGGGCTGGCGTGACCGGCATGACGTTTATCAAGGCGCAACCTTCAACCTTGCCCATTCATTGGACCAGATGCTGATGCTGCGGCCTCATAATCGCTTCCAGGAAATGGGCAATTGCTGGCTTGTCGGAGGGGGCACTCATCCCGGCAGCGGCTTGCCTACCATTTTTGAATCCGCACGTATTAGCGCCAGACTTATTCTGGAGCAGGATTATGGTAAAAAAAGCTCGGCTGCGGCCTTTATCTAGAGTCCAGCCAAGACATAGGAGGTGGCGGACTTGCCGCGAATAGTAATAGCGGGCGGCGGCATCGGGGGAATGATAGCCGCCTTGCTTCTAAGCAAGCAAGGCGCCGATGTCGGACTGTTCGAGAAAAATGATAAGTTGGGAGGCCGGCTCGCTTTTCAGGAGGGGCATGGCTTCCGTATTGACCAGGGTCCAACGATCGTGCTGTTGCCGGATATGCTGCTTGATATTCTGGAGGAGGCCGGTATCCCTCGCGCAGCCATCCCGCTTCAGGAATGCTCGCCTATGCATGTCATTCATTACGCCGACGGGACCAGGCTGACAAAATGGCGGGATACTGACAAACAAATGCAGGAGCTGGAGCGGCTGGCGCCGGGAAGCTCAAACGGTTTTCTCCGGTATATGGACCATATGAGAGACGGCTTTAAGCTTGGCAAGGCCGCATTTCTCGATCGTCCCTTTTTGCGAAAAAGCCATTTGTTTACCGTATCCAATCTGAGGCTGCTGGCCCGATTAAGGGCATATAGAAGCACGCGGGCGCTTGCCGCCCAATACTTTCGGGATGAGCGGCTGGTGGACGCTTTTTCGCTGCAGACGCTGTATATCGGAGGAGCGCCGTTTCAAGCGCCGGGCCTCTATACCTTGCTGCCCTATGCGGAGCATGAGTATGGCGTCTGGTACGTCAAGGGCGGTTATGCCTCGCTGGTGCCGCTGCTGGAGCAGGAGCTTCGGTCGCGCGGGGTGGATATTCACACCGGCACGGAAGTAAGCGAGCTGCTGCTGGAGAACGGCATATGCAGGGGCTTTATTGCGGGAGGCAAGGCGTATAGGGGAGACGCCGTCGTTTATAACGGGGATTTGCCCCATAGGCTTCCCCGGCTAAATCAAGCAGGAGCAGCCCCCGAGAGGGAGAAGGGAAGTGAAAAATATGTGCCTTCCTCCGGCTGCGTGCTGGTTTATGCCGGAACAAATAAAACATGGCCTAATGCGGCAACCCATCAATTCTTTTTGCCGCCGTCGCTGAATGATAGCTTAAAAGATATTTTTGTCAAAAAGACATTGCCAAGGAATCCGTCCTTTTATGTGTTTAACCCTTCGGCGATAGACAAAGACGCTGCGCCTGAGGGCCATAGCGCGCTTTATTTTTTGATTCCTTGTCCGCCGGAGCCTTTTGTGGATTGGGAGCGGGAAACGGCCGCTTTAGTAGACAACGTGCTGGAGGAAGCCGAGCGAAGAGGGTTTCCCGGTTTGAAGGCTTCGATCGTCTGGAAAAGCGTGCGGACGCCCCGGGACGCCAAGAGGGACGGCTTGTTCCAAGGAGGCAGCTTTGGCCTTGCGCCGCTGCTCCTGCAATCCGCAGCTTTCCGGCCGCAGTTCAAGCACGGCAAAATTGAAGGGCTTTACGCCGTGGGAGCTTCCATTCATCCCGGCGGGGGCATCCCCATTGTTATGCAAGGAGCAAAGCTGCTTGCCCATCATCTTATTGAGGAGGTCTTCCCATGAACGTTCAAGACAACCTGGCTCAATGCGAAGCCATGATCGCCAAGGGTTCAACCAGCTTTTACCATGCCTTCCGCCTGCTGGACAGTCCTCGAAGAGAAGCTGTATTTGTCATTTACGCCTTTTGCCGCCTTATTGACGATGCGATAGACGAGGAGCAGCCGCTTTTTACGATTGATGAACTGGAGCAAGGGTTTATGGACCTGGAGCATGCGGAAGGGCATTTTATATGGGATTCGCTGCGCTGGCTGTTCCGTCATTTCAAGCTGAGCAAGGAGCCTTTTTTCCGCCAGATGGAAGGACAACGAAGAGATTTGGTCGTCACCCATTACGAGACGATGGAGCAGTTGGAGAGCTATTGCTATCTGGTAGCGGGAACGGTAGGGGAAATGCTGCTGCCGGTTTTGCATGACGCGCCAGGCGAAGCCGTAACCAAATCCGGCATTTATTTAGGCAAAGCGATGCAAATTGTTAATATCATCAGGGATGTTGGCGAGGATCGCGAACGAGGACGCAGGTATTTGCCGCTGGAGCTGATGAAGCGACACGGCTACACGGAGGAGCAGTTTAACCGGGGAGAAGTGAACGAGGCGTTCCGCCATCTCGTCGACGAGCTGATGGAGCTTTCCAGGTCCTGGTTCCGAATCGGGCTGGATAACATCGGAAGTTATCCTGTGCAAAGCGCCATCGCGGTTGAATTGGCGGCAGGTTATTATAGCGCCATTTTGAACAAGGTGAAGGATAACCGTTATGAGGTGTTCACAAAACGCTCCATCGTGGGCTCCCTGGAAAAAGGCGTCATCTATGCTTCGGTCAAACGGAAATACGGCAAGCCGCGTCAAAACGGGACGGAAACCGCGGTGAGCTGAGTATGGGCAAACTGTTTGTTTTTTGGTATATGGTTGGCCTGTTGCTGATGCTTACGGTTGGCGTGCCGGATTGGCTGGCTTTTTCGAACGGCCTGTTCCTTGTTTTTTTTGCATGCTGCGCGCTCGATTTAGAACGACAGCTTGGAGAAAAAAGGTTTATTCGCTGGGGCCGGGCTTTTGCGGCAGGGCTCCTCACCTTTTCGGTAGAGTGGCTGGGCGTTGCAACTGGCTGGCCGTTTGGCTCTTATCGTTATACCGCCGTGCTTGGATTTTCGTTAGGGGGCGTTCCATTAACCATTGCGTTTGCCTGGGTGGGCGTTATCGTGACTGCGGTTCTGCTATCGGACTCGGGAAGCAAGTGGATTAGGGCTTTATGGGCGGGCTTATGCACGGTTATATTCGACCTGGTGCTGGACCCCGTTGCCTACGCTCGCGGGTTCTGGTCCTGGGAGGGCGACGGAGGGTATTACGGCATTCCGTTCACCAACTTTGCCAGCTGGTTTATCATTTCGTTTGCGCTGTCGTTTCTGTTTCCGATTCGCAAAATACCGTTCCCGATTCGCAGGAAAGCGGTTCGCCTGTCGCAGATGATGCTTCTTATGTTCGGGGTGCTTGGCCTTCCCGAGCGGCAATACCTGCCCATTCTGATTGCGGTGGCGGCGTCGGCCTTGCTGGAAAGGGGGCTTCGTCATGGAAGCTTCAAACGAACATCCCGTATTTAAAGCGGTTTTTGACCGGTATAACGAATATTATTTGCTGCGGCGGCATTTTCGGGCTTTGTCGTTAAGGGTTGGTCCCCTGCCTGATGAGCTGACAGGTCCCGTCCTGTTTATCGTCAATCATAGCTCTTGGTGGGACGGCCTTCTTCTGCGGCATGCGGCAAAATATGTGTCCGGCAAGCCAACCCGTCTTATGATGGACAGTGTTCAGCTGGACAAATACCGCTTTTTCAGCAAGCTGGGAGCTTATCCTGTCGACCGCAGCAGCAGGCGCGGCATTTTGGCCGCGCTGGATCATACCGTCTCGCTGCTGAGGCAAGACGGACATGTCTGGCTTTTTCCCCAAGGAAAAATAACCCACCAGGAGGAGCGGCCTCTCGTTTTTGGGGGCGGCGCCGGTTATGTGCTCCGCGCTTGTCCACAAGCTGCCATTGTTCCCGTCAGTATTCATTACAGTATGTGCGGGCAAAAGCCGGAGGCGTCTATGTGGTTTGGCGGCGCTGTCCGCAAAAACTGGGATGAATGGGAGCGAAAGGCGATAACCGATATGCTGCAAGGCGTGCTGGAAGCCCAGCTTGACCGGCACAAAGCAATAGCCGTTGAGGCGGGTGAAGCTGGGATGGCGGACAATGAATGGTTTAATTCCCTGTTCCTCAGGCACAGCTCCACGAGCGAAAAATTCGACAACTGGAGGGAGAAGCTGCGGCAATGGAAACGTTATTGGGATGTATAGCGGCTGTTCTGGGGTTTCAATGGCTGTATGTATTATGGAATTTGCGCCAAATGCCGCAACTGGAGACGCCCTCTATGGATGAGTCCAAAGAGGGCCAAAGCTCGTTTTCCTCCCGGCCGCATGAGTTGTCTGGCGGCGTCCGTCTTTCGGTCCTGATTCCCGCACGTAATGAAGAGGGGAAGATTGGCCGCTGCATTGCGTCCGTGCTGGCGCAGAACTGGCCGGGGCTGGAGCTGCTGGTGCTGGACGACCGTTCCGAGGATGGCACGAGGGACGAAGCGTTGGCAGCATTCCGGGAGTCATCGTGCCGCGATGGCTACGCTGTTCTTCGCCTGATCGACGGAGTGCCGCTGCCGCCCGGCATAACGGGCAAATCCCATGCTTGCATGCAGCTTGCACGCGAGGCCTCGGGACAATGGCTTCTGTTTCTGGACAGCGACGCAGAGCTGGGAGAACGCGCATTGGATGCCGCGATGGCGATGGCGGAGCAGCAGGGGAGCGGGTTGATTACCGGCTTTCCGCGTCAGGTGACGGGAAGCCTTATGGAGCGGCTTGTCGTGCCGCTGATGTCCTTTGTCATCGCCTGCCATTTGCCGATTGTTTTGGTTCGTAAATCGTCCAATCCAGCATACGTCGCCGCCCATGGCGCATTTATGCTGGTTCATTCCTCCTCTTATGAAGCTAGCGGAGGGCACGCCGCATTAGGCGAGCATCTGCTTGACGACATGGAGCTGGCGCGCAGAATCAAGTCCTCCGGCTGCCCTATGACGCTGGCCGATATATGCAGCCATGTCTATATGCGGATGTATAGGGATGCCGGCGAGGTTTGGAACGGTTACCGTAAAAATCTGTTTGCGGGGCTAGGACGCAGCCATTTTCTGCTTTTATGGATCATGATTTTCTATAGTCTGCTTTATCTTCTTCCCCCGGTGGCGCTTGCCTGCGCCATTGCGGGCTTGCTGCCGGTTCCGGCAATGCTGCTGGCGATAGTGTGCTGTTTGCTGGGCTTCGGGATAAAGCTGACCGTTGACCGGTATCACCGCCGGCCGCTTCGGGACGCTGTGCTGCTTGCGCCGGGCATTACCGTCCTGCTGGCAATTGCCGCCGCCTCATGGTACGGCTCTGTAACAGGAAAAGGCTACAGCTGGAAAGGAAGGCGGTATCTATGAACACATCTATGAAAAAGGCAATCGTAATCGGGGCGGGACTGGGCGGTCTTGCCGCTGCAATTAAATTGGCTCATGCCGGCTACAGAGTAACCGTTCTGGAGCAGCAGGCGACGGTGGGCGGCAAGCTTCAGCGTATTCAAAGGGGCGGCTATCTGTTTGACCGGGGTCCAAGCACGATTACGATGCGCCATATTTTTGAGTCCCTGTTCCAGTCGGTAGGCAGATCGCTTGAGGATTATGTGACCTTGTATCGGCTCGATTCCGCTTCTAGAAATCTGTTTCATGATGGCTCTATCGTAGACGGCTCCTCCGACCGGGAGGCGATGGTTGAGCAGCTGGCTGCGTTCAGTCCTCGCGATGCCGCTAATTACCGCAGCTTTATGGAGGAATCGGCAGCCCTGTATCGGCTTGCGGAAGAGCAGTTTTTAAACAGGCTGCTGGCAGGCTGGAGCGACAAGCTCCGGCCCGGCCTGGTGGGAGGTTTTCTGAAGGCGAAGCCTTTTACCTCCCTTAACGGCTTGCTCCGCCGTTATTTTTCCCATCCCCATACGTTGGCGATGTTTGGGAGATATGCGACTTATGTAGGCTCCGACCCCGCGAAAGCGCCCGCAATCTTCAGCATGCTGGCTCATGTCGAGCTTGAGCTTGGCGTATATGCGGCAAAAGGCGGCAATTATGAAATTGCAGAAGCATTCAGCAAGCTTGCCAAAGAGCTTGGTGCGGAAATCGTCACGTCGGAGAAAGTGCTTCATATTGTCGTTAAAAGGGGCAAAGTATCAGGGGTTTATACCGCCAAAGGAGATTACGCAGCCGAGCTGGTCGTTGCGGGCGGGGATGTATTGTCGGTTAACCGGGAGCTGATTTCAGTCAACGCCCGGCCTTCCATGAGCAACGCCCGAATCGAGGGTTATGAACCCTCTTTGTCGGGTTTTGCCATGATGGCTGGCGTACGGCGAGTATATAGCGGACTTAGGCATCACACTGTGTTTTATCCATCCATGTACGGAGGAGAATTTAGCGATATTTTTCAACGTTTGACAGCTCCGGCCGATCCTGCGATTTATATTTGCCACTCCGGCTATTCGGAAGCAGGCATGGCGCCGCCGGGGAGCAGCAATTTGTTTATTTTGGCCAATGCCCCGTATTTATCGGAACGGTGGAGCTGGGAGAAGCGGAGAGAGGAGTATGCTGCCTTTTTGCTGACCAAGCTGGAGGAGCGCGGACTGTGCGGGCTGGTCTCCAGTACGGAGTTTGCTGAGACCTACAGCCCTCTGGACCTGCAGGCCGATACCTCCGCATATCGTGGCGCCATCTACGGCATTTCCTCCAACACGCCGCGCCAAACCTTTAACCGCCCTTCTAATAAAGGCGACGTGGAAGGCCTGTGGTTTGTGGGAGGAACCACTCATCCTGGAGGGGGCACGCCTATGGTTACACTCTCCGGCATGCTCGTGGCGGACCGGATTCTGAAAAACGCCGCGTCATCCGGTTGACAAAAACGGCTCCTGTTCTTAGAGTGAATAGAGATGTTTTGAACGGAAAAAAGCTCCAATGAACCAATGACATGACGAACCCAGCGGGAGAGCGATATGAAGACGGTAATGGTGACCGGGTACCGGGCGCATGAGCTAGGCATTTTCAGCCAAAAGCATAAAGGGATTCCCTATATTAAAAAGGCGATTGAAAACAAGCTTGTTCCGTTGCTTGAGGAAGGGCTGGAGTGGGTCATTACGCCCGGGCAATACGGGGTTGATCTATGGGCGTGCGAAGCGGCTATCGGCCTGAAGGACCGTTACCCGAATCTGAAGGTTTCGGTTATTACGGCGTTTGCCAATCAGGAAGCGGACTGGAAGGAAGACAAGCAGTCTTATTACCGGAGTCTGCTGGCGGGGGTCGATTATTACGCTCCGGTAAGCAAAGCCCCTTATGAGGGGCCTTGGCAATTTCAGGCGAGAGACGAGCTTTTGCTTCGTAAAAGCGATGGACTTGTTCTGCTTTACGACGAGGACGCAGCGGCGGGAAGTCCGCGGTTCTTGAAGGAAAAAGCCCGCAAGCGGGCAGAACGGGACGGCTATCCAATCCTGACGATTACATCGGAGGATATTCAGAGCATCGCCGATGAAGAATCGTCATCCGCTGACATTCAGGATGGGTATTTTTAACATTGACAGTTTAAAAGAATGGTTGCTATAATTCTGAAAACCATTAATTCCGATTTAGTTAATGGGAATTATTATTTCAGGAGGTCATACATAATGAAAGCAATCAAAGGTTTAAGCGGCAAATGGCTGATCGCGCTTTTTGGAGCGGCAGCCTTGCTGCTGGCCCAGCCTGCGTCCCATGTCGGGGCCGCGACGGTATCGGCAGCGTCCGCTGTTCACGCTCAGGAAATTGGCGGCGCCGAATACGGTCTGTTCCTGCAGGAAAAATACGGAGTAGCGTTGCCGGAAAAACCTGCTAAAGGCGATTTTATTGAAGCGGCAGCGGCTGTTTTGGGCTACGAGGGCGCTGACGGCAGCGCTGAATTCAGCGATTTGAAGGCTGGCGACAAATGGTATGGTCCTGCTTCTGCATTATTTGAATTAGGCGTATTGAAAGGGCCATCGGTTGGCGGAGACCAGCCTCTCACCAATGCGGTAGCGGTATCCATTGCGCTTCGCGCCGCTGATTTGAAGGAGCTTGCCTACACGTATCCGGCTGACAAGGTTGAGCGTTCGCTTTCCCCGCTTGGCATTACAGGCAAAGGTCTGGGTACGCATGTGGCTCAGGAATTGGCGGCCGCTGTTGATACGGGCTTGCTTCCGGCATCGGAATATGCCGGCTTTAATCCTAAGGGAGCCGTTGACAGAGAACTCGCCAATGTGCTGCTGGGCAAAGTGCTGGAAAGCAAGGGACTATACAAGCAATACATTGGATATGTGTATGACGCGGATATCGTAACTAAGCTTCATGCCGCATATGCAACCTCCGATATCATCGACGCTCCCAAGCTGCAGGGTTTGGTTAACGAAGCGCTGGAGCAGGAGCTTATTACGGGATATAATTTGAAGGATACCCGCTTTGATTCCCGTTTTATTGATTCTTTGAAGCTGACTTACGGTCACTCCAATTTGAAGCATGCGGTTCAATTAATCGGCTTGCTTCGCAGCGAAGGGCTTAATGCCAAGGTTCAATTCGAGCCTAAAACATCAGCCTTCCTCCATTTGAAGGAATGGGGCGATCCAGGTCCAAATGTTGTTCAGATTAAAAATGGCAACTTTATCGCTTATGCCAAGGAATACGATCTGGTGTTTGAATTCGACAATGCCAAGGACAAGGCGAAGTTCCAGGATGTTATTTTGGCCTATGCTAAAAAGAATGAAGCCGACCAGACCGGCCTGATCGCAGGCTCCTGGTGGCAGCCGCTTTATTTTTCGCCTACAGCGATTGACGATTATGAAATCATTACAAACAACTTGATCACTGATCCCGACAGCCCTTATACCGTTCATCCTTTTTCCTTGAATGAAAACTCCGCAAAGGTTATTGAAGGTTTAAAAGCGATTGATCCCGATGCGGTTATTACGCCGTATCAGTTCTGGGTAGACGTGCCTTTCTTTAACTATTTGCATGGAGAAGCGTTGTAAAGCTATTTCATATATAGGTAGAAAAAGCTTGCATAAAAGGAATCGCCCCGTTTGACGGCGGCGGTTTCTTTTTTTTTGCGGGATGACGGTGGAATTCGCATTGGACAGAGACAAGTTGACGGACAACCTTGAGCTGCCTCGCATATATAGTATGGAATCCAAGTTATTTGTGAGAAGAGGTGGCGGCGATGTCGCTTGTATGGGTTTGTTCTATGATTGGCGTGTTGGGTTCTTTGGTTACGTTTGCGTTTGGACACTGGACGGAATCATTAACCTTGCTGCTGGTGACAATGGGAGTGGACTATATCACGGGTGTATCCGCTTCGCTGAAGGAGGGCAGGGGACTGAACAGCGCGTTTGGCTCCTGGGGATTGGCAAAAAAGGGCTTGACCCTGCTTGTTGTGCTGCTTGCGCATCGGATTGATATTTTGCTGGAAACGGATAATGTAACGATGGCTGCCGCAGTCTATTTTTATATTGCCAATGAATTGATATCCGTTACCGAAAATTATGGTCGAATGGGCTTCCCTTTGCCGGAAAGAGTTAAAAAAATGATCGAGGTGCTTAAAAACAAATAATTTCCAAGCTGGCGGTTGCGTTTTGGTCTTCTTTTCTATTATAATAGGAACAAATGTTCTTATTATGGGAGATCAGCATTACTAATGATGCTGATTGAATTGGAGGGATGGCTATGGAAGCAAAGGCTTCAATCAACAAAACCGCCGTCAATCGGGAGAGGAAGGTTTGGACTAGACCTGTGCAAAGCATGGGAGAGCTTCAGCTCGTTCAGCGTTATATGGTATTGGGTATTCTTAGTTCGGCCCTTGAGCATGATATCGGGATTATGTCCGCATCGGACGTCAAATTCAGGAGGTCTTATATTTCGTTCCTGAGGGGAGTGCAGGATCGCGTGCTTTTGGACAAGGCCGGTTTGGGATTGAAGTTTCGGGCAAGGGGCATATCCGTGCATGAGGAAAAGCGGGAGCCGAGCGGCTTGAAGGGCGTCTATATATGCCGGGGATATCAGCATCAATTTACGATGTTGTGGGGAGCCGTTCGTCAGGAGTGCGAGGTCATCATCAAAAGCTTTTGCCAGAGAAAGTCATAAAATGTTCATAGTTTTGTCAAAAGTGTGAAAAAAGTTTTCGCTTTCCCAAGTTTATTATTGTGATCAGCAAACTACCTTTGTAATATAGGAAGTAGATAGTAGAAGCTGTGCAAACATGCACGACTAGATTGCAAAGGGGAGCCTGTCACCATGCACAAATGGATTATGTTTACCGTTTTCATTGCTGCGTCATTACTGGGAGTGTTTTTGTTAACCTTCAAATTGCCGGAGAAGCCAGTGGATGAAGCCGCTTTGATGCCGGATGGAGTAACGCTTATGAAGGTTATAGCATCCAATGATTTTACCTTTAACCAGGATGTATTTACCGCCAAGGTCGGAGACAAGGTTATTATGAGACTGGAGAACAAAAGCGGCGTCCATGGTCTCAAAATTGACGAACTCGAGGTTTCGCTTGACAATAACAACAAAGAGACAGAGATTGAATTCACGGAGCCGGGAGAATATATCATTTATTGCTCGATCGCATGTGGACCGGGCCATCAAACCATGCAGGCCAAGCTGGTCGTTGAAGCCGCATAGGAGAGAGAAGGATTGGAAAGGAGCCGAAGGGCTCCTTTTTGTATAGAGCCGGCATTGTTAATGCCTGGCGCCACTTGCCGTTTTGCGGCGTTCTCGCGCGATCAGCACATCAACAAAGAAACCAACCAGCGCCCATGTCAAAATTGTCAGGCTATACATCATAAGTACGCTGACTTCATGGATGTCGATAAACAGATCGGCAATCCAGGCGGGCACGCTCAGCATAAAAAAGACCATATTGTGGGGATCGTAGCCCGTGTAGTTAAAAGCACAGATGCCAAAACCGATAATGGCCGCGATGGTCGTTGCTTTGTATCGCATGGCGTTTGTCTCTCCTTTAATTGCAAAATCATAATTCAAAAAGCTCGGTTTTTGAATAACCTTTTTGCGAAAGATTGCCGTTGTACAAGCCTATAGGTTATTATGTGACAAAAGGATATTAATCATGCTATCGCCGAAGCGCGGCGGGCTAATTCACATTCAGGAGGTAAATCGTTATGATTACCCATATTGTTTTTTTTAAGCTGAAGGACAGAAGCAAAGCAAGCGTTGACGCTACGGCAGCGGTTCTCCGCAATTTGGAAGGGAAAATCGACGTTTTGAGGTATATCGAGGTGGGGACGGACGTGCTGCATTCGGAACGTTCGTATGATATCGCATTGGTAACCCGGTTTGATTCCCTTACCGATCTTGAAGCCTATCAGGTGCACCCCGAGCATAAAAAAGTGATCGAGCATATGTCGCAGGTGAGGGAATCCTCCGTTAGCGTCGATTACGAAAGCTAGGAGGTCAAACCACCTATGGCGGAAATGAGAGACGTATACGAGATGTTGACCTATCTGCTGGTTATTATTTTCAGCAGCATCATTATGGTGGCCTGGCTGAAGCGGAGAGCGAAGCGCAGGAAGTAAACCCGAAAGCAGGGAAGCCTTTATGTATTACGTAAATCAAGAGCAAATATCCGCCAGGCTGGCGGAAATTCCTCAACTATCGGAAGCTCTTCGAGAGTTGTACGGTAACTGGAGGGGAACGGCGCTGGAAGGTTTGGCGCAGGAGCGCTGCCTTCATTTGGCGATTGAAATCGTGACGGATGTAGGAAGCTATCTGATTGACGGCTTTATTATGCGAGACGCAAGCAGCTATGAGGATATTATAGACATTACAGGAGCTGAAGGCGTTTTTACGGAGCAGCTGCGAGATAACTTGATTCAATTGGTGAAGCTCCGCAAACCTATCGTGCAGGATTATTATAGCTGGCCAAGAGCAGAGCTGCATCATCTGACGGGGCAGCTGAGTGATTGGCTGGAGGAGTATAAAACCGCAGTCGAACACTATTTAATCCGGGAGCTGGCTTAAAGACAACAATGAGGCCAACGGGCCTGCGGATACAACAATCCGGGGCATGGAGGTGGTAACCGTGGCGCAAGGTCATAGAGAGCATTGTGATGATAAGGAGCCCATTTTGGGAGCTGGTCCCAGAATCGGAGGCGCTACCCGCAAAAATATTTTGCATTATTTGCGAGTCAAGGGAAGAATGCATGCAAGCGAGCTTGCACATGTTTTGGGACTTACGGAAATGGCTATCAGACGCCATATGCATGAGCTGGAAAAAGAAGGAGCCGTGCAAATTATTACCGTTCGCCAAGCTATGGGCAGACCCTTGCATGCCTTCCAGCTGACGCAACAGGCAGAGCAATATTTTCCTAAAAACTATCATTCTTTAACGATTGATTTGTTGGCAGAGCTGGAGAGTGACGAAGAAACGGTGGCTCTTATCGACAAAATGTTTTTGGGAAGAAAAAGGCGGTTATTGGAGAGGTACGCGCCCAGAATGGACGGTAAAAATTTGGAGCAGCGCGTGACCGAGCTGGCGGTCATCCAGAATGCAGGCGGTTATATGGCTGAAGTCGAGGAGCGGCCAGAGGGCGGCTATGTGCTTCATGAATATAATTGCCCGATCAAAGACGTAGCGGATCAATATCAGCAGGCCTGCAGCTGCGAGCTTGCTTTGTTTGCTTCATTGCTGGATGCGGAAGTGGATCGAACAGAGTGTCTGGCAAAAGGCGGAGGGCGCTGCAGCTACGAGATCAAGAGGTCCCGTCAATAAAAAAAGTTGAACTTATAATTAACTTATTATCGTATGCATTAATGAATGGACTAAGCCTGTCGGGAAATGAAATCCCGGCGGGCTTTTTTTGATTAATAAACCATGCTAGCTGGAAATTTCTGAATGCTATGAGCCAGCGCCTAAATTTATCGGCTTCATGTTGTGTCAAAACAAGCCCATGATGATTATACTGTCAATACGTTATGGGCATTTGCCCCTGCACGATCTGACAGGATGATGCAAAGGAGCTGGCGGTTATGGAATGGATTGCAGCGATTGCGACAGCCGTTTTTGCCATGTTGGCCATTGGCATTTTGATTGCGCTGCATGCGTTGGTCCTGCGCTTGAACGCTCTGCAGAAGTCGGCGCTGGAGGCCCAGGCGGAAATCACCCGCTTGTCGCAGCAAGCCCGCGCTGTTATGATTCCGGCGGAGGAAGCTGCGCGCAGCTTGCAGGAGGGACTGGAGGCCGCCAAATGCTGGTTTCGCGCCATGGAGGATGCGGGAAGCATCGTTGCCAAAACAACGACAGCGGCTGAAAAGGCAGCGCACGTACTTAGTCAATCTGCGGTTAGACATGCGGAGCGCCTTTCGCAAACGCGAGAGGCGGAGCAGGCTGTTCAATGGGCGGAGCTGGGTTTGACGGCCTGGCAGCTATGGCGCTCAGGGCGTAATGGATGAGCATCCCCCCGATCCGGCCATACATCCCAGAACTCTCATGCATCAACGATGCAGGCGAAAGGGAACGCTAAGTTTGAAAGGAGACAATGATGATGCAAAAACGAAAAAGTAACGCGGGATTTTTGCTTGGAGCATTGGCTGGAGGTTTGCTAGGCTCCATTACGGCATTGCTGTTTGCCCCCAAAAGCGGGAAGGAGCTTCGCGGAGACATTGCAAGCGGGGCTCACAAGGTCGGAGAATCGACACGTTCGGCAGCAACTCGCGCAACCGATGCAACCGGCCGTTTTGCCAAAGAAATCGGTAATGGCGCAGCCAGGCTGTTTGACCGCACCAAGGATGCCGCAGGAAGCGCCGTACATGCATTCAAAGGTACCAAGGATGGTGAAGCGGCACATGACGAGGGCGCAATCGCAAGTATTTCATCGCTTGCCGTAGAAGCAAGCAATGAACTCGGCGAGCTTACCGATACCGGCGAAAAGCGGGAGGCATTTGCCGAAGCTGGGGAGGCTGTATTGGGCGATATCGGCGGCGGCGACAGCCGTTTAACCGAACAGGAAACCGAAGCATCCAGAGAATTCTCCGATGAAGACATTAGCGGATAATATCACTCTTGGGGCGGCGTGGGGATCAGGGAGTGTATGAAGCGCCCTGCATCCCCCATCCTTTCTGGTTACTGGCACCCGCAATTAGCGTTCATTCGGGCTAATGGCTACAGGCGCTGCGTGACCCGCGTTTCTCCTTGAAGCTTGCCCGGATATGCGATAAGATGTAGGTACGTTTTTGAGCACTCAGACATATGCTGTGTTGTAATTGCTCCTATGATGTATACCTACTCCAAGAAAGCGGTGTGTTTGTGCAGCAACCGATTGCAATATTAGATTCCGGCGTAGGCGGCCTGACGGTGGTCAAAGAAGTGATGCGCCAGTTGCCGCGGGAGAAAATCATTTATTTTGGAGATACGGCCCGAACGCCTTATGGTCCGCGCTCCGCAGATGAAGTATTGGATTTTACTCGTGAAATTGTAGATTACCTGATTCAATATAAGCCCAAAATGATAGTGATTGCATGCAATACGGCAACGGCTGTTGCATTGACAGACATCCGCTCCAGAGTGGCAATTCCGGTTGTAGGTGTAATTAATCCTGGCGCAAGGGCTGCTATTGGCAGAACCGCAACGGGCTGTATCGGCGTTATCGGGACGGAAGGAACGATAAGAAGCGGCGCTTACGAAAACGCGCTGCGCGAGCTTTCACCACATGTACAGGTCGTTAGCGAAGCATGTCCTCGCTTTGTCACCCTGGTTGAGCAGGGGAATTTTCGATCCTCCGAAACGTTTGATGTCGTCTATGACTCTATTGCTCATATGCGGACATATCCGATAGATTGTTTGATCCTTGGTTGTACGCATTATCCCTTTTTGACGGAAACGATATCAGAAGTGATGGGCAGCGGAGTAAATCTCATCAGCTCGGCGGATGAAACAGCAAGGGAAGTCAGTACGATTCTGCAAGACAAACGCAAGCTTGCGCGAGGCGACGAATTTCCCGTCCATCAGTTTTTCTGCAGCGGTGATCCCGTCATTTTTCGGGAGATTGCCCAACAATGGCTTGGCGAGCATATTCAATTGACGCCGGTTGTTTGGCAGGTTCCTCATATTAGCTAATTCTTTTACTTATAAAAGATAGAACAGCCGTCTTTCGCTGAAAGGCGGCTTTTTTGCATGGATAGGACATCCCCAAGCTTACATAGTATGTAATAACCCGGCTTAGCTGATTTTTTTGTTCGGTCCGGGTTTAATGATCGAAATCGGGGAGGACAACCATGCTTGATAACGGAACCTATTTGTATGAAAAAATGATTCAGGACAGCTGGCGGCTAGGGAGCGGTCATTCATCTTTATCGGTATATTCTATCGGCCGCAGTGTTTTGGGCAGAGAGCTAATCCTCCTTCGCTGTGGCTGCGGTCCCAGGCATATTGGAATTAATGCGGCATTTCATGCCAATGAATGGATTACCTCGGCATTGCTGATGAGGTTTGTGACAGAGCTTGCAGAGGAATATAAGAGGGAAGGCGGCGAAAGTGACGGCCTGATGAGGGAATTTTGCCAAACCACTACCCTATGGGTTGTGCCAATGGTTAATCCCGATGGCGCCGAGCTTGTCCAGCGGGGGTTGGACTCCGTTCATCCGCTATGGAGAGACAAGTTGCTTACCTGGAACGAAGGAAGGAATGACTTTAGCGGATGGAAGGCCAATATAAGGGGAGTGGATCTTAACGATCAGTTCCCGGCTTATTGGGAGGAGGAGTGCAAGCGCAGAGGAGTTGCCGGCCCTGCTCCACGCGATTATCCCGGCCCCTTTCCGTTAAGCGAGCCGGAGGCAGTTTCCATGGAGAGATTGACAGAGAGTTTGCGTTTTGACGCCGTAGTGGCGCTGCATACGCAAGGCAGGGAAATTTATTGGAATTACCGCGATTTTGAGCCGCCGCACGCGGAAAAGCTGGCCGAGAAGCTGGGCCACGCAAGCGGGTATAAACCGATAAAGCTTAGCGGAAGCGACGCGGGCTATAAGGATTGGTTTATCTCGCAATACCGAAAGCCCGGTTTTACAGTAGAGGTTGGCTTAGGTGAAAATCCGCTTCCCGCCGAAACCTTTGACGGCCTTTATACCGAGCTAAAGCCGCTGTTGCTTGAAGCCATGCTGCTGTAACCGAGGAGGATTCTTTATTCAGCTTGCTATACTTGATGCCGGTATTGCTGCAAGGAGGGCCAAAGGTCTGGCTTGAGGCTGGACCGTGGTCCTGCATCGGCGGTCTCTTTTTTTGGACTGAGGTTCAGTGGGGGATGACGGTCTCTATGCTATACTGATTTCAAAAAATAAAAAGGCGGGTTGTCAAATGCGCAAGCTGTTATCCTTAAGGCATTGGAGGCACACATTTGCTCTTATTTTCCGGCTGTTGAAATCCCGTGACGTTTCTATATGGGATAAACTGCTGTTTGTTGTGCCGGTGTTTCTTTATTGGGTGCTTCCCGATGTGATGCCGATGCTCCCTATCGACGATATTGCATTTACGATGATTATCGCGGAATGGTTTGCTGTTAGGATGGGGAAGAAGTATAATATACTTTAACGCCATCAAGGCAGTAAGTGAGAGATTCAAGAAGGAGCTGAAGCAGAGTGAAGTGCAAAATATCCCGCAACGCGGCAAAAATGATAAAGCTGGAGCTGGACAAGCCTGAGAATGAAGGCAAGCTGCTGCGCGTCTTTGTTACGCATGCCCACGGCGACCACGCCCATTACGGCATGGGGGTTGACGTGCCTGGCGAAAAGGATGAGGTTGTTTCAACGGATAAGGGTATCGACGTCATTTTGGAGAAAGACAATGATTTTCTGGACGGTATTCGCATCGATTATTTCTATGTTCCGGAGGAAGGATTTGAAATTACAAATCCGTCCAAAGGCAATCACGGAGACCACTGAAGTTTCCAGCCTGCTTAGGCCGCTGGGGAATGGATGATGTCACATGGCAACTAACGACATAAGAGTTTGCGATAAATGCAAGCATATGGCAATGAAATCTACCGTGGCCAAGATCCAGAAATTGGCTCCGGATGCCGAAGTACGCGTAGGCTGCAAGTCCTATTGCGGCCCATGCGCACGTTATGCCTTCGTTTTTATTAACGGACGTTATATTAAAGGTGCTACCGAAGACGAGGCGATTGAAAAAGCAATGAATTACTTAAAGAAATAATTGAATTCCATTCATTGGAAGCACAGCTAAATAGAAAGCCCGCCCAAAGAGTCCAGCATGAGTATAACATGCAGGACTTTTTTATTTTAAGCCAGAAAGGAGAATAAAATGGATATTATTACTCCGCAATTGCTCTATCACGGCACAACCAGCGGCACGGTGGATTCTTTTCGAAGCAAGCTTTTGGACAGTCAATATTGGAAACCCGGCAAAGATTTCGGGGAAGGCTTCTACACCACCATCTCTATTGCCCAGGCTCGGAAATGGGCGCATAAAGGCGCCAAGGAAAGCTGGGATGGAAGCAAGCCGTGCGTTTTGGTCGTCGAGCTCAAAAGCGTGCCGCCTGGCATTACGCCGCTTCTGTTCCTTTCCGATTCCCATGGCTGGGCGGGGTTTGTTTATCAGCACCGCAAAGCAAGCGTCAAGGGACATGATCCCTGCGCCGCCCATCCCGAAATTATTATTGGTCCCATGGCGGACAATGACACTGGCAAAATCGTACAGAAGGGGATACAATTAAACAAGGATGAAGATTGGTTCTACGAACAAATTACAACGTCCCGCAAAGGGAGGAAGCTTGATTCGCTTCAGTTAGGCAATCAGGTGGTGTTTTGTTCTGAAATTTGGGAGCCTGCATTAGTATTTGTAGGCTGCCACATCTATACGGGAGGAAGGTGGATCTATGAGGACGCCCGCTCGTACAATCAGACTCAGCATGTATGAACGCAGCATACTTGATGCTCTGGTCAGCAGGCATGGGTATGAGCACAGCTTTGCCCGTAGTCTGGTAAGTGATTATATTGATGTTTTGCGCAAAATCGGCGGGTATGAGCAAAGCGGCCATTATGCCGATCTTATTCACCGCGCTTATAGCGAGGGCTGCAGTCCCGAGCGCTGGCTCGGCATAATTGCCGACGTGGAACAAGGCGAAGCCAGAGACCGGGGAATCAGGGAGGAGCTGCAGCACGACCTGCAAAGCAAATAATGCATTTATACCATAGGTTATGGACAGGGACGACTCCGGTAAAAGGGAGCTAGCAATAGCGCCGCTTTCCAAGAGTCGTCTTTCCTGCTTGAGGAGAGAAGGGTTGTTTTTGCGAACTCACACCGTCGGACAAGCTTATTATTACGTGGGGGCTCTGCTTTTTGTCATCGCATTAATTGGCGCCGAGCTGATCTGGCTTCCTGCTCCCATTGCCGGAAGCGGGGGCTTTGAATGGATTGATATGATTAATTGGCTTCAGTATAGCGTTGCGGCGGTCCCTCTCCTCTGGGTTGCAGGGGCCATTAAACGCCTCAGACATGGGGGCGGGGGGACCATGCTGCACCTCATCAGATGGGGGGTTGCCGTTTCCGGCCTCATTGCCGCTGCGGCAATTGCATTAGGACTTCAAGAAATGCTTGCATGGCTGATCGGAAGTATCGCCGCAGCCGCTTTGCTATTGTTTGCGGACTTGCTGATTATGGAATACATAAGCCGCAGAATGCTGCCTTGGCGATCGGGTACTGCCTTAGCCGTTTTCGCAGCCTTGCTTGCCTTGACGTTGTGGCCAACCGGCAAAATGGTGACGTATCCTGCGATGACGCTGAATTTAAACCGCTACGCCCACATGGATGGCGGCGAATCAGGGGGATGGATAGACGGCGTCCTCGTTTTTGACAGGCCTGCTGTCCTCGCGGATTCTCTGTACGGACGTTTATTTCCTCAATATGTGTTCCAGCCCAAGCCACAGAATCAGCCGCCGTTAATGCAAATCTATGCGGAAGCCGTCGAAATGAAAAATGATGCTAACGAAATTGCGTCCGCTATTGCTTTGCAGAAGGTTGGGCTCGGCAAAGGCGTGCTTTATGACGGCGTGCTGGTTGCAGGCATTGTGAACGGCAGCCCTGCTCAAGGGGTATTGGAGGCTGGAGATATTATTGACAGCATGAATGGAACTCCGTTAACAAAAGTGGAGGATTTGCTGGAATATATGAACACGAAGGTCGAACCTGGTGATCGGGTGACGGTAGAGGTCCGCCGGAATAATGGCGTGCTGAAGCTCGACGTGAAGACAAAAGCAGCCGAGGATGACGCAACGCGTGCCGTTATGGGCGTTTCTGTACAAAACAAGGTTAAGCTGGACAACCCCCGCAAGGTTTTTTTCACCAAATATACCGCGCATGCTGGAGGACCTTCGCACGGAGCAATGCTGACGCTTGCATTTATTGATCAGCTGACGCCCGGAGGAGTGACGAACGGCCATCGCGTTGCAGGTACGGGCACCATCGAAATGGACGGTTCAATCGGGATGGTGGGGGGCATTCCTCAGAAGGCGTATGCCGTAAGCCGGACCGAGGCGGATGTGTTTTTTGTTCCGGCAGAAGCTGCGGAAGCGGCGGCCAAAGCCGCGCCGACATTAAATATAGTGGCCGTCAGCCATATTGATGAGGTTTTGGACTGGCTTAACAAACATAATCGGCCCTAGCATGAAAGGTTATGAAAAAAAGCCTGCAAAGGGAGTGATAACATGATTATTAAAGGAATGGACAGCGAGCAATTAAAGGCAGCTGCTGAGCTTTCGGACAGAACCTTTCGAGACAAGGACCAATCCTCAATGGCTGATGCTTTTCCGAGCATTTTTTCGGGAGCTTTTGGCTGCTCGCTGGGCTGTTATGAAGAAAATGAACTGATTTCATTTATGGGTCTGGTGCCTCAATATATTGCGATTGGACCGGCAAAGCTGCCATTAATGTCTCTGGGTTCGGTTTGTACGGCAGAGGAGCACCGCGGCAAAGGCACTGCCAGCTTGCTGCTGCAGGAAGCTTTTCGTCATATGGATGAAGCCGGCGTCAGCTTGCTCTATGTATCCGGCGACAGGCAGCTGTACATGCGGAACGGATGCCGGTATTTTGGGGATGTCTCCACCTATACTCTGCAGCCTGATGATGCCAAAAGCCAGCCTGGCGAAACGCCTCCATACAGGATCAGAGAAGCATCCGCAGCGGATTTGCTTGCTGTTCAGAGCATTCATGAAGCCGGTGTTGTCCGTTATAGCCGCAGCATTTACGAAACGGGCATGCTGCTGAAGGCTCAAGCGCTGGCAACCATTTACAAGCTGCGGCAAAGCCTGGTTGTTGCAGAGCTGGACGGCGAAGTCGCTGCCTATGGCGTATTGGCGCTGCCGGGAACTCAGGTTTCTTCTCATAAACCGTTTGTTGTGGAATATGGGGGAGATGCAGCTGCCATTTTTGCTTTGCTGAAAGAGAGCTTGGATCAGGCTTCGCTGGAGAGCCTTTCCATCGCCGTTCCTTGGCAGGATGCGGAGCTGCATGGCATATTGACTGGCATTAAACGCGAGGACGGAAAAAATGAAGGGACCGTGCGGATTCGCAATCCTCGCCAGCTGTGGATGCAGCTGGCTCCTTATCTGCTTGAACGCGACGAAGAGGCATTTTCCGGCATGCTGCTGGAAAATGCCCCCTCGGAGGACGATCAAGCTTGGGCGGCTACGCTACATATACGCGGAGAAGCGGTCCGGCTCAGCCGCGACGAGCTGACGGCTTTGTTGTTTGACCCGGAACCGCACGTCCCTTCCATGTCGGAGGAACAGCTTGTATGGGCAGGCAGGCTGCTGCCTGCTCCCCTTCCTTATTCCGCTACTTTGAACTACGTGTAGCGGAATTGCCGGAGCCGCTTATTTTGCCCATGGCTTCTACGGTCCTGCCGTTATACAGGTAACGAAGCAAATCGCCGATGACGATGCGGTCCGATATGATAAGCTGCATCTCCGCCTTTTGCTTGATGGACTGGCATAATGCGTTTTTGGCAAGCTTGCCATTTTGCACGCTGTAGCAAGAGCCTTCGCCGGTTATTCCGTCTTCCGGAGGCAGATAGTAATGATCTCCATCCGTCCCGGAACCGTTGCGTTGTACGATAATATGATCGGTACCGGCTTCCATATCAGTAAGCAAAGGCATGCCCAGCATGCCTTTTTCCTGTGCGGAAATACCAAGCAAATGCAGCATAGTCGGCGCTATATCCAGCTGGCCTCCTACCGCTTCACGTGGACCTGCATGGCTGTTATCGGGAAGATGGAGTATAAAAGGTACGTCTTTTGCAATTCGCTCCTGCTCCAGCTTACTTTGCGGGTCTGCCATAAAGCGGCTGTATAATCCCCAGTCAGTAATGGAGTTATCATGATCGCCATACAGAGCAAATAACGTATTTTCCCACAAGCCGTTGTCTTTAAGCTGCTGAATCAATTCTCCCAAAGCTGCATCGGCATAATGGATGCTTTGCAAATAATCCCCCATAATCGTACCATCTAGCTCCTCGGTATCCAGCTCGCGTATAGCCTGTGGAAGCTTGTAGGGATGATGACTGGAGAGCGAGATCAGAAAAGCGTGAAACGGCTGCTCCAGCTTGGAAATAACCTCCATGGATTGTTTGTAAAAGGATTTGTCTCCAAGCGCCCAGCCCAGCGGTTCATCCAGCTTGAAATGCTTCAGGCTGTAAAACGCGTCATATTTCATATTGGCGTACATCACATTCCGGTTCCAAAAGCCGCCTTGGTAAGCATGAAATACGCTGGTGGAATATCCTTGCTCTTTAAGCTGCTCCGGCAAACAGTGATATTGATGGGAGGCGTACTGGATAAAAACAGAACCGCTCTGTAGAGGCATTAAGGAGCAATTGGCGCTAAAATCGGCGTCGGAGGTACGCCCCTGAGCAGTATGATGATAGAAGCTAGTCCAATAGGGGCTGCTTTTCATTAACTCATTCAAATGAGGCGTTATTTCCTTGCCGCCTATAGATTGGCCTAACACAAAGCTTTGCAGCGCCTCTACCTGTACCAGCACAACATTGCTTCCGGAATAAGAGCCAAACAAGCTGTCTTGATGCAGAAGCTCCTTTTCAGCATCGCGCTCCGCCAGCCATTGCTCCGTATCGGAACGCTGCTCGGCCGTTACGGTTTCCGCTCCAAACCAGTTCAGCTTTGCATAGCGGTATACGTCATAGCCGTGAAACCCCAAGCCCCCTGTTACATTATAAATGGACAGATTCCACCAGTTTTTCTGGAATAGCCCCTTTGCCCATGTTTCCGTGGCATGATGAACGCCGCCAAAAAACAAGGCAGCACCGAGACTTAAAGCCGCTATGCCGGCGGCGGCGCGCTGAAGCAGCCGGCGTTTTCCAGGTAACTGCGTCCTTACTGTCTTTTTGCTATTGCCCTTCCATAACAAGGCTGCGGCAAAGGCGAGCAGGATAGGCAAATCGGCAAATAGCCAAAAATCGCCAAAGCGCAGCAGCTCCCCGATGCTGTCTCCCAACGATTCCACCTGGCCTGCCTGCAGAAGGACGGGCACGGTGATCAGGTCCTGGAAATAACGATAATAGATAACATCCGCATACAGGAGCAAGGAAAGCGCCAGGTTAAGCAGCGCAAGGACGAGGTTTCGCGCGCGAACCGGCAGCCAGAGACACCAGAAGGATACAAGTAAAACAGCGCCGGCTTCAATCATCAGGTCCTTGCGGGTCATATCCATATAGAGCACAGACAGCAGCCGGTTAAACCAATATAGCTTGAGCAGCATCAACCCCGCGAACAGAAGCGTATCCAGAACAATAAACCGTTCAAGGCTGCTCCGGATACGCCCTATCAAAGGATTTTTCGTGGTATTATAGCTTGACATTGCTTCGATCTCTAGGCGGAAGAGGTCCGAAAAACTGGAAAAAGTCAGTTTGGATGCGGCCATTGTACAGCTTTCGTTTTTTATCAGCCTTTTTGCCCATGTAATGCTCAATAGAAAGCGACGGGGTTATCGCAAAAGTCGACCAGGTCGGATAATGAAGCATGGTCAGGCCGAATTGGCGCAGCGCCTTTTCAACGGACTGATCGTCGCCTAATCTCTCGCCATAGGGAGGATTGGTAATAATAACGCCGTAATCGCCCTGCAGCTTGACTTTAGCGACCGGAAGCGTTTGGACGGAAATATCCTTGGCGAAACCGGCTTTTTTGATAGCGGCCTCCGCGATGGCTATAGCCTCCGGGTCTATATCGGAGCCTGAAATATGCAAAGGGATATCATCCTTTACAGAATCGTAGGCTTCTTCGCGAGCAGCCTCCCAAAGGCTCTCGGGCACGAGCGGCCAGCCTTGGCTGTCGAAGGTGCGGCGCAAGCCCGGAGCGATATTCCACGCAATCATTGCAGCCTCGATAAGAATGGTGCCGGAGCCGCAAAAGGGATCGTAGAGGGGACGCTCCGGCTGCCAGCGGCTAAGCTGAATCAACGCTGCCGCCATTGTTTCGCGCAGCGGAGCTTCCGTCGAAGCCAGCCGATAGCCGCGTCTGTGCAGGCCCCAGCCGGTTGTATCCAGCGTTAGCAAAGCTTCATCATTCATTAGAGTCACTTCAATCACGTATTTGCCGCCATCCTCGGGAAACCATTCCGTGCCGTAACGCTCTTTCATTTTTTCCACGACCGCTTTTTTCACGACGCTTTGGCAAGCGGGCACGCTGGTTAGCTGAGATTTCTGGGATCTGCCGTTTACCGGAAACTCGCCATCCTGTGGAATCCATTCCGGCCAGTCCAATGCTTTTGTGCCTTCAAACAGCTCCTCAAAGGTGGAAGCTCTGAATTGGCCCATGTTAACCAATATGCGCCCGGCGGAGCGAAGCCACAGGTTGGTGCGGCAAATATCGCCCGGCGTCCCGGTAAAATTGACTCTTCCGTTTTCTGTTTTCAAATCGTTGTAGCCCAGCTCCCTGAGCTCGCGCGCAACAACCGCCTCCAGTCCCATTGGGGCAGTCGCAATCAGATTAAGTTGATTCATTCATTACACTCATTTCGTTTTTCGGTATAGGTTTGGTACAATTAAGTATAGGCCATATGTTCATAGGATTTCCACATGAGATTATATTATATAAGCTCAAAAAAATATTTTTCAGCGATCAGGGCCGCCATGTGATAGGCACTTTCGATAACGAGATGATGAAGCAGGATGGGGGACAACGAGTGAATCTGGATGAGCAATACGTTGAAGGGTTATACGGGCGGGACGATATATTGGAGAGAGTAAAGGAAGGAACCGCAGCGTCAGGTATGCCTTCTATCTGGATAGCAGAGGGATATGGCCGTTTGCTCAGCATGCTTGTGCGTTTGACGGGCGCCCGGCGGGTGCTGGAAATTGGTGCGTTAGGCGGTTATAGCGGGGTATGCCTTGCGCGCGGTATGGAAGAGGGAGGGCGGCTGGTTTCGCTGGAGCTGCATCAATCCTATGCAGATGCTGCCAAAAAGCATATGGAGGAAGCCGGGTTTGGAGAAGCCGTGGAATACCGGGTGGGCGACGCCCGCCAAAGTCTGGAACGGCTGAAGGAGGAAGGCGCAACCTTTCAGTTTTTCTTTATTGATGCGGATAAGGAGGGGTATCCGTTCTATTTGGAGCGAGCCATTGAATTGGCCGAGCCTGGCGCGGTTATTGTAGCCGACAATATTTTGCTGCGCGGCAGAACCATTGATGAGGCCAGACAAGGTCCAGCCGTGCAGGCGGTGAGGTCTTTTAATAAAACGATCGCAAATGATCCCCGGCTGGAAAGCACCGTGCTTCCCGGCTATGACGGATTAGCTATAGCCATCGTTAGAAAGAAATAAAGGGAGCGCTTAAAAAGTTTAAGCAGTCAGGCTCAGCCTAATAATCAGTGCTTGACAGAAAACAGAGCTTAGCGGAGGGGCGGGCTTTAACAGTGATCGGAAGAACCCTCTGTCCCGTAGCGTTTCATCGCGGCCCAAGTCAAGCACTCTACCAGAATGTCTTTAGGCGCTTCTGACGTTCTCCCTTGACGTTTTTCATCCCTTCTTCATGACGGGGAATGAGACTTGTCATACTATTGTCATAGGAATCGGAACCCCGGCAGTTGTTAGCCGCTGTGAAAAAGGGCATAATGGTAAGCAGATAAAAATACATAGAAATGGGGAACGGCCATGTCTTATAACGACCGTTTCATACGGGCAAGCCGGAAGGAGCAAGTAGACGCGGTGCCGGTATGGTACATGCGCCAGGCAGGACGTTATGATCCGGACTATCGCAAAATAAAAGAAAAATATTCGCTGCTGGAAATATGCAAGCAACCGGAGCTTGCGGCGGAAGTTACGATGATGCCGGTTAAAAAGCTGGGTGTCGACGCGGCTATTTTGTATTCGGATATTATGAATCCGGTTGCTTCGATCGGCATCGATTTTGATATAGTGGCAGGCATTGGCCCCGTTATTCATAATCCCATAACATGCGCGGCGGATGTAGAGCGTCTGAAGCCGATCGACGTTGAGGGGGATTTGGGCCATGTTCTGGAGACGATAGCCATATTGGACCGCG
>PJUA01000284.1_pt1 | contig 36389 bp, 31 predicted proteins | sample 1512151 | NCBI WGS metagenome assembly PJUA01 (sample SAMN08177678, study PRJNA422409) | Soil metagenome, whole genome shotgun sequencing project. | isolation source: Soil enriched on filter paper: beechwood xylan treatment | place: USA: Madison | collected 2015-01-15
CGCATCGGCCGGTACGACGTCGACGGCGGTGCGTGGACGTGGTTCGCCTACCCGCTGTCGACCACGTCCGCGGCCGGCGACTGGATCGGGCTGTCCGAGGTGACCGTCGTCGACCACGACACCCTCGCGGTCATCGAGCGTGACAAGCGCAACGGCCCGGACGCGCAGGTCAAGCGCGTCTACGCGGTCGACCTGCCCGCCGTCGACCCCGCACCCGGCACCGTCGGCACGCTCACCAAGGACCTCGCCCACGACGTCCTGCCCGACCTGCGCGCCACGCACGGCTGGACCCAGGAGAAGCTCGAGGGCCTGACGATCGGCGGCGACGGCACCGTCTGGGCGATCACCGACAACGACGGGGTCGTCGACGCGACCGGCGAGACGGTGCTCCTGCCGCTCGGCGCCGCGACGAACGTCTTCGCTGGCCACCTGGACGAGGGCGCGACGCCGACGCCCTCTGCCACGCCGACGCCCACGGGCGGTCCGTCGCCGTCGCCGTCCGGCCCGTCGGCCGTGCCCGGCGCCGGGCCCACACGCCCCGAGACCCCGCGCTTCACGCCGACCGCCGACGACTTCACCGACGCCACCCGCGGCGGCGTGACCGTCACCGGGACGCTCCGCCCGGGCGGCACCGTGACCGTCAGCGCGACCGGGTTCGCCCCCGGGGAGTGGGTCCAGGGCTGGCTGTTCTCGACGCCGACCGCGCTCGGGTGGGCCCGGGCTGACGCGTCCGGTGCCGTCGAGGCGCGGCTGACCGTGCCGACCGACGTCCCCACCGGCACGCACCGGCTCGCGCTCGTCGGGCAGGTCGACGGCCGGACCGTGTGGGTGCAGGTGCAGGTCCTCGCGGCACCGGGCGGTGCCGGGGCCGGTGCGGGGTCGGCCGCTGGGTCGGGGGCGCTCGCCACGACGGGCGCCGACGGGGTGCGGACGGTCGCGCTCGTCGCGATCGCGCTGCTGGTCGCGGGCGGGATCGCGACCGTCGCGACCCGTCGTCGGCCGTCGCTGGCCGCGACGACCCGTGCGGCCCGCTTCGTGGTCGGCCGCCGCTGACGGTCTGACGACCACCCCGTCGACGACCCCGTCCTGACGCTCGTTCCCGCACTGCGGTCGGGCACCAGGACGGGGTCGTCGCGCGTGACCGGCGGGCCGAACCGCACCCTGTCACCCGGGCTGGACGAGCCGCCACGTGCGCGAGGATGGTCCGGTGACCCAGCCGTACCGCGTGATGACCGTCTGCACCGGCAACATCTGCCGCTCGCCCATGGCGGAGGTCGTGCTGCGCGACCGGTTCGAGGCCGCCGGGCTCGGCGACCGGGTCGTCGTCGACTCGTCGGGGATCAGCGACGAGGAGCACGGCCGTCCCGTCGACCGGCGGGCCCGCGCCACGCTCGTCGCGCACGGCTACCCGTCCGGAGACGGCCACCGTGCCCGCCAGGTCCGGGCGTCCGACCTGCCCGCGCGCGACCTCGTCCTCGCGATGACGTCCCAGCACGCCCGCGCGCTGCGCCGCCTCGCCGGGTCGACGGGCGCCGAGCACGTCGTCATGTACCGCGCGTTCGACCCCGCCGCGCCCGTCGTCGCGCCCGGACAGCCCGAGCACGTCCTCGACGTCGACGACCCCTGGTACGGCGGGCCGGAGGACTTCGAGACGTGCCTCGCGGAGGTCGAGGCCGCCGCGGACGGCGTCGTCGCGCACGTCCGCGCGGCGCTCGCGGCCCGGGACGCGGCACCCGCCGGCTGACCGGGTCACGCTCGCCGCCGGGCGACGGTCGCTACAGCCAGCGGTTGCGTCGGAACGCGCGGTACAGCAGCACGCACGCGGCGCCGATGACGACGAGCACCACCCAGAACCCGAACGAGGTCTCGGCCGCGGGCAGGTTGCGGACGTTCATGCCGTAGATCCCCGCGATGGCCGTCGGGACGAGCCCGATCGCGGCCCACGCGGAGATCTTCCGCATGTCGGAGTTCTGCTGGACGCTCACGCGGGACTGCTCGACGGTCACCTGCGCGAGGTCGGCGGCGAGCACCCCGGTGAGCAGCGTGTCGGCTGCCTCGATGGAGTCGGCGACCCGCAGCGCGTGGTCCTCGACGTCGCGGAAGAACTGCTGCATCTCCTCCGGCACGCCCGGGACGTGGCCGGACGCGAGCCGGTGCAGCGGGCCGACGAGCGGCACGACCGCCCGCCGGAACTGCTGGACCTCGGACTTGAGCCGGTAGATCCGCTCGGCGTGGTCCTGCCCGGGCGGCGACCCGAAGACCTGGTCCTCGATCTCGTCGAGGTCGACGTCGACGTCGCGTGCGACGTCCAGGTACTCGTCGACGGTGAGGTCGAGCAGCCGGTGCAGGACGGCCCACGGGCCGAGCGCCATGGTCTCCGCGTCGCCCTCCAGCGCGCGCCGGGCGCGTGCCGGGACGGTCGAGTCGCCGTGCCGCACGACGACGACGAACCGCGGGCCGACGAACACGGCGAGCTCGCTGACGTCGACGACCTCGGCGTGGTCGACGTACCGGACGGGCTTGATGATCGCGAACGTCAGGTCGGGGTAGCGCTCGAGCTTGGGGCGCTGGTGCGCGCGGATCGCGTCCTCGATGGCGAGCTCGGGCAGGGAGAACCCCTCGATGAGGGCGTCGAACTCGTCGGCGGACGGGTCGACGAGCCCGATCCACACGAAGCCGTTCTCCCGCTCGGCCTCGCGGGCGGCGGCGAACACGTCGTCGAGCCGGTGCTGCCGGACGCCGTGGGTGTAGAGGGCGCAGTCGACGATCACCCTCCGCATGCTGCTCTGCCCGGCCCGCCGCGTCGAGCCCGGCACGGCAGGATGGGTGAGGTGAAGATCGCCGCCCGCGCGCACGTCCCGCCCTTCGCCGTCATGGAGATCCTCGCCGCCGCCAACGCGCGGCGTGCCGCGGGGGAGCACGTCCTCAACCTGTGTGCCGGGGAGCCGTCGACGGGTGCGTCGGACGTCGTCCGGCAGCGCGCGATCGAGCTGCTCACGTCGGGCGACCTCGGGTACACGGAGGCGCTGGGCGCCCCGGGCCTGCGGGCGGCGATCGCGACGCACTACCGCACCTGGTACGACCTGGAGGTCGACCCGGCGCGGATCGCCGTGACGACCGGGTCGTCGGGCGGGTTCATGCTCGCGTTCCTGGCGGCGTTCGACGTCGGCGACCGCGTGGCGCTCGCGCGCCCCGGCTACCCGGCGTACACGAACATCCTGCGCGCGCTGGGCTGCGAGGTCGTCGAGCTGCCGTGCGGGCCGGAGTCGCGCTTCCAGCCGACGGTCGCGCACCTCGAGGCCCTCGACGGCCCGCTCGACGGGCTGGTCGTCGCGAGCCCCGCCAACCCGACCGGCACGATGATCGACCCCGCCGCGCTGGCCGACCTCGCCGCCTGGTGCGCGGAGCACGGGGTCCGGCTGGTGAGCGACGAGATCTACCACGGCATCACCTACGACGACGCGGCGCAGGTCGCGACCGCCGCGCAGTACCTCGACGGCGGGGCGGTCGTCGTGAACTCGTTCTCCAAGTACTGGGCGATGACGGGCTGGCGGCTCGGCTGGCTCGTCCTGCCCGACGACCTCGTGGCACCCGTCGACGCGCTCGCCGGGAACGTCGCCCTGTGCCCGCCGGCCCTCGCGCAGCACGCCGGCGTCGCCGCGTTCAGCCCCGACGGGTACGCCGCCGCCCGCGCCAACGTCGAGCGCTACGCCGGGTCCCGCGCACTGCTCCTCGACCGCCTGCCCGAGCTCGGCTGGACGCACGTCGCACCCGCCGACGGCGCGTTCTACCTGTACGGCGACGTGTCGTCGTCCGGGCTGGACTCGGTGACGTGGTGCGCGCGGCTGCTCGACGAGGCCGGGGTGGCGCTGACGCCCGGCACCGACTTCGACCCCGTCGACGGGCACCGGTTCGTGCGGCTGTCGTTCGCGTCGTCGCTCGACGTGGTGCGGGAGGCCGTCGACCGGATCGTGCGGTGGCAGGGGACGCTCGGCGTCTGAGCCCCGTCCCGACGACCCGACGCACCGGTGCCCGGCGGGGTGCGCGTCCGTCCGTCGGGCGCCGTGGTCGCCGCGCGGGCACCATCGGGGGAGGTCGTGCGTTGACCCGTCGACCGTCGAACGCCCTCGGGAGGACTGACCATGCGCTGCCCCGTCGACCAGGCCGAGCTCGTCATGTCCGAGCGGCAGGGGGTGGAGATCGACTACTGCCCCACGTGCCGCGGCATCTGGCTGGACCGTGGCGAGCTCGACAAGATCCTCGACCGCGCCGGCTCGCCCGACCCGGGCCTGGGTGTCGGCGGTGCCGTCCCGCCCGCGCGCCCGGCACCCGACCCGCGGTACGCGGGCGGTGACCAGCGCGGGTACGACGACCGGCGCGGCTCGGACGACCGGCGGGGCTACGACGACCGTCGCGGGTACGACGACCGCGGCCGCGACCCGCGGTACGGCGGCGACCCGCGCTACGGCAGCCAGGACCCGCGGTACCGCCGCAAGAAGAAGGAGTCCTGGCTGGAGGACCTCTTCGACTTCTGACGGGCCCGGCGCCTCTTTGCGACGGTCTCGTGACGTACCCCGCCCGCCCGCTGCGACGTAGGTTGGGCGACGTGCCGCTGCCCCCGCTCGTCGACGTCGGCCCGCCCCTGACCGCCGCCCAGGTGGCGCGCGGGTCGCGGCACCTGCTGCTGCCGGGACTGGGGGTCGACGGCCAGCGCCGGCTGCGGAACGCGCGTGTGCTCGTCGTCGGGGCCGGAGGGCTCGGGACGCCGGTGCTCCAGTACCTCGCCGCGGCCGGCGTCGGCACGATCGGGGTCGTCGACGACGACGTGGTCGACGTGACGAACCTGCAGCGCCAGGTCGTCCACGGGACGGCGGACGTCGGCCGCCCCAAGGTCGAGAGCGCGCGCGACGCGCTCGCCGCGCTGGACCCGGACGTCCGCGTCATCGCCCACGCGGTCCGGCTCGACGAGTCGAACGTCGACGAGGTGCTGCGCGGCTACGACGTCGTCGTCGACGGCACCGACAACTTCCCCACCCGCTACCTGGTCAACGACGCGTGCGTCCGCCTCGGCGTCCCCGAGGTGTGGGGGTCGGTGCTCCGCTACGACGCGCAGACCACCGTCTTCTGGGGCCGTCCGCCCGCCGGCGTCCCCGCCGTGCAGCTCCGCGACCTGTTCCCGGCGCCGCCGCCGCCCGACACCGTCCCGTCGTGCGCCGAGGCCGGGGTGCTCGGGGCGCTGTGCGGGCAGGTCGGTTCCGTCATGGCGACCGAGGTCGTCAAGCTCGTCACCGGGCTGGGCGAACCGCTGCTCGGCCGCGTCCTCGTGGTCGACGCCCTGCGCGGGCGGTGGTCGGAGGTCCCGCTCGTCGGCGCCGCGCGACCCGCTTCGCAGGCCGACCAGCCGTCCGCCACGCCGTCTCCCTCGTCTCAGGTCGCGCCCGTCCGACTCCTCGACGCCGACGTCCCGCGCATCAGCGCCGCCGACCTCGCGGACCGGCTCGCCGCCGACCCCGCGACGCTCCTGGTCGACGTCCGCGACGCCGCCGAGGTCGCGGCCGTCGCGATCCCCGGCGCGACGCACGTCCCGCTCGCACGCGTCCTCGACGGCTCGGCCGTCCCCGACCTTCCCCGCGACCGTCCCGTGCTCGTGGTCTGCCAGGTCGGGGCGCGCTCGCTCGTCGCCGCGCGGTTCCTCCGGGCCGAGGGGGTCGACGCGGTCAACGTCGACGGCGGCGTGCTCGCCTGGCTCGCGACCCGGGCCTGACGCCCCTGGTCCCACCGGCCGCTGAGGTCGTCAGACGGTCTTCTCCCCGAGTGGTCCGAAACCCGCTGACGTCGCGTCGAGCGGCCGCTGTCCGAGGCCCCGGTAACCCCTTGACCGTTCTGCACGGTTTCCGACAGCCTGGCGGGGTTTGCGTCGGCGCTGGTCTGAGGGGGCCCCAGTGGACGTGTCACGCCGCAACCCGCCGCGCCCGCAACGGCGCCACGACCGGCTCCGAGGCCTGCTCGGTCTTGCCGCCGGGCTCTCGCTCGCCGTCACGGTCGTGCTCGTCCCGGTCGGCGAGGTGGAGGCCGCACCCCGCTTCGACATCCAGTGCGACGAGCTGATCGACGGCATCGACGGCATCGCGGGCGACGACGACCTGCCCGGCGGCAAGAACGTGCCGGCGGGGCACAAGGAGAAGATCCCGGACTACACGTACGAGAACTCCGCCGAGGCGTTCCGGAACCGTGCGGCGCCGACCGGTGCGGAGCTCGACGCGCTGCAGGGCGAGTACAAGAGCTTCCCCGCCGGGTCCGAGGACCACATGCTCCGGCGCTGGAAGGAGTACGCGAACAGCGGCGGCGACTGGGAGTGGGAGCGCTGGCGCAACACGTACATCCCGAACATGGCGAACGACTCGCGGGGCGACGGGTTCCACCGCAACGTCGGGCGGCGCCTGAAGCTCGGCGGCCCGGACTGGATGTGCGAGGACACGCAGCTCGCGAAGGAGAAGAACCTCGGGTACGACCGCCGGTACGACTCCGTGAACCGCGCCCGGGAGGTCGCCTACGAGCTCAAGTCCGGTGGCTCACCGCTCAAGCTCGAGCAGCTGCGGGCCGACCAGGCGCTGATGCGCGGGTCGAGCTGGAAGGTGTACTACGTCTTCAGCCAGGAGCCGCTGCCCGGGCAGGTCCGGCTGATGAACCACCACGGCGTGCGGTACGTCGTGCTGGAGTCCACCGCGCGCCTGCAGAACCCGGCGCCGAACCCGGGCAACAGCTCCATGAGCCCCGACCAGAACAGGCCGACCGGCGGCGCCGCCAAGGACCTCGCCCAGCGGTCGGGCCGGACGGCCGCCGATGCGCGCGAGGCCCGGCGCCTCGCGGAGGACTTCTCGGACGACCAGCGCCGCCAGGGCTTCGGTCCGCGGCGCCCGGGCGGCATCGACTGGACGTCGCTCGAGCTGCACTACGTGTCCGACAACCCGCAGACCAAGGACTTCGGGTACGCCTTCTCCGCCGCCGAGCTGCCGGACGACGGCGAGGCCGAGCCGGGGTACGGGGGCGAGGCCGCGCTCGACCTGTCCTCGGACGCGCTGTTCACCTGGCTGTCCCTCGACCAGAGCCAGTTCTGGGTCAACCTCAACCCGGACACGCCGGAGTCGATCATCGACCCGCAGTTCGCGACCACCGACGCGGGGCGCGTGCTGCTGCAGGCGGACCTGCGGTTCAAGGAGACGCAGAACACGTACATGGACCCGGCCACGGAGCACGGCAAGGCGTTCTGGGACTCGATGGAGCGCACCTCCGACGGCCTGATCTGCCACGGGTCGTACCGGATGTGGGTCGAGCCCGAGCCGGCGACCGTCCGCGAGGACGGCGACCAGCTGTACATCCTCGACGCGCCCCTGGCGGCCCGGTACGAGCCGATGGACATCGACTGGCGCCCGCCGGGCCAGGGGGAGGACCTCTGCGAGAGCGCGCCGCAGGACGTGGTGGACCGCAACACGCAGCGGATCGCCGACACGTTCGCGCCGCTGCTGGAGCAGCGGGTCAACACCGCCCCCGAGTACGCGGACCTGCGTCGCGTGTACACGTCCCGGGTGGCCGCCCAGTGGCTGAAGGAGCGCGACGCCGAGCGTCCGGGCGCGTTCCACGACGTGATCGGCTCCGGTGACGTCTCGGCGTGGCCGGCGCGCACGGCGTGGGACCCGCAGGACGTCTTCGACGAGTACCTCGAGCAGCTGAGCACGCCCCTCTTCCGGTACGAGTGGACGTTCGGGGAGATGGAGTACTGGATGGACATCGTCGGCGGTGTCACGCTCCCGGACACGCCGCGTGAGGCGATGCCGGCAGAGCAGTTCCAGCAGGAGCACCCGACCCTGCCGGCGACCGTGCAGTCCTCCCTCTACGACGCGGTGAGCGTGCCGCTGGCCGCCGCCCCGGCCGGCGACGCCGTCGGCACCTTCGCCGAGGGCGCGGAGAGCATGGCGTGGCTGGGCGGTGGTCCGATCGTCCAGATCGCGCCCGAGCCGACCGACCCGCCGGACCCCGGCCCGGTCGCCCCGCCGGCGCCCGGCCCCGGCGACCCGCCGGGTTCCGGCGCCGTCGCACCGCCTCCCGCCGACCCTGCCGCTCCGTCGGGAGGCTCCGGCAGCCGCACGGTCGCCCAGCGCACCGGCGCGCCCGGCGCGGCCTGGGGCGGGAGGCTGCCCGCGACGGGCTTCACCGAGCCCTGGATCGTCCCGACCGCGCTCGGCCTGATCCTCGTCGGTGGGGCGCTCGTCGTGCTGCGGCGCCGGGCGGGCACCTCTCCCTGAGCCAGGACGACGCGGGCCAGGACGCGCCCGGTCACCGTCGGGTGCGACCGGAGGCCGTGTGCCACTCCACTGTCTCCCGCGGCGGCGGCCTGGTGGGGCCCGGTGGTGCCGACCGCGGAGGACGTGCTTTGTCCCGGCGGTCGCCCGCGCGGGTGCGCGGGGTGGGGATGGCAGGATCGAGGGGTGCCGACGACCGACAGCCCGATGCGCACGCTCGACGAGCACCGGGCGGCCGCGCTGGCCCTCGCCGCACCGCTGCCGGAGGTCGTCGTCGGTCTCGACGCGGCGCTGGGGGCGGTCCTTGCGCAGGACGTCCGGACGAGCGAGCGGCTGCCGCGGTGGGACAACTCCGCGATGGACGGCTACGCGGTGCGGGCCGACGACGTCCGCGACGCGACGGCCGGTGCGCCGGTGACGCTGCGGGTCGTCGCGGACCTCCCGGCGGGCACGTCCGGCACGCCGACCGTCGGGCCGGGGACGGCGGCCCGCATCATGACGGGCGCGCCCGTGCCGCCGGGAGCGGACACCGTCGTGCCGGTCGAGGACACCGACGCCGGGACGGTGACGGTGCAGGTCAGGGCCGCGAAGGCGCTCGGGTCGCACGTGCGGCGGGCTGGTGAGGACGCGTCGCCCGGTGACCTCGTCGTCGCCGCCGGGACGCTGCTCGGACCCGCGCACGTGGCGGCCGTGGCGTCGGTCGGGGTCGCGGACGTGCCGGTGCACCGGCGTCCTCGGGTCGCGGTCGTCAGCACCGGCGACGAGCTCGTCCCGCCCGGGACGCCGCTCGCGCACGGGCAGATCCCCGACTCGAACTCGTGGCTGCTCGCGGCGGCCGTCCGGGACGCGGGCGGTGAGCCGGTGCGGCTCGGACCGGTCGGCGACGACCCCGACGCGCTGCGGGACCTGCTGCGCGGGCTCGACGACGACACCGACGTCGACGCGGTCGTGACGTCCGGCGGGGTGAGCGTCGGCGCGTTCGACGTCGTCAAGGCCGCCCTGCGCGACGAGCCCGGTGTCGACTTCCTGCCCGTCGCGGTGCAGCCCGGCAAGCCGCAAGGGCTCGGTCGCCTGCCGGGTGGGACTCCGGTGTTCGCGCTGCCGGGCAACCCGGTGAGCTCGTTCGTGTCGTTCGAGGTGTTCGTGCGGCCCGCCCTGCTGCGGATGCGTGGGCTGGCCGACGTCGAGCGCCCGACGACGACGGCGGTGGTCGACGACGGCTGGCGCACACCGCCCGGTCGGGCCCAGGTGATGCCGGTGCGTTTCGTGCGGCCCTACGTCGCGCGCGACGACCGCGGCACCGCCGGTCCCGCGAGCCTGGCGACGTCCCCCGGCACCGCCGACGCACGACCGCCGCACGTCGTCCGCGCCACCGCCGGCGGGTCCGGGTCCCACCTGGTCGCCCGGCTCGCCGTCGCCGAGGGCCTCGCCGTCGTCCCCGCCGAGATCGAGCAGGTCGCGCCCGGCGACCGTGTCACCGTCCTGAGGATCGCCCCATGACCCAGCCGTTCACCCACCTCGACGCCGCCGGGCACGCCCGCATGGTCGACGTCACCCAGAAGCAGCCCACGGTGCGCTCCGCGACCGCGACCGGTCGGGTCGTGTGCGGGCCGGACGTCGTCGCCGCGCTGCGCGACGGGACCGTGCCGAAGGGCGACGTCATGGCCGTCGCGCGCGTCGCCGGGATCGCGGCCGCCAAGCGCACCGCGGACCTGCTGCCCCTCGCGCACGTCATCGGCGTGCACGGCGTCGTCGTGGACCTCGACGTGCGGGACGACGGGGTGCGCATCGAGGCGACCGTCCGCACCGCCGACCGCACGGGCGTCGAGATGGAGGCGCTGACCGCCGTGTCCGTCACCGCGCTCGCGGTCGTCGACATGGTCAAGGGCCTCGACAAGTCCGTGTCGATCGCCGACGTCCGCCTCGAGGCCAAGACGGGCGGCAAGTCCGGCGACTGGCACCGCGAGCCGTGACGGCGACGCGATGACGTCCGACGAGGTGCCGTTCGACGCGGTCGTGCTCGCGGGAGGGCGGGCGCTGCGGCTCGGTGGGGTCGACAAGGCGTCCGTGCAGGTCGGCGGCCGTGCACTCGTCGACCACGCGCTCGCCGCGGTCGGAGGTGCCCGCGCGGTCGTCCTCGTCGGGCCTGCGTCCGTCGCCCGGCCCGGCGTGCCGACCGTGCAGGAGGACCCGCCGTTCGGCGGCCCGGTCGCGGGCCTCGCCGCGGGCCTCGCGTCGCTCCCGCCTGCGACTCGTCCGTCCGACGCCCCGCACGACCCACCGACGACAGCGGACGACGCGCTCGTCGTCGTCCTCGCGTGCGACGTGCCCGGTGCCGCGCGCGTCGTGCCCGCGCTGCTCGCCGCCGCCCACGCCGCGCCGGACGCCGACGGCGCCCGCCTCGTCGCCGCCGACGGGTCGCCGCAGCACCTCGTCGCCGCCTACCGCCGCTCGGCCCTCGACGCGGCGCTCGCGGCGCTGCCCGACGGCCCGCGCGACGCGTCGGTCCGCCGCGTCGTCGACGGTCTGCGGCTGGTGGACGTGCCGGACCCCGACGATGCCGGCGCGGACGCGGACACGTGGGACGACGTCCACCGGCTCGACACGCGCCTGACCGCAGGTGGCAGCATCGGACCCAGCGACGACGACCGGAGGACACCGTGAGCATCGACCCCCGCAAGGCGCCCGGCGCCGACCTGCCCGCCTGGGTGGAGCACATCGCCCGTGAGCTGGGCGTCGACCCCGCGCTCGTCGACGTCGACCGCATCCTCGGCGTGGCCGCGGACGTGGCGCACACCGTCGCGCGCCCGGCGGTGCCGGTGACGATGTTCGTCGCCGGGCTGGCGGTCGCCGCGGGGCGCTCGGGCGACGACGTCCTCGCGACCGTCGAGCGGGCCGCGCTGGCCTGGTCGTCCGACGAGAACGTGCTGCCGTGACGCACGGACCGACCGTCGCGGAGACCCCGCGGACGGACCCGGCGCCGACGGCCGGGACGGTGACCGTCCGCTACTTCGCCGCGGCCGCCGAGGCCGCCGGGTGCGACACCGAGTCGCTGCCGGGCGGGACGGCCGCCGACCTGGTCGCCGAGATGACCCGTCGCCACGGCACCGCGCTCGCGGAGGTCCTGACGCGCTGCTCGCTGCTCGCCGCGGGCACACGCGTCGAGGGCGACGACGAGGTCCCCGACGGCGGCTCGCTCGACGTGCTGCCCCCGTTCGCGGGCGGCTGACCGGTCGGTCGACGCCGCCGACCTGCGACGACGTGTCCCGGGTCGGTCCGTCGCGCGGGGACGTAGGCACGGGGACGTAGGTCACTGTCCGGGACGCAGGTCGGCCGCGAGCCTGGGCCCATGACCGTCCCGCGCCCCGACGCGCGCACGAGCGACGTCCGCGCCCGCACGGGGACGCCCGGGCCGGTCGCCGGCCGCCCGATCGACCTCACGACGGCCCGCCTGCACCTCCGGCCGTTCCGGGCCGACGACGCGACCGCGCTCCATGCCTACCTCTCGCGGCCCGAGGCCGTCCGGTTCGAGCCGTACGGCGTCCTCGACCGTGACGCCGCGACCCGGGAGGCCGCGCGCCGCGCGCACGACCCGGCGTTCGTCGCGGTGACCCTGCGCCCCACGGGAGCCCTCGTGGGCAACCTGTACCTGGCCGAGGACGGGCCGACGGAGTGGCGCACCTGGCAGCTCGGGTACGTGTTCCACCCGGACCGGTGGGGGCAGGGCTACGCGACGGAGGCGTGCGCCGCGCTGCTGGACCACGCGTTCGCGGCCCTTGACGCGCGGCGCGTCGTCGCCCGGTGCGACCCGCGCAACCGCCGCTCGTGGACGCTGCTGGAGCGGCTCGGGATGCGGCGCGAGGGCCACCACCTCCAGGCCGCGAGCTTCACGACGGACGAGCACGGGCACCCCGTCTGGCACGACACGTTCGTCTACGCGCTGCTCGCGAGCGAGTGGACCGGCCCGCCGCGTTGACGCGCGGGTCAGCCCTCCTCGTCCGCCCGACGGGTGGCGCGGCGCAGGAGCTCGCGCAGCTCGGGGTCGTGCGGGGGTGTCGCTGCCTGGGTCGGTGCGATCTCGACGGCATGTGCCTCGAGCCAGGCAGCGATCTCCTCGATCGACAGGTGGGCGTCGCCGCCCACGGTCCGGACGAAGTGGTCGACCTCGCGCGGCTCGGCCCGCAGCGCGAGCCCGTTGAGCCGGTAGAAGACGTCGGTCAGCGTCCAGGCCAGCCGCTTGTTCCCGTCGAGCAGGGGGTGGGAGCGGTTCAGGCCGTCGAGGAGTGCGGCAGCCTTGGCGTGGAGGCCCTCGTAGGCCTCGACTCCCCAGACGACGGCAGAGGCACGCGTCAGCGCCGACGCGAGGGCGCCTTCGTCGCGGATGTAGAGGCCGAGCAGCTCGCAGAAGTCGAGCGCGTCCTCCATCTCGACGTACAGGTACTCGGTCATTGCGACAGCAGGTCGAGCGCCTCGCGGTTGTCGGCGATCGACTCGCGGATCGCCCGGGCGGCGGCAGCGCGTCGCTCGGCCCGCGCCGCGAGTGCCGCGTCCTCGTCCGCGGCGTGCAGGCGCGCCGCGTGCTCGCGGACCGCGATGGCGACGACGTCGGTCATGGTGCGCTTCTCGCGGTCGGCGACCGCCCGCAGGAGGTCCTCGTCGGCGGCGTCGAGCCGCAGCGTCATGGCCATGCACTCCTCCAGGGTGGCTAGGAGATACCAGGCTACGACGGATATCCAGCAGATACCAGGGGTGTCTCAGCCGCCGATCGCGCTCATCGGGCGGTCGGGCTGCCGGAACGTCGGCTCGCCGATGCCGTGACCGGCCTTCTTGCCCGCCAGGCAGCGCCGGAAGGCCTCCGCGACGGCCTCGTCGCCGACCTCCGCATCGCGCACGACGGCCCGCACGTCGACCTCGTCCTGCGCGAACAGGCACGCGCGGAGCTGACCGTCGGCGGTGAGCCGCAGCCGGTCGCACGCGGAGCAGAAGGGGGCGGTGACCGACGCGATGACGCCGACGGTCTCCGGGCCGCCGTCGACGGTCCACAGCTCCGCGGGGGCCGCGCCGCGCCCGGGCACCTCGGTGAGGGTGAATGCCGAGGTCAGACGGTCGAGGATCTCCGCCTGCGTGACCATCTGCGTCCGGTCCCACGTGTGCCCGCCGTCGAGCGGCATCTGCTCGATGAACCGCATCTGGTACCCGCGGTCGACCGCGAACCGGGTCAGGGCGACGACCTCGTCGTCGTTGACGCCGCGCATCGCGACGGCGTTGATCTTCACCGGGTGCAGGCCCGCGGCGTCGGCGGCGGCGATGCCCGCGAGGGTGTCGACGAGCTTGTCGCGCCGGGTCAGCTCCATGAACCGCCCGCGGTCGAGCGTGTCGAGGCTGATGTTCACGCGGGAGAGCCCGGCGTCGCGCAGCGGGGCGGCGAGGGCCGGCAGGCGCAGCGCGTTGGTCGTGAGCGAGACCTCGGGGCTGCCGTGCGGGCCCGTCAGGGCCGTGAGTCGGCGGACGACGTCCACGACGTCGACGCGCAGCAGCGGCTCGCCGCCGGTCAGGCGGATCTCGGTGATGCCGAGGTCGACACCGACGCGGGCGACGCGCACGATCTCGTCGGTCGAGAGCATCGTCTGGCGGGCGAGCCACGGGACGCCCTCGGCGGGCATGCAGTACGTGCAGCGCAGCGAGCAGCGGTCCGTGAGCGAGATCCGCAGGTCGTGGTGCGGGCGCCCGAACCGGTCGACGAGCGGCGCGACGGGCGTGGCCGTCGACCCGTCCGCCGGGACGGTGGAGCCGGACGGCGCGGGTGTCGACCGCGGGGGCGTCGCGCCCTCGTGCGGCGTGCTCGCCGTCGGCTCGTCCGGTGTCATGCCGCCATCGTCCGTCACTGCATCCCCACCCACACGTGGGAGCCGTCCGCGAGGACCTCCCGCTTCCAGACCGGCAGCTCGGCCTTGACGACCTCGACGAGCGCCCGGCAGACCTCGAACGCCTCCGCGCGGTGCGCGGTCGCGACCGCGCAGACGATCGCGGCCTCGCCGACCGAGAGCCGTCCGACCCGGTGGCTCACGGCCAGCCCGAGGACGTCGTCGTCGGCCGCGGCCTGCTCCGCGAGGCGCGTGAGCACCGCGGCGGCGTCGGGGTGCGCGCTGTACTCCAGCGCGACGACCTCTCCCTCGACGGACGGGTCGTGGTCGCGGACCAGCCCGACGAACGTCGCGACCGCCCCGGCCCGCGGGTCGCTCACGTGTTCCACGTGAAACAGCAGGTCAAGCGGCCGGTCCTCGATCCGCGCGAGCACGGTCATCCGTGGTCACTCCCGGTGACCTGGTCGAGCAGGTGGTCGAGCAGCGGGATCAGCGTCGCGAGGTTGTCGCGCACCCCGCCCGGCGACCCCGGCAGGTTCACGACGACGACCCCGTCCGGCGTGACGCCCGCGAGGCCCCGGGACAGGACGGCGGTCGGGACGGTCCGCGCCGACTCGCGCCGCAGCAGCTCGGCGATCCCGGGCAGCTCGCGGTCGACGACCGCCCGCGTGCCCTCCGGGGTGTGGTCGCGCGGTCCGACCCCGGTGCCGCCCGACGTCACGACGAGGCGCGCACCGTCGCGCACCGCGGCCTCGATCGCGTGCTGCACGGGCAGCGCACCGTCGGGCACGACGACCGGTGCCCCGACGTCGAGACCGGCGGCGCGGAGCAGGTCGCGCGCGAGCGGACCGGAGCGGTCCTCGCGGGTGCCGGCCGCCGAGCGGTCGGACACGACCACGACCGTGGCGCGACGCGCACCGCCGGTGCTGTCGGGGCCGCGCGTGCCGTCCGTCGTCATCGCGTCAGCCTAACGACGCACGCTCCGGTCGCCCGGGGTGCTCGTACCGTGGAAAACCCGCCCGGGCCCATGCCGTCGCCGCCGTCCCCCGAGCTGCTGGTCCTCGCGTCCGGCCCCCGAGGCTCGCCGCCGGTGCGTCCAACGGGTGCCGGCCGCGCTTGCCAGGACGCCGGGCGACGGCCGGGCGGATCCGCGCCGGACGGAACGAGGCGCGACCGACGGCCCCGGCCGGCCGTGCGGCACGATGGGCGCGTGACGCGACGCCCCCCGACCCGGCCCGGCCGCGGATGACGCCGCGGGACTGGCGGCGCAAGCGGCGTCTGCTGCTCAACGCGGCGGTCGTCCTCGTCGTCGGGCTGGCGGTCCTGCGCGTGGCGACGCGCGGCTCGACGGTGATCGCCGTCGCCGCGGTCCTCGCGCTGGCCGGCGGTGCGTGGCTCGCGGTCGACACGGTCCGTCGTCGTCGTGCCGGGCGTGAGCACGACGCCGGAGGGCATCGGGACGACCGACGGGGTGACCGCCGGACGTGGCGGAGGCCCCGCGCCTCACGGCGGGTAGGCTGACGCCTCGAAGCACGCGACAACTGAACACGCTGCTCGAACCGACGCGGGAGAGCTCCGGCCCACGTGCCGGACGCCGAAGGAGCAACCCTCCCCGGGAATCTCTCAGGCCCCTGTACCGCGACGGCGAGGCAACTCTGGAAAGCGGCCCGACCCGGCACCACGCCGGCAGGGCCCACCGACGGTGCAAGCCGGCGCGCCCCGGGCCACCACAGGCCACGGCGGACCGGCAAAACTCTCAGGTCGTGCGCCCTGCGCGTGCGGATGACAGAGCGGGGAGCCCACACGTCCGTGCCGGCGCGCGCGCCGGACGAGTCCCCGGAGCAGCCCTGTGACCGACCTCAGCTCGTTGCACGACGCCGTCGCCCGCACCGGCGCGCCCGCCGTCCCGCCCGTCGCGCTGTCCGCCGACGACACCGCCGTCGCGCTCACCGCCGTCGAGCACACGCCCGCCGCGGAGGTCTTCGCGGACCGCCACATCGGGCCGCGCGGCGAGGAGACGCTGCGCATGCTCGCGACCGTCGGCTACGACTCGATGGACGCGCTCGTCGACGCGGCCGTCCCGGCGTCGATCCGGACGGGCCGCGAGCTCGACCTGCCGGAGGCTCGCAGCGAGGAGGACGTCCTCGCGGCGCTGCGCGGCATCGCGGACCGCAACCAGGTCCTCACGTCGATGATCGGCCAGGGCTACTACGACACGGTGACGCCCGCGGTGATCCGCCGGAACGTGCTGGAGTCGCCCGCCTGGTACACGGCGTACACGCCCTACCAGCCGGAGATCTCGCAGGGCCGTCTGGAGGCGCTGCTGAACTTCCAGACGATGGTCACGGACCTGACCGGCCTGGACATCGCGAACGCGTCGCTGCTGGACGAGGCGACCGCGGTCGCGGAGGCCGTCGCGCTCATGTGGCGCGGGCAGAAGAACAAGCCCGGCACGGTCGTGCTCGACGCGGAGCTGTTCGGGCAGTCGCTCGCGGTCACGGTGGGCCGTGCGGAGGCGATCGGCCTGCCCGTCGTGGTGGCGGACCTGACCGACGGGCTGCCCGAGGTCGAGGGGACGCTGCTCGGGGTCGTCGTCCAGCAGGTCGGCGCGTCGGGCCTGGTGCGGGACCTGGGGCCGGTCGTCGCGCAGGCGAAGGAGCGCGGCGCGCTGGTGACGGTCGCGTCCGACCTGCTCGCGCTCACGGTCGTCCGCACGCCGGGGGAGCTCGGCGCGGACATCGCGGTCGGCTCGGCGCAGCGGTTCGGTGTCCCGCTGTTCGGTGGCGGCCCGCACGCGGCGTTCATGGCGGTCCGCAACGGGCTCGAGCGGTCGCTGCCGGGCCGGCTCGTCGGGGTGTCGGTCGACGCCGACGGCGCGCGCGCCTACCGGCTGGCCCTGCAGACCCGTGAGCAGCACATCCGCCGCGAGAAGGCGACGAGCAACATCTGCACGGCGCAGGCGCTGCTCGCGATCGTCGCGTCGATGTACGCCGTCTACCACGGGCCTGACGGCCTGCGGGCGATCGCGCGTCGCGTCCACGGCCACGCCCGCTCGGTCGCGATGGTGCTCACCGAGGTGGGTGTGACCGTCGAGCACGCGACGTTCTTCGACACCGTGCGCGCGGTCGTCCCCGGCAAGGCGGCGGAGGTCGTTCACGCCGCGGCGGGCCTCGGCGTGAACCTGTGGGCGCCCGACGCCGACCACGTGCAGGTCGCGTGCGACGAGCGGACCCGCACCGACCACGTGCTCGCCGTGGTGCTGGCCTTCGCGCAGGCCGGCACGACACGGCTCGAGGCGGACGAGGACGGCGACTTCGCGTTCGGCTTCGTCGGGGCGTCCGACGTCGACGGGCCGTCCGAGGCGCTCCCCGAGGCGCTGCGCCGGAGCACCCCCTTCCTGCAGCACCCCGTCTTCCACCTGCACCGGTCGGAGACCGCGATGCTGCGCTACCTGCGCCGGCTGTCCGACAAGGACCTCGCGCTCGACCGCACGATGATCCCGCTCGGCTCGTGCACGATGAAGCTCAACGCGACGGTCGAGATGGAGGCGATCTCCTGGCCGGAGTTCGCCGCGATCCACCCGTACGCGCCCGCCGACCAGACGCAGGGCTACGCCGAGCTCGTCACGGAGCTGCAGGACTGGCTCGCCGAGATCACGGGCTACGCGGCGGTGTCCGTGCAGCCGAACGGCGGCTCGCAGGGCGAGTTCGCGGGCCTGCTCGCGATCCACGCCTACCACCGCAGCCGCGGCGAGGAGCGCGACATCTGCCTGATCCCGGCGTCCGCGCACGGCACCAACGCGGCGTCGGCGGCGCTCGCGGGCCTGCGCGTCGTCGTCGTCGCGACGGCGCCGGACGGGTCGATCGACCTGGACGACCTGCGCGCCAAGCTCGACCAGCACGGCCCGCAGGTCGCGGCGATCATGATCACCTACCCCTCGACGCACGGCGTCTACGAGGAGGGCGTCCGCACGGTGTGCGACCTCGTGCACGACGCGGGCGGCCAGGTGTACATCGACGGCGCGAACCTCAACGCGCTCGTCGGCCTGGCCCGTCCGGGCGAGATCGGCGGCGACGTCAGCCACCTCAACCTGCACAAGACGTTCTGCATCCCGCACGGCGGCGGCGGCCCGGGCGTCGGCCCGGTCGCGGTCGCGGAGCACCTGGCGCCGTTCCTGCCGGGCGACCCGACGCCGACCGGCGACGCGACCACGTCGGCGGTGGCCCCGGTCTCCGCGGCCCCGTGGGGGTCGGCCGGCATCCTGCCGATCTCCTGGGCGTACGTCGCGCTCATGGGTCCCGACGGCCTGCGCGCCGCGACCGAGACCGCCGTGCTGGCCGCGAACTACCTGGCCACACGCCTCGCCCCGCACTTCCCGATCCTCTACACGGGCCCGAACGGGCTCGTCGCGCACGAGTGCATCCTCGACCTGCGCGACCTCACCAAGGAGACCGGGGTGACCGCGGAGGACGTCGCGAAGCGGCTCATGGACTACGGCTTCCACGCGCCGACGCTGTCGTTCCCCGTCGCGGGCACGCTCATGGTCGAGCCGACCGAGAGCGAGGACCTCGGCGAGCTCGACCGGTTCGTCGACGCGCTCGTCGCGGTCCGTGCGGAGATCGACGCCGTCGCGGCCGGCCGCTGGGCGGTCGAGGACTCGCCGCTGCGCCACGCCCCGCACACCGCAGCCAGCGTGGCGACCGACGTCTGGGACAAGCCGTACGGGCGCGAGCTCGCCGCGTTCCCCGTCGCGTCCCTGCGCGAGGGGAAGTACTGGCCGCCCGTCCGCCGCATCGACGGCGCACGCGGCGACCGGAACCTCATCTGCTCGTGCCCGCCGGTCGAGGCGTTCGCCGAGTGACCGGGCCGAGCACCCCTGCCGGAACGACCGAGCGCACGACCCCGACGAACGGAGCGACCGTGAGCGACCCGACCGAGGACGTCCTGTCCCCCCTGCACGACGAGCACGTGGCCCTCGGCGCGACGCTCACGTCGTTCGCGGGCTGGCAGATGCCGCTGCGCTACACGTCCGACCTGGCCGAGCACACCGCGGTCCGCACGGCCGCCGGGCTGTTCGACCTGTCCCACATGGGCGAGCTCGAGGTCACCGGCCCGCAGGCGGGGGCGGCGCTCGACGCGGCGCTCGTCGGCAACCTGTCGGGCCTCGCCGAGGGGCGCGCGCGGTACACGATGGTCGTCGACGAGCACGGCGGCGTGCTCGACGACCTCGTCGTCTACCGGCTCGCCGAGCAGAGGTACGTCGTCGTCGCGAACGCGTCGAACGTGGCCGTCGTGCGCGAGGCGCTGACCGAGCGTCTCGCCGGGTTCGACGCGACCCTCGACGACGCGTCGCTGCGCACCGCCCTGGTCGCGGTGCAGGGCCCGCGCGCGGAGGAGATCGTCGCGTCGCTGACCGAGCAGGCCGACGTCGACGCCGTGCGCGCGCTGAAGTACTACGCGTCGACCCCGGCGACGGTCGCGGGCATCGCCGCGCTCGCCGCCCGCACGGGCTACACGGGCGAGGACGGCTTCGAGCTGTTCGTGCCCGCCGACGACGCCCCCGCGCTGTGGCGTGCGCTGCTGGCCGCGGGCGAGCCGCACGGCCTCGTGCCCGCCGGGCTGTCGGCCCGCGACAGCCTCCGTCTGGAGGCGGGCATGCCGCTCTACGGCAACGAGCTCGACCGCACGACCACCCCGTACGACGCGGGCCTCGGCCGCGTGGTCCGCCTCGACAAGGTCGACGACCAGGGGCGGCCGCTGCCGTTCGTCGGGCGCGACGCGCTCGCGGGCCGGTCCGACTCCGAGCCCGCCCGGGTGCTCGTCGGCCTGGAGGGGCTGGGGCGTCGTGCCGCGCGCCACGGGTATGCCGTGCTGGCGTCCGCCGCACCCGACGCCCCGCACGTCGGCACGGTGACGTCCGGCGCCCCGTCCCCGACGCTCGGGCACCCGGTGGCCATGGCGTACGTGACGCCGGAGGTCAGCGGACAGGGCACGGAGCTCGCCGTGGACGTGCGCGGTCGGGCCGAGCCCGTGCGCGTGGTGGCCCTGCCCTTCTACCGTCGTCCTCGGTGACGGTCGACGACCGCTGCCTGCCGGACCTGCTGGACCCCGTTCGCACCGCCTGACCCGTTCGACCCGCTCGCGCCGGACCGCCGTCCGCCCGCCGTGACCGACCAGGAGACGCCATGACCGCTCTGCCCACCCACCTGCACTACACGCTCGAGCACGAGTGGCTCGACGACTCCACGCCCGCGACCGTCGGCATCACGTCGACCGCCGCCGAGGCGCTGGGCGACATCGTCTACCTCGAGCTCCCCGCGGTCGGCGAGCAGGTCGTCGCGGGCGCCGTGGTGGGCGAGATCGAGTCGACCAAGTCCGTGTCGGAGCTGTTCTCGCCGGTGTCCGGCACCGTCGTCGAGGTCAACCAGGACGCGGTCGACGACCCCTCGCTCGTCAACGCGGACCCCTTCGGCCGCGGCTGGCTGCTCAAGGTCGACGTGTCCTCGACCGGACCGCTGCTGACCGCCGAGGAGTACGAGGCGCACGCCGCGGGTTGACCGTTGAACTGACAGGGCGTCAGCATCGTTTATCGGACCAAACGGTCGGACCGCTATCGGCCGAACGGGTGAACACTCGCACCAGCGAGCATCTCGGTGTATCTGCATCGGACACTGACGTTCATTGTGGGTGGCAGCGAGACCGGTACGGAGCCTGTGCGAACGAGTTGGTGAAAGTGGCGTCATGACGCCCTGGATGTCGCCTCTCATCCGGTACGCCGCCCCAGGCGGAGCCGGAGAAGTCGGCATCCAAGCAGCACAACCGGAGGACACGATGAGCATGCTGGAGACGAGCGAGACGGTCGGGACCGTCACCGAGGCGCTCACGCGCCGTGAGCGTGTGGTGCTCGGCGAGCTCGCCGAGGACGTGACGCTCGAGGAGATCGCGACCCGACTGTTCGTGACGCGCAACACCGTCAAGTCCCAGGTCCGCAGCGTCTACCGCAAGATCGGCGTCTCGACGCGCGCCGAGGCGGTGGCGTGGGCCGTCGCGCACGGCATCCGCTGAGCACCACCTGAGCAGCACCAGCCGACTTCACGGCGGCCCGGGCGACCGGGCCGCCGCACGGTCTGCCCGCCCCTGACGTGCGGGCCTGGCAGACTCACCGCATGACCCCTCCGGTGCTCGTCGTCGCGGCCGCCATCGTCGACGACCTGGACGAGCCGAGGGTCCTGCTCGCCGCCCGTCGTGCGGTGCCGGCGAGCCTCGCGGGTCGATGGGAGTTCCCCGGCGGCAAGGTCGACGCCGGGGAGACGCCCGAGGCGGCCCTGCACCGCGAGCTCCGCGAGGAGCTCGGCGTCCGGGTGGCGCTCGGCGACGAGCTGGTCGGCCCGGACGACGGCGCGTGGCGCCTCACCGAGCAGTACGAGATGCGCCTGTGGCTCGCCGAGATCGTCGACGGCGTCGCCGAGGCGCTCGTCGAGCACGACGACGTCCGGTGGCTGCCCGAGGGGCAGTGGCTCGACGTGCCGTGGCTCGACGCGGACGTCCGCATCGTCCAGGCGCTGGTCAGCCGCGTCGGCGACGTCGTGCGCTGAGGCGGCTGACCGGTCGCGCGCCCAGGCGGCTGACCGACCGGGTCAGGTCACCAGCGGTGGAGGGTGTTCCCCGTGCACGTCATGCCCGTGCCGCGGCAGAACGAGCACTCGCCCTTCCAGCGGCGCCGCCCCTGTCCCTCGCAGTGCTCGCACTCGCTCACGTTGCTGCTGCACTCGTCGCACTTCGTCATGTCTGCCTCCTCGCCTGGGCTCGTCGTCTGAGGTGTCCCGTTGGATGGCATCGGCACTTGGCGCGTCCGCTTGAGCGACCCGCGACCGACCCCCCTGGCGGGGGTCGTCGAAGGGTGACGGTGGAGCGCTCCCATGCCCGGGTTCAGGCGGTCTGTCCACGGCCCCCCCGGGAAGATCGCCCGTTCGGCCCAGTCGTCGCGCGCAGCCCTTCCGGGGTCAGGTGAGGGCGGCCGTGGCCCGTCGGACGCCCTCGGAGATCGTCGCGGCCGACGCGGCGAGGTTGAGCCGCACGAAGCCGGCGCCCTGCTCCGCGCCGAACGTCGGACCCGGGTTGACCGCCAGCCGGCCACGCTCCAGCAGCAGCCGAGCCGGGTCGGCGCCGTCGCGCACCGCGGGCACGCCGCGCAGGTCGAGCCACGCGAAGTACGTCGCGTCCGGCGGCGTCCACACGGCCGCGGGCAGGTGCTCGGCCAGCAGGTCCGCGAGCAGACGCTGGTTGCTGCGCAGGCCGGACAGCACGTCCTCCAGCCAGGACCCGCAGTCGCGCAGCGCCGTCGCATGCGCGATCGCGCCGAGGTGGCTGACGCCGTGCAGGACGATCTCCGGCATGCGGGCCAGGTCGGCGACCGCGTCCGGACCGGGCACCGCGACGGCCGCCTTCAGGCCGGCCAGGTTGAACGCCTTCGACGCCGAGTGCAGGGCGATCGCCGACGGGACGACCGTCGTCGTCGGGACGAACGGCAGCGGCTGCCCCGGCGCGTCGGTGCCGGCGTCCGTGCCGGCGTCCGTGCCCGTGACGAGCGGCGCGTGGATCTCGTCGGCGACGACGCGCACGCCCGACCGCTCCGCCAGGGCGCCGACCGCGGCGAGCTCCGCGCCGGTGTGCAGCGTGCCCGTCGGGTTGTGCGGGTGGCACAGCAGGTAGGCCGCACGACGCCCGCCCGCGGTCGCGTCGGCGAACGCCCGCTCCAGCGCCGCCAGGTCGAGGCGGCCGTCCGGGGACAGCGGCGCGGTCACCGGTCGTCTGCCGGCGTGCTCCACGAACTGCACGAACGGCGGGTACACGGGCGGGTTGACGACGACCGCGTCCCCCGGGTCGGTGACGAGCTGCAGGACCTCGACGATCCCCAGCATGACGTCGGGCACGAGCCGGCAGCCCGGGACGGGCACGTCCCACCCGTACCGGTCGGCGGCGAACGCGGCGAGCGCCTCGGCGTAGGCCGGGCCGAACACGTAGCCGGTGTCGCCCGCACGCATCGCGTCCGACACCGCACGCACCACCGGCTCCGGCTGCGGGACGTCCATCTCCGCGACGTACATCGGCAGCACGTCCGGCGGGTAGCGCCGCCACTTCTGGCTCGTGCGGCGGCGCAGGGCGTCGAGGGGGACGGTGTCGAAGATCGTCGGCGCGCCGCGGTGCTCCACCCGGCCGACCCTAGCCGTCGGCCGCGGCCCGGGCCGGGCGGGTGGACCCGCGCGACCCTGCCGTCGGCCGCGGCCCGGGCCGGGCGGGTGGAACCCGCGCGCGGGGTGTGCCCGCGCCGGGCGGAGGGCGTCGGGCGGGCGTCTGCGTCGGGCGGAAGGCATCGGGTCCGGCGTGAGCGCCCGGCGAGGACGGCGAAGGGGCCGGGTCGCGTGGACCCGGCCCCTTCGTGCGGTGTCACGACCGTCGGCCCGTGACCGCCGTCAGAGCGTCGCGCGGACCGCCCGCGTCGCCTGGATGATGTGCTCGAGCGACGGGGTGACCTCCTCGTAGCGGCGCGTCTTGAGGCCGCAGTCCGGGTTCACCCAGAGCTGGTCGAGCGCGATGGCCTTGACCGCCTCGGTGAGGAGCTCTTCGACCTCGCCCTCGCTGGGCACGCGCGGCGAGTGGATGTCGTAGACGCCCGGGCCGACCGCGCGCGGGTAGCCCGCCGCCGCGATGTCGCCGAGGATCTCCATCTTCGAGCGGGCCGCCTCGATGGACGTGACGTCGGCGTCGAGGCCGTCGATCGCGCCCATGATCTGGCCGAACTCCGAGTAGCAGAGGTGCGTGTGGATCTGGGTGTCCTCGCGCACGCCGGCCGTCGACAGGCGGAACGAGCGGACCGACCAGTCGAGGTAGGCCGCGTGGTCCTCCCGGCGCAGCGGGAGCAGCTCGCGCAGTGCGGGCTCGTCGACCTGGATGATGCCGATGCCGGCGGCCTCCAGGTCGGCGATCTCGTCGCGCAGGGCGAGCCCGACCTGGTTCGCCGTGTCGCCGAGGGGCTGGTCGTCGCGGACGAACGACCACGCGAGGATCGTCACCGGGCCGGTGAGCATGCCCTTGACCGGCTTCTCCGTGAGGGACTGCGTGTACGACGTCCAGGCGACCGTGATGGGCGCCGGGCGGGACACGTCGCCCCACAGGATCGACGGGCGGGTGCAGCGCGAGCCGTAGGACTGGACCCAGCCGTTCGTCGTCACGGCGAACCCGTCGAGGTTCTCCGCGAAGTACTGCACCATGTCGTTGCGCTCGGGCTCGCCGTGCACGAGCACGTCGAGGCCGATGCTCTCCTGCAGGTCGACGACGCGGCGGATCTCCGCCTTCATCTCGTCCTCGTACTGCTCGGCCGTGAGCTCGCCCTTGCCGAACGCGGCGCGGGCCTTGCGGATCTCCGGCGTCTGCGGGAACGAGCCGATGGTCGTCGTGGGCAGCGGCGGCAGGTCGAAGCGCGCGGCCTGGGCGGCCTTGCGGGACTCGAAGTCGCCGCGGTTGAACGCGTCCTCGCCGAGGGCGGCGACGCGCTCGCGCACCTCGGGGCGGACGACGCCCGGCGCGTTGCGGCGCGAGGCCACCGCGTCCGAGGCCGCGAGGAGCTGCTCGTGGATCGCCTCGCGGCCCTCGGTGAGGCCCTCGGCGAGGGTCACGACCTCGGTGACCTTCTGGTCGGCGAACGCGAGCCACTGCTTCAGCGTCGGGTCGAGCGTGGGCTCGTCCTCGACGTCGTGCGGCACGTGGAAGAGCGACGTGGACGTGCCGACGGTGACGGCGGCGGCGCCGAGGTTCTCGAGCTGCTCGAGCACCGCGAGCTTCGCGTCGAGGTCCGCGCGCCAGATGTTGTGGCCGTCGACGACGCCCGCGACGAGGGTCTTCGACTCCAGGCCGGGGACCGCCTCCGTCGGGGCCGGGCCGCGCACCAGGTCGACGCCGATCGCCTCGACGTCCGTCGCGGCGAGCACCGGGAGGGCTGCGCGCAGGTCGCCGTAGGGGGCGGCGACGAAGATCGCCGGGCGGTCCTCGACCGCGGTCAGCGCACCGTAGGCCTCGACGACCGACGCCAGCAGACGCTCGACGGGCACGTCGACCGAGTCCGACACGAGGGCCGGCTCGTCGAGCTGCACCCACGTCGCCCCGGCCGCGGCCAGGTCGCGCAGCAGCGCGGCGTAGACGGGGAGGACGTCCTGGAGGCGGTCGATCGGGGCGAAGCCCTCCGGCGAGCCCTCCGCGGCCTTGGCCAGCGCGAGGAACGTCACCGGGCCCACGATGACGGGGCGCGTGACGACGCCCTCGGCGAGCGCCTCGGCGAACTCGCGGACCGGGCGGTCGCTCGCGTACCGGAACGTCGTCTCCGGGCCGATCTCCGGCACCAGGTAGTGGTAGTTCGAGTCGAACCACTTGGTCATCTCGAGCGGCAGGTCGTCGCCGCGGCCGCGCGCGACCGTCGAGTAGCCCGCGAGGTCGAGGCGACCGTCCGCGTCGACGAGGTCCGCGAACCGGGGCGGCACCGCGCCGAGGACGGTCGCCGCGTCGAGCACGTGGTCGTAGAACGAGAACGCGCTGGGGATCGCGGGCACGTCGGTGCGCAGGCCGAGCTCGGCGAGACGCTTGCGCGTGCGGCGGCGCAGGTCGGCGGCCACGGCCTCGAGCTCGTCGGCGGACGAGCGGCCCGCCCAGAACGACTCGATGGCCTTCTTGAGCTCGCGGCGCGGGCCGATCCGGGGGTAGCCCAGGACGGAGCCGGCGGGGAACGTGGGGGTGGTACGTGCGGTCATCGCGGTGTCTGTCCCTCGTGGGTGGGGTCGGTGGCCGTCGGGGCCGGTGCGGCCGTGGGGATCGGTCGGGCGGAGCCCGGTGCGGCCTGACGGCCGTCGCGCGCCCCGCCGTCCAGACCCGCTCCTTCGAGCAGGTCGAGCGCGGCGTGGTGCTGGTTGAACGTGTACAGGTGGACGCCGGGGGCGCCGCCGTCGAGGACGCCCTGGACCAGGTCGACCCCGGCGCGGATACCGCGGCGGTGCCGGTCGAGGTCGTCGTCCGCGGCGCCGAGCAGGTCGAGCAGGTCGCGCGGCACGGGCACGCCCGTGAGGTCCTGCACGCGCAGCAGCCGGGCCGGGTCGGTCGCCGGGATGATGCCCGGGATGATCGGGATCGTCACGCCGGCGTCGCGGGCCTCCGCGACGAGCCCGAGGTAGGCCTCGGCGTCGAAGAACACCTGCGTGATCGCGAAGTCGGCGCCGGCCTCCTGCTTGGCGAGGAGCGACGCGACGTCCTGCGCGCGCGTGCCGCCGGTCGCGGCGTTGCCCCGCGGGAACGCGGCGACCGCGATCGACAGCGGGCGGACCCGGGCTCGCACCGCCTGCGACGGGCTGCCCGCGCAGCGGCGCGACTCGATCTCGCGCAGCAGCTCGACGAGCTCACCCGCGGTGTGCAGGCCGTCGGGGTGCGGCTGCCAGTCGGGCTGGCCGACCGGCGGGTCGCCGCGCAGCGCGAGGAACGACCGCGCACCCTCGTCGAGGAACTCCTCGACGATCGTCGTGATCTCCTCGCGCGACGTGCCGACGCAGGTGAGGTGGGCGATCGGGTTGAGCGACGTCTCCCGCAGCAGGCGTCGCACGAGCGCGCGCGTCGTCTGGCGCGTCTTGCCGGACGCGCCGTACGTCACCGAGACGAAGTCCGGGTGGGCGTCGGCGAGGTGCTGGATGGTGTCCCAGAGGCGCGGGGCGGCGTCCGGGTTCCGCGGCGGGAACAGCTCGAACGACACCGTCGGGCGGTCGACGGCCGCGAGGGGGCGGACCTCGCCGTTGACGTGCGGGCCGGTCGTGCGCCGGCTCGGCGTCCCGTCGGCCGTGGCGGTGCTCGGGTCGTCGGCCGGGACGGGCGCGCTCAGCGGGACGCTCGCGGCGCCGAGCGTGGGGGCGCTCACCGGCGGCCTGCCCGCGCCTGGAGGTGCGGGTCGGCCCGGTGGGTACCGGGACACACGTCGTGCAGGGACATCGTTCACTCCATCGACCCTGGCGGAAGCACCCACACCCTCGCCAGGAGGGGGGTTGCTGCGGCGTCGTCGAGCCAGGTCTCTCGGCCGCTCTGGATGGTTGTCGCGATGCTAGACCGCCGACCACATGGTGGGCAACGTCGCTCGCGTGTTGAGACGACGGTGTCCGAGCCGGTAGCGGCGAGGGTCGGGCAGGCGGGCTGCGCGGGACGAGGTGCCGGGCCTTCCCGGCGGAGGAGGGGCATCGCCTGTCGGGCTGCGACGTGCTGGTGGCGGCGACGGGTCAGCGGCGGCGAGGGTCAGTGGCGAGACGGGGCAGTGGCGGCGACGGGTCGCTGGCGGCGACGGGTCAGTGACGACGGCGGGGCGTCAGGTGGCCGGGGCGGAGCCGGCTGCGCTGCGTCGGGACGTCGAACCAGGACGTCGGCGACCCGGCGGGCACGTCGCGCAGCCCGTCCTGGACGGCGGCGAGGACCTCGGCGTCGACGGTCGACGGGTCGGACATCGCCGCGGCGGCCGCCTGGACGGCGTCGAGCCGTCCCTGGGCGTCGGGCGTGTCGGTCATGGCGGGAATCCTAGCCCGCACCCGAACGGGTGCCACGGGGCCGCCGGGGCCGTCACTCGATGGGTGCAACCCTCACCCGGCGGGGGTCGCAGGGCTCACCGAGGGGCACGTCGCGAGGTGGTCGTCGACCAGCCCGCACGCCTGCATCGCGGCGTAGGCGGTCGTCGGACCCACGAACCGGAAGCCGAGCGACTTGAGCTCGCGGGCGAGCGCCTTGGACTCGACGGTCGTCGCGGGGACGTCCGCCCAGGTCGCGGGCCTGGTCCGCGTCGACCGGTCGGGCGCGTGCGACCACAGCACCGCGTCGAGCGTCCTGCCGTCGGCGTGCAGCGCGCGTAGGGCCCGCGCGTTGGCGATCGTCGCCTCGATCTTGGCGCGGTTGCGCACGATGCCCGCGTCGGCCATGAGGCGCGCGACGTCGTCGTCCCCGAACTCGGCGACCACCTCCGGGTCGAAGTCGGCGAACGCGGCCCGGAAGGCGGGCCGCTTGCGCAGGATCGTGATCCAGGCGAGCCCCGACTGGAACCCCTCGAGCGCGAGCCTCTCGTAGAGGGTGTGCTCGCCGTGGACCGGCTTGCCCCACTCGTCGTCGTGGTACTGCTCGTAGAGGGGGTCGCCGTCGCCGAAGCACCGGCCGGTGACGAGCCGGCGGCTCGGGGTGGCGTCGGGGACGTCGGGCGTCTCGGCGGCGTCGGAGGTCTGCGTGGTCACGTCGTCAGTCTGGCGCGCGACGCCGACAGCGTGCGGTCGGACGCGGAGGCCGGAGGGTGCGGGGGTCGCCGACGAGGGCTGTGGACGGCTCGCGATCGGTCCAGGGCCGCCCGACCCCTCCGCGACTCACGCCCCCGCTCGTCCCTCCGCCCGGGCGACGAGCGCCGCGATGCCGTCGAGCAGCAGAGTCGTGCCGAACGAGACCGGCCCGTCGTCCAGCGCGGATCCGAACGCCCCGGCGGTCGCGGCCCGGACGAGTGCGGGGTGCTCGTCGGGCGTCGCGACGGCCAGCAGCATCCCGTCCATGTCGTAGGACCGTGACGTCGCCTCCTGCACCGCCCGCTCCCGGTCCGTCCAGGAGGCGAACAGCCGCAGCTCGTCGAGCTGGTGGCTCGCGAGCGTCCCGACGGCCGCGACCTTGGTCGCCTCGTCGAGCGGCGTGTCCTCGAGCGCGGCGACCATCGCCTCCATCCACGCCAGGCGGTTGGGCCCGACGGCGTGCAGGACCGTGCCGGTCTGCGCGAGCCACGGGTGCGAGAACAGGACGGGCTGCTGGATCGAGACGAGCAGCTCGACGCGTGCCCGCCAGTCGCCGACCTCGCGCCCGACGACGGGCGGCCGGCCGCTCGCACGGTCGGCCATGAGGCTGACGACCTCGTCCTTCGACGACACGTACCGGTAGAGCGACATGGTCGTGAACCCGAGCGACTCGGCGAGCCGTGCCATCGACACCGCGCCGATGCCCTCCGCGTCGGCCAGCGCGATCGCCGCGTCGGCGATCTGGTCGAGCGTGAGGCTCGGGCGCGGGCCGCGTCGCGGCGGCTCGGGGGACCGCCACAGGACGGCCAGGTCGGGCGGGAGCGCGGAGGCGTCGACCGTCGTGGTCGGCGGGGCGGTCTCGGCGCGGGCGGCCTCCCGGCGTGCCTTCTCGGCCTCGCGGGCGGCGCGCTGCTGCGCGAGGGCGGCGTCGCGCGCGGCCTTCTCGGCCTCGCGCAGGGCCCGGCCGGCCTCCCGTGCGGCGTCGCGGGCGGCGCGCTCGCGCTCGGCCTGGGCGCGCTCGGCCTCGCGGCGGGCCTCGGTCTCGCGGCGGACCCGTTCCCGCTCGACGTCCTGGAGGGCGCGCTCGCGGGCGGCCTCGGCCTGCTGCAGGGCCTTGAGGCGGTCACGCTCGGCCTTCTCGTCGTCGCGCCGGCGCCGGTCGGCCTCCTTGTGCGCGCGGTCGGCGTCCTTGGCGGCGTCGCGCTCCGCCTTCTCGCGGTCGCGGCGGGCGCGGTCGGCCTCCTTGGCGGCGGCCCGGTCGGACTTCTCGCGGTCGCGGCGCAGCGCCTCGGCCTCCTTGCGGGCGTCGTCGGCCTCGCGGCGGGCGACCTCGGCGGCGTGGGCGTCGGCGGTCCCGGGGGCGTCGCTGGTCCCGCCGTCCGCGCGTGGGGCGGGTCCGTCGTCCGTGCCGCGGCCCTCGCCCGGGGCGCGTCGGTCCGTCCCGCGCCCCTCGTCGGTCCCGCGGCCGACGCCTTCGGCGCGGCCACCGTCCGGCTCGCCGTCGGCGGCCCCGTGGTCCTCGTCGGGGTTCGGGTTCGCTGCGTCGTCCACCGTCGTACCTCCTTGACGTCCGATCCTATAAGTGTGTATGACATACACACACAGTTTACGACGTACACAGAAGGGGGATCGCGATGACCGCACCGATCGTCGTCGCCCGCGGGCTGCGCAAGTCCTACGGCGACCTCACCGTCCTCGACGGCGTCGACCTCGACGTCCACCAGGGCGAGGTGCTCGCCCTGCTCGGCCCCAACGGCGCCGGCAAGACCACCACCGTCCGCATCCTGTCGACGCTCCTGCGGCCCGACGGCGGCACCGCGACCGTCGCGGGGGCCGACGTCGTGCGCGACCCGGCCCGCGTCCGCAGCGCCATCAGCCTCACCGGCCAGTACGCCGCCGTCGACGAGCTGCTCACGGGGGAGGAGAACCTGCGGCTCATGGCGCGGCTCGCGCACCTCGGCCCGCGGGAGGTCCGCACCCGCACGGCCGACATGCTCGCGCTGTTCGACCTCACCGACGCCGCGCGCCGCCTCGTCAAGACCTACTCGGGCGGCATGCGCCGCCGCCTCGACCTCGCCGTGAGCCTGCTCAGCCGTCCCCAGGTCGTCTTCCTCGACGAGCCGACCACGGGCCTCGACCCGCGCAGCCGCGGTGACCTGTGGGACGTCATCCGGGGCGTCGTCGACGCGGGCGCGACCGTCCTGCTCACCACGCAGTACCTCGAGGAGGCCGACCGGCTCGCCGACCGCATCGTCGTCGTCGACCACGGCCGCGTCATCGCCGACGGCACCGCCGCGCAGCTCAAGCGCACGGTCGGGTCGGCGCACGTCGAGCTCGTGCTGCGCGACGGCACCGTGCAGCGCGTCCCCACCGACGGGTCCGTCGGCGACGTGCACCGCATCCTCGGCGACGTCGGCACCCGCGCGGCCGAGGTCGCCGCCTGGCAGGTCCGCGAACCCACGCTCGACGACGTGTTCCTCACGCTCACCGGCCGACCGACCACCACCGGGACGACCGGCCACACGACCGCCCGGCCCGACGAGGACACCCTCGCCGCCGCCGGCCCGCACCCCCGGGAGACCCGATGACCGCCCTGCTCGCCCCCGCCGCACCCACCGGCCGGCCCGACGTCGGGCAGACGCTGCGGGACACGACGGCCCTCGTCGGCCGGACCGTGCGCCGCACCACCCGGCAGCTCGACACGCTCCTGCTGTCCGTCCTGCTGCCCGTGATGCTCCTGCTGATGTTCACGTACGTGTTCGGCGGGGCGATCGACCCCAGCGGCCGCTACGTCGACTTCGTCGTACCGGGCATCATCCTGCTGACCGCCGGCTACGGCGCCGCCAACACCGCGGTCGACATGGCGTCCGACATGACCAACGGCATCATCGACCGGTTCCGGTCCATGCCGATCCGGGCGACCGGAGTCGTCACCGGGCACGTCGTCGCGAGCATGGTCCGCAACGCCGTCTCGACGGCGCTCGTCATCGGCGTCGCGTTCCTCGTGGGGTTCAGCCCGCAGGCGACGGTGCTCGGCTGGCTCGGCGCGCTGGGCGTCGTCGCGCTGTTCGTCCTGGCCCTCACGTGGGTCGGGGTGGCCGTCGGGATCCTGTCGTCCGGGCCGGAGGCGGCCAGCGGCTTCACGTTCTTCATCCTGTTCCTGCCGTACGTGTCGAGCGCGTTCGTCCCGCCGGAGTCGATGCCGTCGGTGCTCGAGACCATCGCGGCGTGGAACCCGGTCACGCCGGTCACGGACACGATGCGCGGGCTGCTGCTCGGCCTGCCGGTCGAGACGTCGACGTGGGTCGCGGCCGTCGCGTGGTGCGTCGGGATCTTCCTGGTCGCCCGCGTGGCGGCGGGGCTGCTGTTCCACCGCCGCCGCTGACCGCGCCGACCCCGTCGTGGTGCCCGCAACCCACCTGGGGTGGGGCACGAGGACGGGGTCGCCGGATGCCTGAGGGCGGGCGGGCGCTCACCTGCCTCGACCCCGTCCTGGTGCCCGCGACCCGCGTGCGGGCGGGCACCAGGACGGGGTCGTCGCATGTCCGAGGACGGACGGGTGGGGCAGGGGCGGGCGGGGCTGGGGCGCGTCAGCGGAGGGTGGCCAGTGCCTTGCGGATGCGGGCCGGGGAGACAGGGACGGGCGTGCCGAGCTGCTGCGCGAACAGGCTGACCCGCAGCTCCTGCAGCAGCCACCGGACCTCGACGAGCGCCGCGTCGCGCGCGTCGTCGGGCGCCGACGAACCGGCCTTCGCGACCGCGTCGGCGTACAGGTCCTCGACCTCGTGGACCTGCCACGCGAGGTCGCCGTCGCGCTGCGGGTTCTCCGCGGCCTTGGTCAGCCGGTGCCGGGCCGCGCGCAGGTACCGCGCGAGCTGCGGGAGCCGCTCCGCGCCGACCTCGGAGACGAACCCGTCGTGCACCAGGTCGGCCGACTGCGCGCGGACGTCCTGCACGGTCGCGAGCAGCGCGAGGCTCGCCGACGCACGCAGGTCGGCCTCGAGCTCACGCCACGCGCCGAGCACCGCGACGAGGTCCGCGACCACCGCGTGCACGGTGTCCTCCAGACGGTCCCGGACGGCCTGCCGCAGCGCGGCGTACGCGTCGCCGTCGCGGACGTCCGTCGGGGTGCGGGCGGGCGTGGCCGCTCGCAGGTGCGCCGCCATCAGGCGGTCGACGGCCGCGAGCTGGACGTCCCGGACCAGCGCCTCGGTGCTCGGGTACGGCGTCGCGGCCAGCACCAGTGCCTGGGTGCCCGTCCAGCGGCTCGACACGCGCCCCGTCGCGAGGCCGACGTCGAGCAGCAGCAGACGCCGCAGGCCGCGCGCCGCGGACGACCCCACCGCTGCCTCGTCCGCGAGCGTCCGCACCGCGACCGACGAGCCCTCGTCGACGAGCGTCGGGAACGCCCGCACGCGCTGACCGCCCGGCGTCGTCGCCTCCAGGACCTCCGGGAGCCGACCGCTCGGCAGGTCGTCGGGCCAGGTCCGCAGGCCCGTGCGCTCGAGCGAGACCGCGGGCGTCGGCGGCGTCGAGGGGGCGGGTGACGCGCCGCCGTCGGGGGCGGTCCCTCCGTCGGCGGTGCCCCGACCGGCGCCCCCACCGGCGTCGGCACCGCGACCGCCACCGCCCGGTGCCGCGGCACCGCCACCACCCGGCGTCGCGGCACCGCTACCACCCGGCGTCGCCGCACCGGCGCCTGCCGCGCGCGCCTCCTCCATCGCCGCCCGCACGGCCGTCCGCACGGCGGAGTCGACCGCCTCCTGCGTGCGGTCCGCGAGCCGGCGCTGCAGCACGAGCAGGTCCTTGCCCTCGTCGACCACGCCGCCCCGGTCGCCGACGACGCGGAACGTCATGCGCAGGTGCGGGGGCAGCTTGTCGTCGTCGAACGCGTCGTCGGGCACGTCGACGTCGCGCAGGTCGCGGACGGCCCGCCGGAACAGGTCGCGGAACGAGGGTGCGGCGTCGCCCGCGCGGACGGTGTCCTCCCACGACGCGGTGTGCTCGGTGAGCCAGGCGTCGACCGCGCGCGCGACGTCGGGCGCGGGCACGAGCTGGACGCGCACGGGCTTGGGCAGCGAGCGGATGGTCGCGGTGACGAGCTCCTCGCGCAGTCCCGGGACCATCCAGCCGAACCCGTCGGGGGTGAGCCGCGCGAGCGCGGTGAGCGGGACGTGGACGGTCACGCCGTCGGCCTCGGTGCCGGGCTGGAACTGGTAGGTGAGCGGCAGGCGCAGGTCGCCCTGCGGCCAGCGGGACGGGAACGCGGACTCGTCGATCGACTCGGCGTCGTCGGCGACGAGCAGCTCGCGCGTGAAGGTCAGCAGGTCGGGGTCGCGGCGGCGCGCGGACTTCCACCACTGGTCGAAGTGCCGGGCGGAGACGACGTCGGACGGGACGCGCTCGTCGTAGAAGTCGAACAGGACGTCGTCGTCGACGACGAGGTCGCGGCGGCGGGCCCGTGCCTCGAGCCCTTCGGCCTCGGCGAGCAGGCGGCGGTTCTCGTGGAAGAACTGGTGGTGCGTGGTCCACTCGCCCTGCACGAGCGCGTGCCGGACGAACAGCTCGCGGGCGTGCTCGGGGTCGACCTTCGCGTACAGGACGCGGCGCTGCGCGACGATCGGCACGCCGTACAGCAGGACCTTCTCGAACGCGGTGGCCGCGCCCTGCTTCGACGACCACGCGGGCTCGGAGTACGTGCGCTTGACCAGGTGCGCGCCGACCTCCTCGGCCCACTCGGGCTGGATGCGCGCGGCGTCGCGGGCCCACAGGCGGGACGTCTCGACGAGCTCGGCGGCCATGACCCACGCGGGCGGGCGCCTCGACAGGGCGGACCCGGGGAAGATCGCGAACCGCGCCCCGCGTGCGCCGAGGTACTCGTTGCGCGCGCGCCGGTCGGGCCGTCGACCGCGTGCACCACCGGCGGCGCCGCGGGCGGGTGCGGCGACCTCGGTCGCCTCCTGCATGCCGATGTGCGAGAGCACGCCCGCGAGGACGCTCACGTGGATCCGGTCGGCGTCCCACTCGAGGCGCAGGCCGCCGGGCCCGAGATCGGCACTCCCGTCCGAGATCGGTACCTCGAGGTCACGACCTCGGTCGGGAGTGCCGATCTCGGCGACGCGTCGAGCGGGACGTGGCGGGGACACCGGGATGCCGAGCGGCTTCGCGAGCTCCCGGAGCTGCGCGACGACGTCCTGCCACTCGCGGATCCGCAGGTAGTTGAGGTGCTCCGAGCGGCACAGGCGGCGGAACGCGTTGCCCGACAGGTCCCGCTGCTGCTCGCGCAGGTACTCCCACAGGTTGAGGTAGGACAGCAGGTCGGACGTCGGGTCGGCGAAGCGCGCGTGCGCCTGGTCCGCCTTGTCGCGCTCGTCGGCGGGGCGCTCACGAGGGTCCTGGATGGACAGCGCGGCGGCGACGATCATGACCTCGCGCGCGACACCCCGTCGGCCGCCCTCGACGATCATCCGGGCGAGCCGCGGGTCCATCGGGAGCTGGGCGAGCGCGCGGCCCGTGTCGGTCAGGCGCGTCACCGACGACGTCCGCCCGTCGGGGCCCGTCACGGGGACCGTCTCCAGTGCGGCGAGCTCGGTGAGGAGCTGCACGCCGTCCCGGACCGCGCGCACGTCGGGCGGGTCGACGAACGGGAAGCCCGTCACGTCGTCGGGTGTCGCCGCGACTCCCACCGCGATCATCTGCAGGATCACCGACGCGAGCGACGTCCGCAGGATCTCCGGCTCGGTGTACATCGGCCGGGCCTCGAAGTCCGTCTGCGAGTACAGCCGGATCGCGATGCCGTCCGCCACGCGGCCGCAGCGTCCCGATCGCTGGTTCGCCGACGCCTGCGAGATCGCCTCGATCGGCAGGCGCTGCACCTTCGTCGCCTTCGACCAGCGGGAGATGCGGGCCGTGCCGGGGTCGACGACGTACCGGATGCCCGGCACCGTCAGGGACGTCTCGGCGACGTTCGTCGACAGCACCACGCGGCGACCCGCGTGCTGCTCGAACACGCGGTGCTGCTCGGCGGCCGACAGCCGGCTGTACAGCGGCAGCAGCTCGACGTGCTGCGGGTGGCGGGCGTCGGTGACGCGCGCGCCGAGCGACGTCCGCAGCGCGTCCTCGGCGTCCCGGATCTCCCGCTCGCCCGACAGGAACACGAGGATGTCGCCCGGCCCCTCGGCGGACAGCTCGTCGACGGCCTCCGTGATGGCCGTCATGAGGTCGCGGTCCTCGGTGGCCTTCGCGCGCGGGCGACGGCCGGCGTCCTCGTCGGGGGCCTCGACGTCGGGCGACAGCGGGCGGTACCGGATGTCCACCGGGTACGTGCGGCCGCTGACCTCGACGACCGGGGCGGGCGCGCCCTCGGGGTGCTCGGGCGTCGGCGGTCCCGCGAAGTGCGCCGCGAACCGCGCCGAGTCGATCGTCGCGGACGTGATGACGACCTTGAGGTCGGGCCGCTGCGGCAGCAGCCGCGTGAGGTACCCGAGGATGAAGTCGATGTTGAGGGACCGCTCGTGCGCCTCGTCGATGATGAGCGTGTCGTACGACCACAGCATCGGGTCGCGCTGGATCTGCGCGAGCAGGATGCCGTCCGTCATGACCTTGACGAGCGTCTCCTCGGACGACGTGTCCGTGAACCGCACCTGGTACCCGACGAGCTCGCCGAGCGGCGTCCCGACCTCCTCCGCGATGCGCTCCGCGACCGACCGTGCCGCGATCCGGCGGGGCTGCGTGTGGCCGATCTGCCCCGCGCGCCCACGGCCCAGGTCGAGGGCGATCTTCGGGATCTGCGTCGTCTTGCCCGAGCCCGTCTCGCCCGCGACGACGACGACCTGGTGGTCGCGGATCGCCGCCGCGATCTCGTCGCGCCGGGCGCTGACCGGCAGGTTCTC
>PJUA01000288.1_pt1 | contig 35773 bp, 34 predicted proteins | sample 1512151 | NCBI WGS metagenome assembly PJUA01 (sample SAMN08177678, study PRJNA422409) | Soil metagenome, whole genome shotgun sequencing project. | isolation source: Soil enriched on filter paper: beechwood xylan treatment | place: USA: Madison | collected 2015-01-15
AATTGCAAATATGGCTCTACGGGTGCAAGCGGCCAATCGGTGCCAAACAGCATTTTTTCATAATTGTCGCAAAAGACAAGCGCATGGCGCAGATGCGAAAAGAACAGCGGCGAATCCTTGAGACGGGCGCATTCAGCGGCATCGCCAACCATCAGGCCTGACAGGTCCGCAAACACATTGCGGTTTTTATATACTATCTCCGCACCGTCCAGCACCCACGGATCGCCCAGATGCGCCATCATAAAATTAACGCCGCGATGGGACACAGCCACCTCGTCGATCGCCAGCGGATGGGCATATTTGAGCAGTCCGCGCTCTGAATAGGTATCGCCCGTATGGAAAACAACGGGAACGCCATAACGCTTTGCCAATTCGTACACAGGCTGGTAGACGGCATCGTACGCATAAAACGGATAATACCCCAAATAAATTTTAATGCCGACAGCCTCTGGCTGTTGAAGAGATTTCTCCAGAGCATCCAGCCCCGCGTTGTCCAGCATAAACGGGTTTACCCCCGGACAATAAACGATCGACTTGGGATAAGACGTCACCATATCCAGGCCCATGGGCGTTGGAGCGTCCCGGTCGGGGAATCCTTCCCCGGCTGTTTCCGTCACTCCCATGCCGATTCCCAAAACAATGCCTTGGGCTTCATATTCCCGCAGCAGCCCCTCTACCGAATAATCCACAAAGGAACGTTCCGCCGCCGTTTGTTTAAAAGAGTCGATATGGGACAAATGCATATGCGCATCAATGATTTTCATTTTTCAGCTCCATTTCTACAAGACTTTCGCTCCACTGTTGATCCCTTCCTTATTGGGAATTATAACCTGTGCCGAGCCGCAAGAAAAGCGCGCGGACAAGCGCAACCTTTTGAGGGTTGAAGCGTCTTTACAATATAGCCAAGCAACTGTTCGTTCATCTAGCTGCGAGCACGAATCAATTCCATACGAGGTGAATGAATTAATAATGAGTGATTTAGGCGTTGAGCCGGCTATGACCGGCAGACAGGCGTCCAGCTCCCGCAAAAAGCGGAGAACTGCCGCCTTTATTGTGTTTGCGGCCATTTGGCTGCTGCTAATCGGCGGCGGCATCTACGGCGCCAAGCTGTATACCGACAATATGAGGCTGACGATTACGCATGATATCGAACGGCAAACCTCGCTGCAGGTGGAAGCTATGCAGAAGGCCTACGATGAAAGGCTAAACCAGCTTGAAGCAACCTACAACAGCGACATTGCGGCTCTGCAGGAAAAGGTTGATGCGCTGAACGAGCTGCTTACCTTTACGAAGGACAATGCGGACAACAAAACCGATAACAGCAACAAGCTGTACACCCAACTGAATGAGGTCAAAAAACAGCTTGCCGAGCTGAAGAAAAATTTGGATGTGCTTAAATAATGAATCCGGTCAAGTTGTTAAACCGTACCGCTCTATTTGCCGTCACGCCCTTTTTGGGCATTCTGATTTGGCTGCTGTCATCTAATATTGCCATTACGCTTTCCAGCGGCGACATCGCCATGCCGGAAATGCGGCAATCCATCCAGTCCTCCGACTCGCTGGGGCGGCTGGCCTCCGACCTGGATCAGGCCCAGGAAATAGCCGCTCATACCGGAGAGTCGCTCCGAAAGCAGGTTGAACTCTACAACAAAACAAATGCCGAAATGGCGGAGATCGGCAAGCTGGCGAGCGCTCAGGCGGGCAGGCCGCTGGCGATTTACGACGCCAAAATTACGGCGCGGCTTGGCAAACCTAGCGGAACGATATCGTCGGACAAGCTGCGTGCCCAGCTGTTTTATTTGCAGAACGAACAGTTTAGAAGCTATGCTGTCAAAATTCAGCTCAAAACGCCAGACGCCATGGACATGGTATTGGGAGGTTCGGAGCTGGGACAAGCCATGACTACGCTGCAGGCCGTCAAAAAACACGGCGCGGCCGTTGGCGTCAATGCAGGCGGCTTTGCTGACAGCAAAGGAAGCCGGTATCCGCTTGGCACAACGATGGTGAATGGCGAATATGTAGCCGGCTTTCAGCCTACCTATCTCGATTTGTTTTTTGTCGGCCTGAACGAAAGCGGCAAGCTGATTGGCGGAAAATTCGATAAGCAGGAGCAATTGGATGCCAAAAAGCCGAAGTTTGGAGCTACCTTTGTGCCGATCCTATTAAAGGGAGGCGCCAAACAGGAAATCCCCGCCAAATGGCAAAATAGCCCCAAGCGGGCGCCGCGCACCATTATTGCCAACTACAAGGACAACCAGCTTCTGCTGCTGGTGACGGATGGTTACAATGAAGCCGGCAGCTCCGGCGCAAGCCTGGCAGAGCTGCAGGATTTGCTTCAAGCCTACGGCGTCATTGACGCATACAACCTAGATGGCGGCGGTTCATCCTCGCTTGTTTTTAACGGCAAGCTGATCAACAAGCCGTCGGATGGCTCCTTACGCAAACTCCCCACCCACTTTTTGTTTTACAAATAGCGGGCGGGGAGCTCTCTTCCTTTATTTTTGAAGCGAAAACGTCAAGGTTACAATACTGCTGTTATGGTGGCTTCCGGTCCATTCCGCATAAGCCAGCTCCTTGCCTGACGGGCTCCAGGAGGTAAAGGCTTGCCCAATGTTCACCGCAATTTGGGTCGATTCGCCTGTCAGCAGGTCGTATACATACAAGCCGTTAACGGCCGCGCCATTGGCGTCGGCCTTTTGGCTATAAGCAATCATTCGCTGATCCGGCGACCATGAAACCCCTCCAAGCTCCGCTCCTTCCGCAATGCTTTTGGGATTGCTGCCATCCAGATTGCATAGAATAAGTGAGCTTTTGGAGCCGTTGTATTGCAAAACAAGCAATTGCTTGCCGTCCGGAGAAGGATACACGCCATACACATTTTCCAGGCCCAAACTCGTTTTTTCCTTCGTGTCGAGATCCATCGCTCTCAGAGTACCGTCGGCGTTTGTGTTGTAATACATTTTATTGCCGATGCCCTTGGCGATGACCAACATTTCCTCTTCCAGACCGGGCACAATGCCGATTTCTCCCGAAGCGGTTGCCCTGTAAGCCCCTCCGCTGTATGCCGCTCCGATCGCTGTACCGTCGCTGCCCCATCCCGCGCTCATCGCTCCGCCGATGGTGCCGCCTGATAGTTGAATGGTGTCCCGGGTAGCCAGATCCATCATATAAAAAGTGGGATCGCCCAGGCTATAAGCCTGATACAGCAAATGCTTTTTGTCGGGCGACAAGGCTGCGCCGCTTAAATGGACGCCGCTTTGCTCCTTCAGCAGCTCGAACTGGCGAGTGCCGGCATGATACAAATACAGACTTCTGGGATAAGCGTCCGCGACCTCTGACATCGTCATTTTGTCCAATGATTTGTTTTCCATTGAAACAATCATCGTTTCGTTATCCAGCCATGCCGATATCTCCACATTTTCGTGCTTTTGAATGCCCTCTACCGAAATAGCCAGTTCGCCTGTTTCTTTAACTGAGTCCTCCACAACCGTAATCGTTTTTCCCGGCTCTTGAATGACCACCCGGCCTCCATCATTGTTTGTTGCGCAAGCCCCTATGCTCATTGCCAGAACCGGGACGGCAGCCATAGTCAGCCATTTTGTTTTTTTCATATTTTTCTCCTCCTTGATAATAGAGCGTGTCTTGACACACCCTAAAGGTATCAAGAATATGTTCCAAAAATACAACGGTATGTTTCAAAAATGTAAACAAAAGCATCCTGTATGTTAATTCTATCTACGAAGGCGCATTGTATGCGGGAAGCGTAATCCGGAAGAGGGTTCCCGTTGAATCGGTTTGCACCAGCTCGACGGCTCCTCCCTGAACTTCCGCATGCTGCCTGGCCAATGCAAGTCCCAGGCCGGCTCCCCCGTTTTCGCGCGCTCTGTTTTTGTCAACGGTATAAAAAGGCTGGAACACCTTGTCGGCCAATTCCCCCGGTATGCCGATTCCCGTATCGGCGATTTCAATCCAAACCTGCCCTTCACGCACGCCATTCCTCACAGTAATGACGCCGCCAGGCTTGTTGTATTTCACCGCATTGTCCAGCAAATTGATCAGAACGATGGTGAAGCTATCCCTGTCCGCCTCGGCATAAGCCTCGTTCAGCTCGCTCTCCAGCGTCAAGCCAAACTTGCTGATTTTGCCCTGCAGCCCTTCCAATACCGCCAAAATGATACCCCGAACCTCCACCTTCTCCTTGCTGAACTCAAAGGCATATTTTTCAAGTGCGGATAGCTGCAGCACCTTTTCCACCATTTCATACAGCCGCCCGGTTTCACTGCCGATTGTGCCTATCGCCGTTTCCAGCAGCTTATTGTCATCGGGATACATCTCCAGCAGATCGAGATAGGCTTTAATGGAGGTTAGCGGCGTTTTGAACTCGTGCGTGACATTGCCGATAAATTGTTTTTGCCGCTGGTCCAGCAGGGACAGCTTTTCTACGGCTAGCGTCAGCTTCCTGCGCTCTTCCTCCATCGCCTGAAGCGTATCGCTGATCGTATCGCTCATCGCCTGAATGCCTTGGCTCAGTTCTCCGATTTCGTCCCTTCTTTTCAGAACCTCGCTGCTGTAGCTGCCCTCCCGGATTTTGTTTACGGTCCGCTTGAGGCTAATGATGGCATTGGCAAAGGAATTGAAATAAAAATAGGCCAAAATAAAGCTCAATACAAAAACGCCTGAGCCGATATAAATAAACAGCTGTTTAATTTCATTGTAAAATGCTGTATTCTCCGCAAGCGAATAGTGGAATTGGACAACCCCGACTTGTTCGTTACCTACCTTGAGCGGAGACATATAATATAAGGCGTCGTTTTCCACCAGGAACGCTGTTTTGTTAGTTAGCGCAAACGAAAGCGTACGTCTTATTCCTTCGGAGACAGTGTATGCATGATTTCGATTTAGGGCGGTGCCGTTGCTGTCATACAGAATAACCGACTGCCCGCTAATCAGCTCCAGCTGCTCCGCAAATTCCCGACCTTGAGCGGCCAGATAGGTTTGGGGCACTTTATGATCCAGCGATAATATCGTCTGCATAAAATATATGTTGGCGGTTTGGGCTTGCTGGGCAAACAACGCCTCGTATTGGGCCTGCTGGTTTTTCTTGATTCCTTCCAGCACCAGTACGCTTATAATAACTACCGTGAGGAGCAGCAAAACAGCCAGAAACATGCTGAATTTGATTTTGATGCTGGTTTTCACATTAACCCCCCGTCCCCATGCCTCTATACCCGATGCCATGCACCGTTTGGAGAATATCGCTATGAGCCGGTCCCAGTTTTTTTCGGATTCGCTGCACATGAATGTCCACCGTGCGGGTCCCGCCCGCGTAATCCATTCCCCACACCAGATCAAGCAGCTGCTCGCGCGTATAAACCCGCCCGGGACTGGAGGCCAGCAGCGCCAGCAAATCAAATTCTTTTGGCGTCATATCCAGGCTTGCTCCGCCAACAACAACACTCCGTTTGTCCAGCCGCAGCTGAATTCCGCCAAGCTCAACAAGCTCCTCCTTCGCAGTCTCACCCGCCGCCTGCATTCTTCTCAGCAGCGACTTCAGCCGGGCAAGCAGCTCCCGCATATCAAAAGGCTTTGTCATGTAATCATCCGCGCCAAGCTCAAGCCCCAGCACCTTGTTGACGATATCCTCTTTGGCCGTAAGCATGATTATCCCTATCTTTCCTCTGCTTTGAAGCTTTTTTAATAGCTCATAACCGTCCATGCCGGGGAGCATCACGTCAAGAATAATAGCGTCAGGACGAAACTCCTGCAGCCGCTGCAGCGCCGTTCCTCCGTGATAGACGGCTTCAACCTCATAGCCTTCTCTCTTGAGCGCGTAGGCAATCGCGTCGGCAATTGTTTTTTCGTCTTCCACAATCATCACTTTTTCATTCATAAGCCCACCTGGCCGCCTTCCCTAATTTTCAAACCAACCGCAGCCTTCAGCAGGTTAAAATCACGCTCCGATTCCAGCAGCAGCTCTTCCGCCTCCCTATGCGAAATCAACACAAAGCGCAGCTTTGCTCCCGGCATCAATTGGGCAAAAACGGGAATATCAACGGTGGCGACCGATAAAATCCGGGCATATCCGCCAGTTGTTTGCCGGTCCGCAAGCAGAACAATGGGCTTGCCGCCCGAGGGCAGCTGCACGGTTCCCGCAGTTACCGCCTCTGACAGGAGCTCCTGACTGCCGTCCAGCTCCAGCCGTTCCCCTTCCAGACGGCAGCCCATTCTGTCAGACTGCACGCCGACGCGAAAGACGCTATCCAGCAGCAGACGCCTAGAATCCTCCTTGAGCATCCCAAAATGAGCGCCTTCCATAGCGCGCACGACGGTAATATCCCGGCTTACTGCGGCAAAATGCCCCGCATGCCAGGTTGTTGCAAACCCTCCGGAATGGAGCTGCGCCATCAGCCGCTCTCCCCGCGTGCCCTCCGCCAGCGGCAAGGCCCGAAGACGATCTCCCGCCATCAATGCCCGGCCCTGAAACCCGCCTATTCCCGCCCTTGCATATGTGCTGCGGCTATCCAAAACAAGCGGCACATCAATACCTCCTGCAATCGCGACATAAGAACGATAACCCGATATAGCCTTGCGAAAAAGAAGACGACTGCCCGCTCGCATCAGAAACGGGCGCCACATCGGACAAGCCTCTCCATCCAGCAGCGGCTCCATATTCCCGCCGCATATAGCTACAACATAATCCCGCTCCGCTTCCAGCTCGGCCCCGGCCCAGGTCAGCTCCAGCAAAGCCATATTTTCGTCATTCCCGACCAAAATATTGGCAGCCCGCGCCGCAGCAGGATCAGCCGATCCTCCAACCACAACGCCATGACGCTGATAGCCGAATCTGCCGGAATCCTGTACGGTAGCAAACAGTCCCGGTTTTATAATAAGTATTGACATATTCAAGCTCCCTTCAGACGGCATTTACCGAGACAGCATTTATTAAGACCATGCTTATTCAGCCTGCCGCCATTCCTTACATCTGCGCATCTATATAAGTTCAACAATGATTGTCGGCAGGAGTCCGCCGTGGGAACGGTTCTTCCGATCGCAGTTGTTTCCAAATTTCCTGATTATATAAGGGTTAATGGTGAAATTTGGAGAACACAAGCGAACGCTTCGCTTCTCCAGAACCATTCCCACTCTGTCCCTTTTCTGCTGAGCATTTAATTAAACTTATACAGATTTTGAAATTCCTTTTCACTTATAGGCTTGAAACGGACAATATCGCCGGCTTGAAGCAAGCTGGGCCGGGACATATCTGGGCGAAAAAGCTTGATCGGCGTTTTTCCGATTAGCTGCCAGCCGCCCGGGGTGGCAACAGGGTATACGCCCGTTTGACTGCCGCCTATACCAACGCTGCCTGCCGGTACAAGCTGACGGGGCGCTGCCCTGCGCGGCACCGCGATTTCCTGCGGCATACCGCCCAAATATGGAAAGCCGGGAGCAAAACCAATCATGTGCACCAGATAGCTCGCGCTGCTGTGAATAGCGATGAGCTTCTCTGGAGCAATACCGGCATGGCTTGCGGCCTCCTCCAGATCGGGACCATGCTGCCCCCCATAACAGACCGGGATTTCAACGCACTCTCTCCGCTCCGGCTGAAGGTTTTCGTTATAAGGATCAGAATCCAGCATGACCCTGCGCACCCTTGCCGCCACCGTCTCAAAGATGGAGGCGTGCGCTCCCTCCTCCCGGGTTCTGCTTCTGAAAATTCGCCACGGCTCATAATGCAGCGCTAACGATGCATAAGCCGGCACATATTCGCTATAGCCCAGCCATTCCCGACACGCCTCCAATCGGGCAATAAGCCTGCTTATGACAGCATGCATGGAGGTGAGCTCGCCTGAATCCATCCTTGGCGTAATCAACAGGGCGCTGTCGCCCAAAGGCTCCATGCTCCATTCCTTTATGTTCATGATGCCGCCCCTTTCCATCCCGCCTGTCGTTTCAATAAGTCCGGTCCGCTCCTTATCGCGGCGGAGCAACTGCGATGCCAAGCCGTTCAAGCTCCGCGCGCAATACGGCGGCGTGGCGGCCAGCCCCAGCCGTGTCGCCATGAATACAAACCGTGTCGGCCTGAAGCGGCAGCATATGGCCTTCCCTCGTTTTAACCTTGCCTTCCGTCACCATCCGATGGACCTGGACCGCCACTTCATCGCTCTGGCTCAGTACTGCGCCCGGCTTGTTTCTTGGCGTCAAAGAGCCGTCATTTTCATAGGAGCGGTCGCCAAACACTTCTTGAACAGCCCTGATTCCCAAACGCTCCGCCGAAGCAACAAGCTGGCTTCCCGACAGGCCGTACAGCATCAGATTCCCATCCGCCTTGTAGACAGCTTCCGCTATCGCATCCGCAAGCTCTCTGCTTTTTGCCGCCATATTATATAAGGCTCCATGGGGCTTCACATGAGACAGGCGGACGCCTTCCCCCAATGCAATCGCCTGAAGGGCCCCAATCTGATAAAGGGTCATCTCGTAAACATCGTCAGGAGTAACCTCCATAATCCTTCGGCCAAACCCGGCCAGATCGGGCAAACCGGGATGAGCCCCGATTGCAACCCCATGCTCCGCTGCCAGACGGACAGTCCGCCTCATCGTGGCCGGATCGCCGCCATGAAAGCCGCATGCAATGTTTGCAGAGGTAATATGCCGTATAAGCTCCGCATCCTCCCCGACGGTGTAGATGCCGAAGCCTTCTCCCATATCGCAATTCAAATCAATCATAAACATGTCTTCCGCCGCCAGCCTTTCCCATTTTGTGTCTTCTATTTTTATTATAATACAGCCCGAACGTCCGGCCTATCCTATTTGGATTCGTTATAATTGAAAGACCTATATAAGTTGAACAAAAGAAAAGTAGCGACAGGCCAGAGTGTGAGGGGTTCTGGAGAAGCGGAGCGGTCGCTTGTGTTCCCGGATTTCACCATGTGAACCTATCATTCAGGGAAATCTGGGAACAACTGCGATCGGAAGAACTTTTCACACGCCGGCCTACACCGCTGAAACTCTTTTGTTCAACTTATATAACAAAAAAGATTGAAACGTTTTGATGCAAGCGGGGTCTTATAGAGGGAGGTGAGGAAGTGACGGAATTCGGAGAAATCTATAAGGAGCATTTTTCCGATGTGTATAAGTATGTGCTGACTCTTTGTCGAAACGAAGAAATTGCAGAGGAGGTTACGCAAGAAACCTTTTTTAAGGCTCTTCGAAATATCGAGCAATTTAATGGAAGCTGCAAGCTATATGCATGGCTTTGTCAGATCGCCAAAAATACATATTTTTCACTCTACAACAAACAAAAAAGGCTGGCTGGGGACATAGAGCTTGATTTTCCGGACGAGGCATTCGATTTAGCAGACAAGTACTTTGATAAGGAAGCCTCCCGAAGCCTGCACATTTTGATTCACAATTTGAAGGAGCCTTACAAAGAGGTTTTTACGCTGCGAGTATTCGGAGAACTGCCATTTGCTCAAATAGGGGAGCTGTTCGGCAAAAGCGATAGCTGGGCAAGGCTCATTTATTACAGGGCAAAAAAACAACTCCAGGAGGCGATGAAATGAAAATATCTTGTGAAATCATCAAGGATTTATTGCCGTTGTATCACGATGGCGTGTGCAGCAGCGACAGCAAAGCTATGATCGAAGAACATCTGGCCTGTTGCCATAGCTGCTCGGCGGAATTGCAGGCAATGGACAGAAATTGGCCTCTGACCAATACGGAGCATAATTTGAAGGAAGCGGAAGCCGTAAAAAAACTGTCTAGGAGGTGGAGAAAAGGGATGAACAAAGCGTTGGTTAAAGGGATTTTATTGACGATTGCGGTCATTGTTCTTTTTGCCCTTTTACTATACAGCTTTCTGGATATTAAAGTCATAACCACACCTTGACGAATTGGAGTGATTTCGATGGGCAATCTCCTTTTATCAGCGGAGCGTATACACAAAGAGTACAATGGAAATGTCGTTTTGCGGGATGTCACCCTTCACCTCCAAAAAGGCGAAATTTATGGTCTGCTTGGCAGAAATGGCTCCGGTAAAACAACGTTGTTTCGTATTTTAACAGGGCTTATCCCCCGGTTTAACGGCACGGTTTCTCATGCAGAGATTGGCGGCCGCAAAATCAGGACTTCTGCGGTTATAAATTTCCCATCGTTATTTCTTAACATGAGCGCTTATGAAAATATGAAGGCTCAAGCCTTGCTGCTCGGTATACGTGACGACATTTTAATCAAACAAACCCTTAAAACGGTTGGGCTGGCAGACTGCAAAGGAAAACCGGCAAAAACATTTTCACAGGGCATGATGCAAAGACTGCGATTGGGAATTGCCCTGCTGGAAAACCCGGATATTCTTATTCTAGATGAACCATTGAACGGGCTTGACCCCGATGGCATTGCGGAATTGCGGGAGCTGCTGCTCCATTTAAATCAGGACAAAGACATGACCATTTTGATTTCAAGCCATATTTTAAGCGAGCTCCAGCATGTCGCAACCTGTTTTGGTATTTTGCATAATGGAATACTTGCCAAGAAGATATTAATGAAGGACCTGCTGAAAGACGGGATTTCGTTGGAGACCATGTACATGCAGTCCACCAGGGGAGGGGTCTCGCCATGACAGCTATATGGAGAAGTGATCTTTACAGATTCGGCAAAAGCAAGCTGCTTTACGCGATTGCAGCTGTTACATGCTGCATTGCGCTTTTTCTTGTTTTTCTGATGAGGCTGGATTTTCGTTTGGGGATTTCTGTTTTCGGGAAGCTAACCGCTTTTAAAGGGGTACACGACATTATCGGGGTAGGCTTGACGTATCAAAAAGGATTGGGGATTTTTATTGCAATATTGATAGCCGTTTTTATTGGTCAGGAGTACCAATGGCAAACGTGGCAGCAGAAATGGATGACAAGCAAAAACCGCGTCTGCATTTACCTGTCAAAAGCAGCGCTTTCGGCAATAGCCTCCATTGCCATCTTCCTGCTCTTTCAACTTATTGCGTTGTTGGGATCGGGACGGATGCGGGAGCTGCTGTCACTGGACTACGGGAGCCAAATGATAAGCGGCGTCTTTATTTATGGGGCTTTGGGAACGGTTATCTGCATGCTCTCCATGTTGTTCAAGAGCAATACGGCATCCATTATAGGTTGTCTGGGGTATGTGCTGCTTGGCGAAATGGCAGCATCTCTGGCGAGAAACATAAGCAGATTTTCCGATCCGGCTGCAAAGATGCTTGAGTGGGTAATTCAGCATTCGATCTATGGAATGTCAGCCCTTGCGTCCAGCGCATCATTTTCATCAGGCCTCACCCCCGGCATTATTTTTAACTCGATTGCCATCATGCTTGTTTCCACGGCAATAGGTTTGTTTCTTTTTCGGAGATACGAATTATAAAAAGCAGCTTTTAGCTTGCTTTTAGGCAGCTATTTTGCTAACCGGCTTTGGTAGAGGCTGTGTTGTTCTAAGGAATGAATTTAATGATTTGCGCTAATGCGTAGCTCTAATGTGTGAACCTATGTGTTACTCTGGTAAGCAACTCTAATATGTGACTCTAATAAGTAACCTAATGTGCGAACCTAATGTGTGACTCCGGATAAGCGACTCTAATGTGCGCACCTAATGAGTGACTCCAATGGAGCCTATGCTTAACTGGACAAAAATGTCCGTTAGACAGGGCATAATCCAACTTTTCTCATTGTAACGGACAGAAGCTTCCGTTATGTGTTGGAAAATGCTCCAAATTGCATGATTTGCCACTGTAGCGGACATTTATGACCACTGGACATGCCAAAAGCTTAAAAAATCACCGCTGACGGACATTTTTGTCCGCCAGAAGTGGCCTCAGAGTGTGAGGCACCATTCTACGACTAAAAAGACTAAAAAGACTAAAAAAGGCTAAAAAGGCCAAAAAAGAGCTGCGCCAAATTGGCGCAGCCTCTAAAAGGTATTCAAACTGCCTGGAACAACCTCTCGTTTACTCCCCGCCCATTAATACATAACGGGCAATGATCAGAATCGCCAGGATCCACATAAGCCAATGAATTTGGTATTTGCCCTTTTTCGCAACGTTTGCAACGGCTGCCAGTACCACATACGAAACGATACCAAAGGAGATACCGTTAGCAATGCTGTACGAAAAAGCCATCAGCGCAAACGTAAGGAATGAAGGAATAGCATATACCATATCGGTGAAGTCAATTTCCTTAACGGATTGCATCATCAGCACGCCAACAATGATCAGAGCTGCCGCCGTAGCGGAGCCTGGAATCAAAGCGATTAGCGGCGACAGGAAAATGGCAAGCAGGAAGCAAATGCCTGTTGTAACGGCCGTCAGGCCCGAACGTCCGCCTTGGGCAATACCTGCGGAGCTTTCAACATAAGCCGTAACTGTGCTTGTGCCAAGCAACGCGCCGCCGCTGACGCCGATTGCGTCAACCATCATGGCTTTGCCGATTTTTTTCTTGCCTTCAACAGGATTTTTCATAAATCCGGCGCGAGTGGCCGTGCCAACCAGCGTACCGAAGGTATCAAACAGTTCAACAAAGGTAAAGGTCAAAATAACCGTGATCAAACCAACCTCAAATACGCCGGCAAAGTCGAAATCGGCAACATGCATCGTTGCAAAATCAGGAATCCATGTTTTGTTTTCGAGCGCGGTTTTAATGTCAACATGTCCGCTAATCAACGCTATAACCGTTGTTCCCAAAATACCGAACAAAATTGCACCCGGTACGCGAAGCACCATCAGAATCGCAATCAGGAAAATAGCGATACAGGTAAATATAACAGTTTCATTATGGAAGCTTCCAAGCTGGATAACCGTTTCATTAGCACTAACCGCCGTAAACGAACCTTTTTCAATATCGGTAAAGCTGTCTACAACGATGGTCATCAAGCCGCTATTTTTCATGCCGATTATAGTAATAAACATACCGATACCGACTGTAATCGCATGCTTAAGGCTATCGGGAACAGCCGTAATCAACATTTGGCGCACTTGTGTCAGCGTCAGAATGATAAAGATAATACCGGAAATAAATACCGCTGTCAGACCCATTGCCGGAGAAATCGGCTTGTCCGTTGCGGCAGATGCCAAAATAACGGAAGCAAAATAAGCGTTAAGCCCCATGCCAGGCGCAAGCGCCACAGGGAAGTTGATAAACAGACCCATTGCAATCGTAAAAATACCCGCGGCCAAAGCCGTAGCCAGGAAAACACCTGTCCAATCCATTCCGGCATTTCCCAGAATCATTGGATTGACGGCCAGGATGTAAGCCATCGTCATAAAAGTCGTCAGCCCCGCCATAATTTCAGTTCTGACATTTGTTCCGAGTTCCTTCAAGCGAAAGAAACGTTCCATTTTGATAATACCCTCCCAAAATTGTGTTGGAACAAACAAAGAAACCTGTCGCGAACGCACTAAGGCATTACGGCAGGCTCTGCAAAAAGGGGAACGGCGCCGCGCGAGGCAGCTATTTCAAACACCATTCCACTCTTCTCGTAGCCTGATCATTTACGGTGATCCAGTAGAGACTCTCAAGCCGATTCTTGAGATTATACGAAAAGGGTTATGCTTTTTTTGTTTTCCGTTATTCATTCTAAAGATAGTATCCTTAGGTTGTCAATGATTTTTACGAATGATTTTCTATACACCGCGATAAATATTCGTATTTACAGCTTTTTCACACAATTTCCACTTTTGAAACCGTTTTTGTTTTCTTTTTTATCACAATTGATTGAGGAGCAACTCGTTGATCCGCGATACAGGGATACCAGACTCGGATGATTAAGTAAAGGTTCCATGGCTCCAAAATGGTTGAGCGAAAATCCCCGAATTACGGATGCGGAAAGCGAAGTCATGAAGCTTCTAAACACCACTTTCCGAAGCGCCGCTGGAACAAATCTACAATAAAACGTCATAATAAACATGACGACGGTGAAGAGGTCAGCGTTGCTGTCCTCTTCTTTTTTTGCATAGCTCTTGAAACTATTTTTGCTCCGATGACGAATATACAACATAGAGGGGCGGAACAAAGGAGGCAACGCGATTGAACGAGCTGCGCCTCATCAAAAAAATTCAGCGAAGCGGCGACCGCGCTGCAGCCGATGAACTGGTGAGGCATTATTACGATCAAATTTACGTCTTTGTAAAAAAACAATTGTCCCAGCCTGACGTTTCTCTTGACCTGACGCAGGAAATCTTTATCTCCATGCTCCGAACCATCCATCACTACGACAAAAGAAAAGGCGCAGCCTTCCGCACATGGCTGTTCCGAATTGCCTCCAATAAGCTTGCGGATTGGTTTCGTTCTCGCGCCTACCGCAACATGACTCAAACGATGACGCTTGATGATGTGGAGGCCGCAGATGATGCCGATTTTGTTCAAATGCTGGAGAATAGCGAGTTTACCGAACGGGTTTGCGCCTTCGTAGGGGGGCTGGCTTCTGACACGCAAACCATCTTCCGGCTTTATATCTTCGGAGGCCATACGTTTCTTGAAATATCCAAAATACTCGGGATGGCTGAGGGGAGCGTTAAATCCAGATATTATCGTCTTATCCAACTGCTTGGAAGGGAGTTTGCGGATTATGAATGAGAGTGATAGAAACAAAAGCATTGAAGCAATCCTGTTGCAAGGTTTGACGAAGCCGCTGACAGCAAAAGAGCATATCGTTGAGATGACCGCTCTGCTCGGCTGGCGCTTCATTTTTTGGGACAAGGGCTACAGTCTGTTTTTTTCCGTGCTTACCTTGTCCGGCGTCTTTGCCTTATTTACCCTTGCTCCAGAAGCTTATCGCAGCTCCGCCGCCATTGCAGCCGCTCCGCTGCTTTTTCTGGTCGCCATTTTGTTTTCCGAAACATCGGAACGGCTAAGCGGCTTGTACGAGCTAAAACAGACCTGCCGTTACACAGTCCAACAGGTCACCGCTCTGCGGGTTAGCTGCTACTCGGTGCTGAGCCTGGCTTTTACGGCGGTTATCGCGGCCGTCAGCGCAAAGAGCGGGCCCGAGTTTATCGCGTTGTTCCCACTCTGCCTGTCGGCATTGTTTCTTTGCGCTATTCTTGCTTTAGCCGCAAGCCATTTGCTGCGCTCTAAATGGGTGCATGCGCTGTTTGCAGCCGTTTGGGTATTTGCAAACCTTGCGCTGCCCTATTTTTGGGGCGATCAATGGGAAGGCTTGCTGCGCGAGCTGCCTGTCATTTTTTCCATTGGTCTTGCCGTATCGGGCGCAATCATACTTGCTTGTCAACTTTCCAACATGCTGCGGGGGGGCCACACATATGCTGCTGCTTAATCAGGTAACCAAAAAATACGGAAATTTCACAGCTCTGGAGGACATTGATTTGGCGCTTTCAGGCGGCGTTTACGCCTTGCTTGCTCCCAACGGCGCAGGCAAAACAACGCTGATCAAAATGCTTGCCACGCTGATTTTCCCAACAAAAGGAGAAATCCTGTGGAACGGCGACAACATTGTAGCGCTGGATGCTTCATACCGCGACATTATCGGCTATTTGCCGCAAAGCTTCGGCTATTACAAAAACCATTCGCCTTATGAGTTTTTAATGTATATGTCGGCAGTCAAATGCATGCCCCGCGAACGGGCAAAAAACAAAATTAACGAGCTGCTGGAGCTGGTCGGATTATCAGAGGTGAGGGACAAAAAGCTGCGCAAGTTTTCGGGGGGCATGATTCAACGCGTCGGCATCGCGCAGGCTATGCTGAATGACCCCAAAATTCTGATTCTTGACGAGCCTACGACAGGGCTTGATCCCAAGGAGCGCGTAAGGTTCCGCAATCTTATTTCTTCGCTTTCCAAAGACCGCATTATTCTTCTTTCGACGCATATTGTGTCCGATATTGAATACATTGCAAGCCGGGTCATTATGTTCAAAAACCACAGATTGCTTGCCAACGATTCGCCAGCAGCTATTTGCGATACGCTAAAGGGGAAAATCTATGAAACGGATCAAATCGGCGCTATCGTATCACCGCACTTCCCGCTCACCGAGCATCAGGATAACGGAAAAACAATTCTGCGATTTGCAAGTGTTCATGACTGCAGTAATATTGCCCGGAGCGTCGCTCCGAATCTGGAGGACGTATTTCTCTACTCTTATCGGGATGTTCAGACGTAAAAAGGCAAGGCGGCCATGGAAAGCGAGGCTTTTAACATGTTATTCAGGCACGAATTAAAAAAACTGGCTTTATCTCCTGTCATCATTGGACTTCTTGCCATGTTTATCGCTATAAATACCCTGTTAATCCTGTCCAGCTACAAGATAGCTGACTATCAAAATCGCACCAGCACAAAATTGGAAAACATCTTTGAGCATTTCCAGACCGCTGAAATCGCCGATGGCTATATCAGCAAATACGATGTTAAGGGAGTTTACGCGGAAAATATCCGAAGCAAATACAGCAAGCTGCAGCCCGTCGTAGATGAAAAAGCGGTCAATGGCGATGCTCTTTCCGTCTATTTTGGCGATTATACCCGCGAGCTTCATCGCTTGCTGTTTAAAACCTTGTTTATGGCTATCATCGCAGAAATCTGCCTGCTTGCTCTCCTTCTTTCCCTCCTGTCTGTAACGTACGAGCAAATGCGGGGCACAGAATCCGTTATTTACTCTTCAGCAACCGGGCGGAGACTGCTTCTTGTCAAGCTGTCGGCTTCACTGGCAGCAGCGGCGGCGGGGGCGGCCATAATTATCAGCACAGGCTTGCTTGTCTTTTTTCTCCGGTTTGACTTTTCGCTTGTGTGGACGGACAACGTATCCAGCTTGTTTAACACGGCTGTAAATGAATTAGGGAAACCTTTTATCACCTGGCACAGCTTTACGGTATCCGGTTATCTGTGGGCAACGATTGGCGCAGGCTCGGGGCTGGCGCTTTGCTTTTGCCTGCTGGGCTATGCAATGGGCACGGCGATTCGCAATGGATACGCGGCTTTTATCGCTGCATTATCGACGATTGGCAGCCTCTATCTGATCAAGCCCCTTTTGCCCGTTGGCTCGGTTCTGCGGGGCATCTGGAATCTCACTCCCGTATGGCTGTGGAAAAATAGCGCAATGTGGTTTACTGACGGGGCAGCCGATATTTTGTGGGCACACTTTGAGCTTGCCGGCCTTTTTGCTTCCTTCGTTGTTTTTGCAGCGGCTTCATGGCTTGCAACCAATCATTTTAAAAGGAGAGAGCTGCATTGAGAATATTCATAAATGAGCTCCGAAAATTATGGAATTGGCGCATCCTCTCGTTGATCGCGGCCTTTGCCGTTCTGGTATGGTTTTCCTTTTTAAGCGAGGCATTAAGCACCTATGATAGTCTGAGGACACATGGCATTTACGGCTCATACCAGACGGAAATGTTTGAGCGATACGGCGACAGCTTGGAGCCGGAGGAGTTGGCCGATTACGATATTCCAGGCAAAAAGGCAGCCATTGTTGCAAAGCTGGATGCCATCATCGCGAGCGAGGCGATTTTTGCCGAGCATCAGATTCATAATTTTTCAGAATTCCAGTCTTTCCCCAGCTTTGATACGGACAATATGGATGAAGCGGAAAGGAATAGGCTTTCCGATGCGCTTTCCGTCATGCAAGGCAAGCTCTCCCATACCAGCGACACGCAAACGCTTGATGAATGGTACGCCTCGCCGCTTATGCAAATGCAAACGCTGACTGCCCTGGAGCATACTTATGCCGATTATGAATCTTCACTCCGCAGCTATATCGAACAGGATGAACGCTCGGTGGTTGTTCGCGCTGCCGAACAAATTCTGCACATGCAAAACAACAGTCTCATCCACTATGACCTTACCAGTACCTTTTCCCTCTATGCTGCTATTGTTGGCGTGTTTTGTACGATTGCTGTTATCATCCTAGTGGCTCCCTTGCTAACAACCGACCGTATGCAAAAGGTAAATCTGCTCCAATATTCATCATCAATCGGCCGCAAAATAGTTGGAATCCAATTAACCGCAACTATTATAAGCTCATTAGCCTTATCCTTTATTTTGATCGCCGCGGCCTTTACACCGTTCCTTCTTGCAGGAGCAGGAGATTACTGGAATACAAAAATAATGTCTTTTTCAAGCTACAGCATAGTATTGTACAACCTTACATTTGGCCAATACACAATGGCGCTTGCAGGAATGATCCTTTTGTTAGGCACAAGCGCCGGCTGCTTCGTATTTGTGCTTGCCCGTTTCAGTACAAACGTGATGACGCTGCTGTTCAAAACCGTTCCCGCAGGTGTCGGGCTTACAGCAATAGCTATGTTTTCAATCCATATGGCCTTTTCCAATAACAACTATATTTTCAACTCCGTTTTTAAGGGGGATGTGACCGCGCCTGAAATGATCGTTTGCTCCATTGCTGCGGTTGCCGGAATAATCACATCTGCCCTGGTTTCCCTACGGGAAAAGCGTACGGAGCATCTGCCGTGATTTATTGCAATTGCAGCTAAGCGGCCCGAATGGAAACGGCTCCAACAAAAAGGGCAAAAAACAATAAAGGAATCAGCAGACTAAACGCCGCGGCAGAGCCCTGAATAGTTGAACGAAATTTGGATAACAAGCGGTCTATTAGGAAAAAAAGAACAGCGCCGGGCAAGCTAAACCATAATAAAACAAGCCCAAACACAAGATGAAGTGAGCCGGAAACCATAATATCCAGTCTGGAATCGCCGCTTTTTCGGGCGATCCAGCTCCCCGCCTTATCGCTTAGGACGGAAGTTAAAATCCCGTAGGTAAACATTGCGGGAAAAACGTAGGACATATACACGGGCGTCCAGCTCATAAAGCTCCAGAAGTAACCGTCTTTCACCGACTCCCAAAAAGGATTCGGAAACAGCAGTCCAAGCAAAATACTATGCAGCGTTGCAGCGATCGAAGCTGCTGCGATTTTCCGGTACAGAACGGTCATTTTTCCATCGCCTCCCTGTAAATTCACCTTCATTCCATCCTTATTATACCATCGGACTCAAAAAGAGGGGGCCTTTTCACGACATCTGTTGTGATCATCGACACACTGGATTACAATAGGTAATGTAAAAACCTTTGGTTACAGAAAGGACAGAAAGGAAATATAGAGATGAGCGATTCTAACAATTACCGCATCCTGTTGTATTATAAATTCGTAGCTATTCCCGAAGCAGAGCAATTTGCGACGGAGCATCTGGCTTACTGCAAGGAGCTTGGCCTGAAGGGACGTATTCTGATCGCGGACGAAGGCATCAACGGCACTCTTTCCGGGACCTTCCAGCAAACGGAGCAATACATGAACGATATGAAAATGAACCCGCTGTTTAGTGACATGGTATTCAAAATCGACGACGCGGAAGGCCATGCCTTTAGAAAGATTTTTGTCCGCTACAAAAAAGAGCTGGTCACGCTGCGCTACGATAAGCCGCTTGATCCCAACACCCTGACGGGCACCCACCTCTCACCAAAGGAGTTCCACGACTACCTTCAACGGGAGGATGTCATCGTGCTGGACGGACGGAGCGATTATGAATATGACCTTGGCCATTTCCGTAATGCCATTCGTCCCGACCTCAAAACGTTTAAGGAATTTCCGGAATGGCTGCGCGCCAATATGGCGGACTTGAAGGACAAGCCTATTTTGACCTATTGCACCGGCGGCATCCGCTGCGAAAAGCTGACCGGCGTTATGCTGAGCGAGGGCTTTAAGGACGTCTACCAGCTAGACGGAGGCATCGTCACTTACGGAAAAGACGAGGAGGTGCAGGGCAGGCTGTTTGACGGCAAATGCTACGTGTTCGATGAGCGAATCTCCGTTCCTATCAACCATACGGACGAAGCGGTTGTTGTTGGCAAATGCCACCACTGCGGTTCGCCAGCGGACACATACATTAACTGCGCCGACGATACCTGCCACCGTCAACATATTGTTTGCCCGGATTGCGAAGAATTGCATAACGGCTTCTGCTCCGAGGAATGCGAGGAACATGTGACTAGCTTTTAGAGGGAATTCAGCAAAAAAATTCAGCAACAAAAACAAGGGGCTGTCCATTGCCGAATTACGGCGGAACAGCCCTTTTGTCTATTTTCTTTCCGGGCGGCAATGATTTAATTACAGATAACTAAACCTCCTGGTCTATGCTACAATAATCCTCAATGCGTAAAATGTTCCAAAATAAGCATTGATCTCAATAAAGAGGTGAAATTATTGTTACTTAGCAACAGATCGAAAAGGCTGGCGCTTTGTTTGGCGCCACTGTTATCTCTCTCCCTGTTTTTACAACCGCTTGGCGATCTGACAATGGCAGCAAATGAACCAGTCGACTCTATTTCATATAGTGAAAGGAATGGAGAGTCGAGCGCAACTCCTGTAGAATCCGGCCCACAAGCCACCATCGATTTATCGGATTTACACGGTCATTGGTCCGAAAGTGTTGTCCGGTCCGCGATTGCATTAGGCTACGTTGAGGGTTATGAGGACGGGACCTTTCGTCCCGACAAGCAGGTCACTGGCCAAGCGTTTTTGACCATGCTGGCGAAGGCCATGCAGCTTCCGGTAGGCGAAGCCGATCAAGGCTCGGGATGGTTCGCCCCTTATGAAGCGGCTGTTCGGGAAGCAAAGCTTTACGACAACGACTACACGAATCCCTCCAAGGCGCTAACGCGCATGGAGATGGCTTCGACGATTGTGAAGGCTACCACTCCTCAGAGCCGGGAGCTTCTTTACAAGGAGCTTATTCAAACCACACACAGCGTCCAGCGGATCAAAGCGATGTTCCCTTCCATCGATGCGGACCTGGCCAAGCTAAAAAAAGATCCCACGATGAATGTGGATCTCAGCGTTTACGACAACCCCCGGCAAACCCGGGATGCATTGCGCGCATGGCGCGATGCCCGCGTTGAGGAATACGAAGCTGAAAATCTGGCGAACGGAAAAGGATATTGCAGCCCTGAGGCTGAGGATTGGTATATTGCGGAGCATGATTGCGTCAACCCGAGAGATGCGCTTGTTAATGACGCTCTTACGCAAGCCGACCGTTTTTACAGCATGCTTCTAAACGCCGGACCAACCGTCAATTCGCTGATCGACCCCTATTTTAATAGCCTGAATACCAATGCCAAGCAAGACTTGTTCGAAGCGGTGCGCCGCGGCCTCATTCACGGTACGGGAAACGGCGAGGTTGCGCCAAGCGGCATCACGACGCGAGCACAAGCCGTTGTTGTCATCCAACGGATCTTGGAATTCAATAAAGGGGAAAGCCTGCCCGTAGACCACTATGCGCTACAAAAAGCAGAGGTTGATTGGCATCAAACCAACCTGTTCAGCGTATGGCCCCATTTCCTTGGCATATACAACGCCAACAAGGTCGATACCACTAAATTCCGTTTCGAATCACCTTGGTACAAAGGAAAGATAACCAGCTATTATGTGATTGATTTGGATGATCCCAAAAGCCCGTTTCGAAGTGAAATCGAATATCCGCTTAACGAGCTGTACTACACACCGCAAGGTTATAAAAAGGACATCCCGCTCGCCAAGCAAAAAAATGCTTATTTGTTAGTCTACACGCAAACCAAAAACGAAATAGCTGCTAATAAAAACAATACCCTGAATGCCGTTTGGAATGGTATTGGCGAGGGATATTACAACATCATTCATAGCCAAGGCGGGATTCCACAGGCCACTTACGATCAGCAGAAACGTCTCGCGAAAGGCGCCTTGGAGGTCTATACAACCATTGATCATATAAAAAATCTTTCAGACCGCTCCACCCTCAGCCATACAAAATATGCTATACTTCCCAAAGAAAACGTTAGAATGAGCGATAGAAACACGCTGCTGCTCACAACCGGCGTCATCGGCGACCACGTAGCTCTCAAAGCGCTCCAATTTACGCCAAATGGCACACGTAATCTGCTTCCCGAAATTAAAGGGCAATCTTTATATTTGATCGACAAACTGGATTAACGGATGCAGCTTCTTAACTAAAAAACGGGGCTGTCCTAAAAGTCAGGCAAAACTGACTGCTGGACGCCCCGTTTTTGTTGAATATTAATCTACGCTTCGAGATACAGCTGAAGAAGAAGGTTCCATTCAAATTGTCCTCCTCCATTTTCATATGGCAATCCACCAAAATACCCCGAAGCGGTCAATCAGATTGGAGCAATAGGCATTCCAAGCGCATGAACCGGGCGGGTCAATCACGGTACCGCCTTCTTTCAGGATGTCAAAAGCCTGTCTTACTGCTTCTACGCTTCCCATGTCGTACACATTAAAAGCCATCGTCTGCCATACTGTTTTTTGGCTTGTATCGCATTCCTTCGGCGCTTCGCTAACGGCCATAAACAATTCGCCGCTTCGCATCAGCTCGCAATGCTGATATTCGTTTTGTTCATCGTTTATGAATGAGAGCCCCTTCTCCAGGTTGAATGCTCGACAATAGACGTCGACTGCCTCCATGCTGCTTTTAACATAGACTTGTGAAGTGATTTTCATAAGGAACCTCCCCTATCCATTTCAGTTTCTTCGATCAAGCATTCATAATACCTTCGCAAATATCAGAATAGGTTTTGCTCGATGGCGTAGGCGTTGCCTGGATGACCGCAACCACCTTTTGTTCGGGATAAACATTCAGTTCCTGGCCTCCAAAACCGCGGCCGTGAAAGCCCTTATCCGACAGCCACCATAATAGCCCATAGCTGCTGTTTACTTGTGACGGCGAAATGGCGGCTTGCACATAATCCTCCGATAAAATCCGTTCGCCGTTCCATTCGCCGCCTTGAAGCATGAGAAGACCGATCTTTGCCAGATCACGGGCAGACAAATCCGATTGCTCCTCCTCTCCCTCCATAACGGTATAATTCACCCCGCATTTGCTCATTGGCCACGGCTCGCTTTTGATCTCAAGCGGCTGATAGAGATATTCCGAGCAAATATCGTAGGGCAGCCTCCCGGCGGCTTTGGCAAGAACAGCAGACAGCAGCACAACATCCCATTCCTTGTATTGGAAAAAAGAACCCGGCAAAGCCTTCATCTGCACATCGGCAATATGCTCGACCCAATTCCGCGAACGACAAAGCTGCTCAAACATGGGACAATGGTAATTAACGCCCCCATTCCAATAAATTCCGCTCGACATAGTGAGCAAATGTCTGATTGTCAATCGCTTGTGATAGGGGTGAATCGCCTCATTAAAGGGCGATAGATAGCGGCTCACCGGCTCGTCCAGGCTACCAATCCATTTGTGGTCGAGGCAAATTCCTGCCGTGAGGGACAGAATACTTTTCCACACCGATTTCAGATTGTTGCGGCTTTCAACTGTAAAGTTATTGTATTGCCGCTCGAATACAAGCTGATTGTTCTCATAAACCAGGACAGCATTAACCAGACGGTAACGACGCTCCAGCATATAATTATCCAGACTATTTAGGAAGTCTGTATTCATTTCAAATACCTCCCTATCACCGAATGATCGTACCGCTTCAATTCGGCAGGCGTTCCCTTGGCAATGATAAAGCCCCCGTCGCTGCCGCCGGCCGGCCCCATCTCCAAAATATAATCGCAGTTGGAAAGCACAGCCGGATCATGCTCGGTAACAATGACGGTATTGCCGCTATCCACCAGCTCCTGCATCAGATGAATTAACCGTTCACTGTCTGAAAAGGATAACCCCGTAGTAGGCTCGTCCAAAATATAGACATTTCCTTTAGCGCTCCCCATTTTGCCAAGCTCTGTCGCCAGCTTGATGCGTTGCGCTTCACCGCCGGAAATGGTAGGCGTCTTTTGCCCAAGGCCGATATAGCCCAGCCCGACACGGTCCAGTGTGTGCAGCATTTTTGTAATTGCGCTATCTTTGCCATCAAAAAATTCAATCGCTGCCGAAACGCTCATTTCTAAAATCTCGCGAATATTTTTACCGTCTAGCGAAACTGACATTGCTTCCTGAATAAACCCCGTACCGCCACAGGTTTCACATTCCAGGTCGATGTAATTTCCCATCCCAACATGATAATGAATAACGCCTTCTCCCTTACATGCCTGGCAGCCGCCCTTGGAATTTACCGTAAACAGTCCGGCATCCATTCCGCTTTCTTTAGCAAACAAGGCTCGAATTTTGTCAAAAATCCCGGTATACGTCGCCGGACAGGAGGTGCGGCTCCGTCCAATTGGTCTCTGGTCGATAATGACACATTTTTTGATAGACTGAATGCCGTCAATTTCGGTTTCCTGCAGCCATTGGCTGACTTCTATTTCATCTTCATCATCACTCACCAGCTTGTTTTTCAACGTTTCCTTCAGCTTGGGCACAAGGGTGTCTGCAATCAGGCTGGATTTGCCGCTTCCTGACACACCTGCTATACCCACCAAAAGCCCCAATGGAATTTCTGCCGTGACATTACGCAAGTTGTGAATGCTGCAATTCCGCAAAATAAGCAGCATGCTCTGGTCAACGGGCTTATAGGCTGTTTTCCTCGGCATTAACGCCTTTTCAGAGAGATATGGCGCCGTCAAGGAATGCTCGCAGTTCAAAAAATCGGCATAGCGGCCCTGAAACATGAGCTGCCCGCCATATTCACCGGCATGAGGACCAAGATCAATTATGTAATCTGCAGCTTTCATGACATTTTCGTCATGCTCCACAGCGATAACCGTATTTCCGCGCTTGATCAGCCCCTGGATGAGTGCAATCAGCTTTTCTTTTTCAACCTCATGCAAGCCTATAGTTGGTTCGTCAAAAATAAAAATAATGGCATCCATATCCGCGATAATATAGCTTGCAAGAAACAAGCGCTGTATCTCGCCGCCTGACAACGTAGGGATTGGACGAGACAAGGCAAGATGATGTAAACCTACATCTTCCATGCATTCCAGCTTTACTAAAATCTCATCCCTTAGCCGTTTTCCCGGAAAACCAGGCGTTTCTGCAATAAATCTACGCAGATCGCCGATGTACATGGATTCCAGATCAAAGATGGTTTTGCCGCAAATAGTCGTATGTGATGCAATTTCACCTAACCCGGTGCCTTTGCATTTCGGACAGGATTTTGTTGCGATAAAGCCGTCTCTTTTGTATAAATGGTTTTGCCGCCCGCTAATTTCCTCTATTTTTCCGGCCCGCAGCAGCCAAGGAATGACCCCGTTAAACGGCGTTTTCCCTCCATCTCCATACATAACCAAGTCCTGTGCCTCCGCGGGAAGATCGCAAAACCTTTGTTCAATGGATAGATGATGAAATTCACAAAATTGTTTAAATCTTCGCCCCGTCCCGCCGCGCGTAACTTCCGGTAAAATATGGGATAACGGCCTTTGCGGGTCCTCAAACAGCTTTTCCTCGTTCACCTGAGCAGTCATTCCGCTCCCCAGACACCTCACGCACATCCCTTTGGCCGAGTTTTTCTGGAACATGGCTATATCAAGCGGAAGCCCATCGTCATACGCTGCATCACGTTTGCCAAAATTAGCGAAAAGCATCGCCAGCATAGCGCTAATTTTGGTGCGGGTACCAACCGTGCTGCGTGGATTGGATTGACGGGTAATTCGCTGCTCCACCGCCACCGTAGGCGATAGACCAGAGATGCTTTCGAACGTGGAGACACTATCCACCATAAACGCCGTATCGGTAAACATCAGATAACGTCGCTTTCCTTCTTCATATAGTGTATCAAAAGCTAAACTGGATTTTCCCGAGCCCGATACCCCGGTAATAACCGTCAGCTTCCCTTTTGGGATGTCGACATCAATGTGTTTAAGATTGTGGATTTGCGCGCCTCTAATTTTTATAGCATCCATAGATGCATCACCTCTATCTATTTAAAGGGTGCCTTAATTACCCAGGGGAAAATTGAGGCACCCAAAGTTAATTAATGGTAGCATATTTCGAAAAAGCTGGATATATCATCCGGCACAGCACTAAATCACTTCAACATTTTGTTATGGTTTTTACTCCCAAAACATGTTATCCTTAACTTGCTTTACGATAAAATACGTTCCTTACACGAAGGGAGATGTTTTGAATGGCAAACGCAACTACTATGACTATGGTGGTTTCGACTTAAAACCAAATAGCGGGCATACCTGAGAAGGTGAAAGAACGAAAAAAGCGGGGAAAGCTCCGTTTTATTTGGTATGCCATCCAAAGTAACCTTTCGTGAATAGTGCTGTTTACGAGATACGATAAAGGTCGTATCTTCTTTGCGTACAAATGCCGCAAAACAGCAGCTTCAGTCGAGGCTGCTTGTTTGCGGCATTTTTGCGTCCAAAAAACGAACTAAAAGGAGCTAACCAAAAACCATGATTGATTTAAAAGCTTACGGATTTACTGAAATAAATGAAATTCCTGATGGATTATTGCCCGGCAGAGTGACGGAGCTTCGGCGCGAGCGATTTACGGTTATGACCGAGCGCGGAGAGGTAAACGCGGTGCTTAAGGGCACGTTTTATCATACGGCAGAAACGAGAGTGGATTTTCCCTGCGTCGGAGACTTTGTACTACTGCGCTTCAACGAAAGCGGAGACTCGCTCATTGATACGTTGTTGCCGCGCCGTTCCAAGTTTTCACGCGCAGATTATTCGGGCCATGCGGCAGGCTTTGCCAAAACGATTCTGGAGCAGGTTGTCGCAACCAACTTTGATTATGTCTTTATTTTGTCCTCGCTGAATTTGGATTTTAACGTCACCCGAATCATGCGTTATTTGACGCAGGCCAGGCAAAGCGGCGGTCAACCAGTCGTTATTTTGACCAAGGCCGATCTTGTAGAGGACTACACGCTCCCGCTTGCGGAGGTTACACAAAGTATGCCGGATGTGCCGGTTCATGCCATCAGCAGTCATACAGGCATGGGCTTGAACGAGCTGGATGCCTACCTGACGCCAGGTAAAACGGTCGTTTTTCTCGGCATGTCCGGCGTCGGCAAATCCTCCTTGCTTAATGCCTTGATGGAACAGGACGTAATGGCTGTTCAGGCGATCCGGGAGATCGACAGCAGGGGCCGTCATACAACGACGCACCGCCAATTGTTCATGCTCCCTTCCGGCGCAATGGTTATTGATACGCCCGGAATGCGCGAGCTTGGCCTGTTTGATGCGGAAGAAGGCATCCGCGCAGGCTTTGCCGATGTGGAGGATTGGTTTTCGCAGTGCCGATTCACGGATTGCCGCCATCAATCCGAGCCGGGCTGCGCCATTCTCGCTGCGCTTGCCGACGGCTCGTTGTCTCATGAACGCTGGGAGCGCTATACCTCACAGCAGAATGAAAACCGGTTTGTCCAGGATAAAGCAAGCTACCTCATTGAAAAAAATGCTCGAAACCAATATAAGGCGATGTGGAGCAAGCAAACAAAAAAACACGGGGGTCGTAAAAGATGACAATGGAACTATATAAACTGAACGACGCATTAAGCAAGCTTTTTAATAAAAAGATCGTTGGCGCCGATAGTCAAGCCCTTTCATTGCAAGGGGGAACGGTGGGCAATGTCTATCTGGTTACGGGAACAGCCGAAACGGACGAAGGCGAAAAATTGCCGTACCGCATCGTACTGAAACGCCACAAGGAATATGATCGCTATGGCGATCCCGGGTCATGGCGTAGGGAATACGACCTCTACATGTCCGATCTGGCATCAACCTTTAGCGAGACATTCCGCTGGCCGGCCTGTTATTACGCCGAGCTTATTGAAAATGAAGAGGAAGAGGATGCCGAAAGCGTGCTGTGGCTGGAATATATCGACGGCGTGTCTGGCCTTGATTTGACAGCGGAGATGTATGAACAGGCTGCTCTGGAGATTGGACGTTATCAAGGCAGGATTTACGCGGAGCAGCCGGATGCGCTGAAAAGCCTGACCAACCTGAGCCATGCCAATCTCATGATGGATACGTACCTGCATTACCGGTCATGGCCCGTCGTTTATGATTACGTACGCTCTGAGGACTGCGCATTTCCGAAGCATGTGCGGCAAATGTTCATCGACCTTGACGCAAATTCCGACGAGATATTTCAGCGTATCAAGAAATTGCCTATTGTGCTGAGCCACCGTGACTACTGGGTAACTAACCTGATCTTTGCCAATGACAAAATCGGGCTCATTGACTGGGATACAAGCGGCTGGGGGTATCTCGGCGAGGATATCGCAAGCCTGATTGCAGATGAAGCGGATATTGAACACATGGTCTCCTTTTATCAGCGCTGCATTCCAGCTTATTACAGAGGTTTTTCGCAATATGCGGAGGCAACGGTTGAAGATAACTGCGTATATGAGCTAATCCTGATTATGTTTGGATACCGGCTTGTGGAATGGTTTCTCCATGCGGAGGACGAAGACATAAAAACACAGCATTCCCTTGCTCTACAAAAAATTAGTGAAATGAAAGATAGCCCTCTGCAATTTTAAATTAGTCTCGTAATGAAACAAAAAAACAAACGCCAGAAGTGCCGCAGTCATCGGCATTTCTGGCGTTTGCCTCTTTGATGGACGGAAGGAAATGCCCCCATGACGGATAAGGCTCCTTCCACGCTCCCCTTATGACGGAAAAGTCTTCTCCTCCCGCTCCACTCCGGAATACAATTTGGTAATGAGCTGATAAAACAGATGAATTTCGTCATCCGAATAATCATTGAAAATGCTATTTAATTTTTCTGTATGCAGAGCAAAAACTTTATCGTAATAGCTGACAGCCTTTTGAGTTAAGGATAGCGACGTATTTTTTTTATTGCCTGCTTCATGGCTGATAGTAATAAAGCCTTTTTCCTCAAGCGCCGCAGCCAGCTTTTTTACATTTTGCCGGGAAGAGCCCAATAAATGCCCCAAATGAGTAAATGTCGTAACCTCATCCGAATGCTTTATCATCATCACCAGCATAAATTGCTTTAGCGTAAGCACCTCGTCCGTTTTATCAAAAATGGTTTGCAGACGATTTTGCAAAATGGATATGCTGGAAAAAATGCCTCTAATCTCGTTTTCCCTTTTTCCTGCAAATGCCTCAATCATGTGATTGATTTCCATAGCCAACCTCCATGTATCATCTTCGTTAGTTGCATTATAGTAACTAGTTGCTATAATGTAAATAAGTAACTAGTTACCAAACGAAAGGGATGCAGCTATGACTATAAAAAGAATAACGAGCATCATCGTTGGCTCAATCGTCCTGTTAGCGGCAATCACAGCTTTATATGGAGTGTTTTCCAATCAATCCATTAACGAGCATCAGGTTGTTCAGACGATTTCTGGCGAGTCGGTTCAATTGTATGGAAAAGGCTTGTATCATAATGAATCCGTCTCAATGGCTTCACAGGTAATCGCTCAGGAAATCGTCACGTTAGTTGTGGTCGTCCCCTTTTTGCTATATTCCCTGCTCCTTGCCAATCAAGGAAAACGAAAAGGCGAAATGCTGCTGGCGGGCACATTGGCTTATTGTCTCTACATGTATGCTACGTATTGCTTTGTCGCCGTCTATAATCCTTTTTTCCTGGTTTATGTTGTATTAATGTCATTGTCGTTTTTTGGTTTTATTATTACAATGTATGGACTCATCTCAAAAAGGGACACCCTCCATTTCACCAAGCTTCCAAACCGATATATTGGCTATTCCACTGTTGCATTAGGCTCCATCATATTGCTTATGTGGCTGGGCCGATTAATTCCCCCTCTGCTGCAAGGGAGCACACCAAGCGGCCTGGAGCATTACACAACCTTTCCAATCCAAGCGCTTGATCTTGGCATTGTAGTCCCGCTTGCCATCATTGGGGGAATCGCTTTTGCCCGCAAAAAGAGCTTAGGTTATCTGCTGGTGCCTGTTATTACGATCAAAGGAATTGCCATGCTACTGGCCATCGACGCAATGATTGCTTCCATGCTGACAAACGGGGTTTCCGTAGACATTGTGGAAATGATTGTTTTTCCACTGTTTACCGTGCTCTTTTGCTTCAACTTATTTGTTGTCATGAAAAATCTGCAGGAGCAAAAAATGTAATGAATTAATGAACATGCCCTCAACAAAAGCGATATAAAAATCAGAGCCGGAACCTTTTATTTCCAAAGGAATTCCGGCTCTTTCGTTTTATCTTAAAGGAATCTTCAAACTTAGCTGTTACTCTACCATCATCATGATACAGGAAAGGACTTTTGATGATGGATATCATTCTTCAAACAACCAATCTGTGCAAAAGCTTTAAAGGGCAGCTTGCGGTTAACAACGTATCTCTTCACATTCGGAAAAACTCGGTGTATGGTCTTTTAGGTCCAAACGGCGCCGGCAAATCAACGATTCTAAAAATGATTGCCGGGATGATTCATCCTACCTCCGGCAGCATTGAATTTAACGGACATTCATGGAATCGCAGCGACCTGGCGAACATTGGGGCCTTAATAGAAAGACCGCCGCTTTATGATCATTTAACAGCCTATGAAAATTTGAAGGTCCGAACACTGGCTTTAGGCTTGCCCAAGCAGCGTATCCAAGAGGTGCTGGAAATTGTGCAGCTTAAAAACACAGGAAAAAAACGGGCTGGACACTTCTCCTTAGGGATGAAGCAAAGATTGGGGATCGCCCTGGCTTTGCTATCGCAGCCGACATTGCTTATTTTGGACGAACCAACAAACGGGTTGGACCCAATAGGTATCCAGGACCTGCGAAAGCTGATCAAATCGTTTCCCGAAAGGGGAATAACCGTTATTTTGTCCAGTCATATTTTGTCCGAGGTTGAACAAATTGCCGATCATATCGGCATTATCGCCTCTGGATATTTAGGCTATGAAAATGAAATACAGCCGGGTACCGATTTGGAGAGTACGTTTATGGAAGTAGTCGGCACGTACAGGGAGGTTAACTAGATGATGATTGGACTTATACGATCCGAGCTGTTAAAAATGCGCCACACCTTTTCTTTAAAGCTGGTTTTTTTGGCGCCGGTTATAACGGTTTTTATAGGGTATGTGTTAAGCCCGCATGACTTCCAGTATTCTGCTTACAATTGGTGGTACACGATGCTTCTTCCCATTATTGTAGCAATGTGGTCGGCTAATACGGTTATTCAGGAAAAAAACACCGCTATGCAAAACATAGTTTGCTTGCCGGTCAAATCGCAGAAGCTATGGATGGGCAAAATAGCCGCTCTTTCTGTCCTGCTTCTTTTTTCAAATATTCTCTTATGGTGTATAGCTTCATTGGTTGGCGGCATTGCAGCCGCAAGCCTTCCGCTTATGGACAGCTTTATAGGCTGCATGCTGCTAGTGCTCACTTATTTATGGCAATTGCCTGCTATAGCCTGGTTAGCCCATAAAACGGGATATCTGTTTGCTGTATTAGCGTCATCTGCCGCAACGATCATTTTGTCGGCCGTCAGCGCTACAAAGCCCTGGTTTATGTTGAATCCATTCGGCATTCCGGCTCGCGTCGTTGCGCCATTTTTTAACATGCACCCTAACGGCATTCCTTTAGAAAACGGCTCTCCCCTGCTGGATACCGGGATTATTTTCCCGGCTATCGGCATCAGCTTATTGCTTGCCGCTGTACTTATTTGGGGGTGCTCAAAATGGATCGGCAGCGGAGGCCCATCCCATGCTTAATTATGTCCGTTATTTAAAAAGCGACCTTTACAAGCTTTATCATTCCAGCTTTTTTGCGATTCATCTGTTGATTCCAGCTGCTGGAGTCGCTATGCTGTTACTGTTTGCGGGAATTTCCAAAAGCGATGCTCCCGCCAAGCTGGCTGCCTTTTGTCAGTTTATAGCTATCGCTTTTCCTTTTATTATCAGTATGGTTTGTTTTATGCTGGTTGAGCAGGAGGCCAAGGCCGGCCACTTTCAAAACATTCTTTGTCTGCCGGGCAGAAAAGCCGTCATTTTATCCAAATTAACCATTTTACTGGCTTCCGGCCTTTTCTCTGTGCTGTTGACCAGTGCATCCTTTAGTATCTTGTTCCCTCTCGTTAGCGAAGCAGCTGAAATCCCGATTGGATTTTATACGTTAATCCCGTTAGTTTTGTGGGGAAGCCATCTTTTCCTTTATTGCTTTCACCTTTTGATCGCATTCCGTTTTGGAAAAAATGTGGGGATAGGGCTAGGCGGGTTAGGAAGCCTGCTGGCGGCGCTGCTTTATACGGGGTTGGGCTCGGGGCTTTGGTTTGTTGTTCCTTATGGGTGGGGGATACATTTTTCGATGTATGTACTTCAAAACCTGCTGGGAGTTGTCCCTTCTGATCCAACGGAAATTCGCTTGGGCTTTGTTTTTTCCGCTCTGTTTACTTGTGCAATAATCGTAACACTTCCCGTATGGTTCTCAAGATACAATGGCAATAGAGCATCCGATTAGGGCTGGCGCATATCGAAATTGAAGGGGGAGTTACGAATGGCCCATATCCTGGTTGTTGATGACGAAAAACCAATGCTGCAGCTTGTCAAAAGAGTCCTGGAAAAAGATAACCACCTCATTACCGTACAATGGGATGCGGAGGCTGTTGCGGCCATGGATTTTTCAAAATACGACTTGATTTTGCTGGATATTATGATGCCTAAACTAGACGGCTTTAAGCTGTGCAAGCAAATACGGGGAGGCGTAGATTGCCCTATCATTTTTTTGACCGCAAAAACGCAAGAAAATGACATTGTTCAAGGCTTGGGCTTTGGCGCGGACGATTATATTACGAAGCCATTTGGAACAAGCGAGCTGCGTGCAAGGGTGAATGCCCATTTGCGGCGCGACGTCAGAGAAAAAACAAACGCTTTTATGAGCTCCGGCGTTATTTTCCATATCAGTGCCAGGGAAGCCGAGGTGCAGTCCGCCAAAATCCCTTTTACCAAAAGCGAATACGATATATGCGAATATCTTGCTTTACACCGCGGGCAAACGTTCAGCCGGGAGCAAATTTATGAAGCGGTTTTTGGCTTTGATGGAGAAAGCGATGCCTCCGTCATTTCGACTCATATCAAAAATATTCGTTCCAAGCTATCCGACTTTGATCTAACAACAATTGAAACGGTTTGGGGCGTGGGGTATAAATGGGTGTAACAAAGCTTCGTTCCATATTTATGAGATTTATTTTGTTCCTTGTTGCTGGAGCCGGCTTCATAGTTCTGCTCAATTTAGGACTTTATCTATATGGAGTGGATACAGGCCATATTTATCCGTTACATAAAATGACCGCCGAAATGGAGCAGGCCAAAAGCAAGCTGCAAACGGTGAACGAAATAACGGATGATATCATTCCCTCGTTTAGTAAATATGCCCTGTATACAAAGGAAGGCGAATATATACGCGGCTCCGTGAAGGTCAAGGATGCCCCATCCATATGGGAGCGAGCTATTCAAAATAAACAAATAAGCAGCAGCTCCTTTCTGTATACGGTTATAAACCGGGATCAGGATGTATTGGTGCTAAAATATCCGATGACCGCTCAATTTCGTAATCCGGTTGTTCAGCGCTTCATTCCATCTACAGATTTATTTGTCATCATTGTAGCCTTATTGGAATTATTACTACTGCTGCTATGTGTCTCTTATTTATTTGGCAGCTATTTCAAAAAAAGGATGGATACATTGCTGGCCGTTGTTCAAAAGGTCGAACATCAGGATCTGGACTTTGAAATAAAAAAAACGAAGTTATTTGAAATCGACCAGCTGCTTGACGCGCTGGAGCAGATGAGACAAGCCTTAAAGAAATCGTTAAACGAGCAATGGCAAGCCGATAAAATGCGCCAGGAGCAAATTTCCGCCTTGGCTCATGATTTGAAAACGCCATTAACTATCATCCGAGGAAATGCAGAATTGTTGTCGGATACAGAGCTATCTGATGAGCAAAGGGAATACGCCGACTACATTGGAGGCAGCTCCATTCAGGTCCAAACGTATATTCAGACATTAATGGAGGTCGCAAGGTCATGGGACAGCTATCCCCTGCAATTTTCGCCAACCAGCCTGGAGCCATTTTTGGCCGAGCTTGAAAATCAGGCAAAAGGGTTATGTTTTGTTCAGCATATAAACCTGGAATGGGAGTGCAAGCATCAATCCTTACGGATTGATATAGATCGGCATCTGCTAATGCGCGCGCTTGTCAATGTGGTCGCCAATGCGGTTGAGCATACGCCCGCCGGGGGAACCATTGCCATTAACGTTGATGAGCAGGATAATAAGCTTTTGTTTATTATTACGGATACCGGCAACGGTTTTTCGGATGAAGCCTTGAAATACGGGGCCGAGCCCTTTTTTATGGGCGATAGCAGCCGCCACTCCAAATCCCATTTTGGCATCGGACTATTCGTAGCCCATTCGGCTTGCCAAAAGCATGGCGGACAATTGATATTGGAAAATCGTTCGGATGGCGGCGGTAGGGTCACTTTGGTTGTTCCTGTTCATTGAAGTTTACCTCTAATTAAAGGTGAAAAGTAAAAAAACAAAGAGCCGAAACCCGGAGAAAACTGGGTTTTCGGCTCTTTTGAATTTATTTCCACGTCATTTCAGCCTGCGGGCGATTACCGCTAAACGACCATTTTGGGTCGAGTACTCGCATGTAGACAAAATCATAAGCGTATCGCCAAATTGAGCCGTTACGCCCGTGTCGTATAGAGCAAGCTGCTTAATGTTTTGAACATATGAATCGAACTCTTCGGGTGTACTTACATTCTCAATCTGATAGTATTTAAAAACGTCGTCCGATTTACGATAAACTTGTGAAAGTATAACGGCAATAATCTCATAATCCTGCTTTTCGTACAGCGTGCTGAACTGGAACGTTGTATGCTCTTTATAAAAGCTTTCCTTTTTATACTTCATTAAGTCTTTAAACATCCAGCCGCTTTTCATGTGGTGTCCATGAATCAGCGAGATGTCCGTTCCGTTGGTTCGGCTATGCTCGTCTAAAAATGGGAGGCCGCTTTTATTTTCCAATTTATCGAAATCATGATTGAGATAGTAATCCGCATCCTGTAAGTTCTGCATGACCGGGTACTCGATCCGGGTGCCGTCCACCTTTAGCCAGCCGACGATGTCCGAATTTCTCTCGTAAAGCTCTCGGAATTCTGGAAGCATAGCCGGCTCTTTCGGCTTGTCGATCAAGAGAGAAGGGGATGCATCCCCTCCTCCTTTATCTGATTTTTCCTTCAAGGTGATTCCCAGCTCTTCGATTTTCTGTCGCTCGTCATAATCCCGAAGAAATATTCTCGTCAGATTGGCTAGCGAAAATACCAACATAAGGAAGGAAACAGCGATAAGAATTTTCTTATTTTTACTCATTTTCTTACCGCCCTTCACATTATTGACTAAGCTTTTTCTTCTTGTTGCTGAGGAGACAAAGCCCTATCGTTAATAAGGACGCCAGCGCCAAAATCATATAGCGGATGGGAGATGCGTCGTTATCTCCGGTTTTTGGAACATTGTCAAGCTCGCTGCCGGCATTGCCAGGTTCGTCAGTACCGCTTGAGCCGTTAGTGGAGCTATTGTCGGTTCCGACGCTACCGTTGCCGGTTTCACCGCTTCCGTTGTCGGTTCCGACGCTTCCGTTGTCGGTTCCTACGCTACCGTTGCCGGTTTCACCGCTTCCGTTGTCGGTTCCTACGCTTCCGTTGTCGGTTTCACCGCTTCCATTGTCGGTTTCGCCGCTTCCGTTGTCAGTTCCACCGCTTCCGTTGTCGGTTCCACCGCTTCCGTTGTCAGTTCCGCCGCTTCCGTTGTCAGTTCCGCCACCTGAACGGATCGGCTTCATTGGCACGTCATATCTTACGATGTCGAAGTCTACCGAAATCGTATGACTTCTGTGCGTCTCGTAGCCTTCCTTCGTTACGATCAAATAATAATCCGCCTCAGGAAATACCAAGTA
>PJUA01000289.1_pt1 | contig 35693 bp, 29 predicted proteins | sample 1512151 | NCBI WGS metagenome assembly PJUA01 (sample SAMN08177678, study PRJNA422409) | Soil metagenome, whole genome shotgun sequencing project. | isolation source: Soil enriched on filter paper: beechwood xylan treatment | place: USA: Madison | collected 2015-01-15
CGCTCGGCGACGGACCCCTCACGTGGGTCGAGCAGGGGGACGACGTCCTCGCGTTCGCCCGCGGCGACGTGCTGTGCGTCGTCAACCTCGGCACCGACCCGGTGCCGCTGCCCGCCCACACCGACGTCCTGCTCACGAGCGACCCGCTCGAGGCAGGCCTGCTGCCGCGCGACACCGCCGCGTGGCTGCGCACCTGAGCCCCACCCGCACCCACCTCGACCCCCGCTGTACCGACCCGCGGCCGACACCCGCCCGCGGCCGCTTCCACGAAGGAGTGACGATGAGGTCCTCGCGCACCACCGCACTGGCGATGGCCGGTGTGCTCTCGATCGGGCTGCTCGCCGCGTGCAGCAGCAACGACGACTCCAGCGACTCGCCGACCGGTGACGGCGGCAAGACGAAGATCACCGTCGCCGGTCTGCTGCCGACCGCCGACGACGCCGCGAAGGAGCAGCTCGCCGACCGCGTCGCGTCGTTCGAGGAGCAGTACCCCGACATCGACGTCGAGACCGAGGACTACGAGTGGAAGGCGTCGACGTTCACGACGCAGCTCGCCGGCGGCACGCTGCCGAACGTCTTCGAGATCCCGCTGACGGACGGCAAGACGCTCATCGAGAACGGCCAGCTCGCGGACATCGACGCGCAGGTCCGCGCGCTGCCGTACGGCGACCAGTTCAACGAGAAGCTCCTCGCCAACGGCCTGGGCGAGGACGGCAAGATCTACGCCGTCCCCGCCAAGTCGATCTACGCGGTCGCGCTGCACTACAACCGCAACCTGTTCGAGCAGGCCGGCCTCGACCCCGACGCCCCGCCGACGACGTGGGACGAGGTGCGCGAGTACGCCAAGACCATCCACGACGCGACCGGTGTCGCGGGCTACGCGACGATGGCGCTCGACAACGCGGGCGGCTGGCAGCTCGCGGCGGGGGCGAACTCCCGCGGCGGCGTCATCGAGACGTTCGACGGCGAGGACTACACCGCGACGCTCGACGACCCGGCGATCGCGGCGCACCTGCAGTGGCTGCACGACCTCAAGTGGGAGGACGGCTCGCTGCTCGACCGCGCCGACCTCGGCTGGGGCGACATCAACACGGAGTTCGCGGCGGGCTCGCTCGCGATGTACACGTCGGGCTCCGACGTCTACAACGCGCTCGTCGAGTCGAACGGCGTCACGGCGGACTGGGGCTACGGCCTCACGGCGATCCCGACGTCCGGTGACGGCGGCGCGCTGACCGGCGGCACCATGGCGGCCGTCACGAAGGACTCGACGGACGCCCAGAAGGACGCGGCCGTGAAGTGGATCGACTGGTGGTACCTGAGCAAGCTGCAGGACCAGGACCAGGCGGTCGCCGACGCGACGACCCGTGCCGAGGCCGACCCGCCGCAGGCCGTCGGCACGCCCGTGCTGCCGATCTTCTCCCAGGAGAACTACGAGCAGTCGATGGAGTGGGTCGCGGACTACGTCAACGTCCCGCTCGAGAACATGACGGGCTACACCGACGTGATGTTCAGCCAGGAGCTCGTGCCCGAGGCGTCCGCCGCGGTGCAGGACCTGTACGCGCAGCTGTTCCCGGTCGTGCAGGCCGTGATCTCCGACGAGAACGCGGACATCGACGCGCTGCTCGCGACGGCGAACGAGGCGGGCCAGTCGGCGATCGACGGCTGACACCCCCCGCGTGCCGCCGGGTGACGGACGACCTCCGCCGCCCGGCGGCACCGCCGCGGACCCCCGACCTCCCCAGGAAGGCCTCATGACCACGGACGACGCCGTCCTCGCCGACCGCCCGCTGGCGGCGGCCCGCCCCGCACCCCGCGTGCCGACCCGCAGCCCCGCCACGTGGGTCCGTCGCGGAGGGCTCAGCGCCCTCGTGTTCGGCCTGCCGGTCCTGCTGATCTTCGGGATCTTCTCGTGGTGGCCGATCGTGTCGGCCGTCGTGATGAGCTTCCAGGAGACGAACCTCATCGACCCGCCGACCTGGGTGGGCCTGGAGAACTTCCAGGCGATCTTCGCCGACCCCCTGCTGCCGAAGGTCGTGCGCAACACCGCCTGGTTCGCGCTGCTGGCGCTCGTGTTCGGCTACCCGGTCCCGCTGGTCGGCGCGGTGCTCATGAGCGAGCTGCGCCGCCGCAAGGGCCTGTACTCGGTGCTCGCGTACCTGCCGGTCGTCGTCCCGCCGGTCGTCGCGGTGCTGCTGTGGAAGTTCTTCTACGACCCGCGGCCCCAGGGCGTGTTCAACACGATCCTCGGCTGGGTGGGCCTCGGCCCGTACTCCTGGCTGAACGACCAGACGATGGCGATGCCGTCGCTCGTCCTCGAGGCCACGTGGGCCGCCGCGGGCGGCACGGTGATCATCTACCTGGCGGCCCTCATCAGCGTGCCGTCCGAGCTGTACGACGCTGCCGAGGTCGACGGGGCGTCGGTGTGGCGCAAGGTGTGGCACGTGACGATGCCGCACCTGCGCGGCGTCCTGTTCATCACCCTGATCCTGCAGGTCATCGGCACCGCGCAGGTCTTCCTCGAACCGTTCCTGTTCACGAACGGCGGCCCGAACCACGCGACGCTGACGGTGATGCTCTGGGTGTACCAGCTCGCGTTCACGTCGATCGGGAACCACTTCGGGGAGGCGACCGCGCTGAGCCTCCTGCTCGCGGTGTTCCTCGCCGTGCTGTCGCTCGTGTACTTCCGCCTGACCCGCAGCTGGAGCCAGTCGTGACCACCGTGCAGAACCCGACGTCGCTGCGTGCGACGCAGCCCGTCCCCGGCGACGACGTCGCCCCTGAGCCGGTGCGCCGCCGTCGCCGCCGGGCCGTCGTGGACTCGGGGGAGCGCGGTGCGCTGTCCACCGCCGACTGGCGCCGGCCGCTCGTCAAGCACACCTGGCGCACGATGCACCTGCTGCTGCTCGTGCTGCTCGTCGTCTGGTGCCTGGGCCCGCTGCTGCTGCTCGGCAAGTTCGCGTTCACACCCACGCAGGACATCCAGGCGACGCCCCTCGCGTTGTTCCCGAACGGCGCCACGACGCACAACGTCGAGATGGCGTGGAACAGGTACCACATCGGCCAGTTCTTCATGAACACCGTGTGGGTCGCCCTCGGGTCGTGGTTCGTGCAGGTGCTCGTCGCGACGACCGGCGGCTTCGTGCTGTCGGTGCTGCGGCCGGCGTGGGCGCGCGCGCTCAACTGGGCGGTGCTCGCGACGCTGTTCGTGCCCGCGGTCGTGCTGCTCATCCCGCTGTACAAGATCGTCGTCGACCCGCCCGTCGGGCCGAGCCTCATCAACAGCTACCTCGCGGTGTGGCTGCCCGCCGGGGCGAGCGCGTTCAACGTCGTGCTCGTCGCGCGGTTCTTCGACTCGCTGCCGCGGGAGGTCTTCGAGGCGGCGCGCATGGACGGCGCCGGCCCTTTCCGGCTGTTCCGCAGCATCGTCCTGCCGATGAGCAAGCCGATCCTCGGCGTGGTGTCGGTGTTCGCGGTGATCGCGTCGTGGAAGGACTTCCTGTGGCCGTTCCTCGTGCTGAAGTCCGACGCCGTCAAGCCGCTGTCGGTCTACCTGCAGTCGATGGCGAACGTCGACAAGGGCACCCTCATGGCCGCGCTCGCCATCTCGACGCTCATCCCGATCGCGATGTTCCTGGTCTTCCAGCGCATGTTCCTGCGCGGCGCCGGCCTCGGCGGGGCCGTCAAGGGGTGAGCGGGGTTTTCTGACAACGCGTCGGGTCAACGTCACGCCGCCCCCGCGCCCGCTCCGGCGGGAACGCTCGCGGGGGCGGTGCGATGATCGGACGGTGGCCCCCGACACCTCGCTGAGCACCCCTACGCCCGCTGCCGGTCCCACCGACCCGACCCTCGCGCAGCCGGCCGACGACCACTCCGCCGACCAGCCCGCCGCGCCGTACGACGCGCTGCTGCTGTACTCGTTCGGCGGCCCCAACGGCCCCGACGACGTGCTGCCGTTCCTGCGCAACGTCACCGCCGGCAAGGGCATCCCCGACGAGCGGCTCGCCGAGGTCGCCGAGCACTACCACCACTTCGGCGGCGCCAGCCCCATCAACGCCCAGAACCTCGCGCTGCAGGAGGCCCTGCGCGACGAGCTCGCCCGGCGGGGCGTCGACCTGCCCGTCGTGTGGGGCAACCGCAACTGGGAGCCGTACACGCGCGAGGCGCTCGCCGCGGCCCGCGCCGGCGGTGCGCAGCGCATCGTCGCGCTCGTGACCAGCGCCTACGCGTCGTACTCGGGCTGCCGGCAGTACCGCGAGAACCTCTGGGCCGCGCTCGGCGACGTCGCGGTCGACCTCGGGCTGCCCGACGGCGAGCAGCCGCTCGTCGCCGACAAGGTTCGGCCCTACTTCAACCACCCCGGCTTCGTGCAGGCCAACGTCGACGCCGTCACCGAGGCGTACGGCAAGCTGGACGCCGACGCCGCGGCCGGTGCACGCCTCGTGTTCGTCACGCACTCGATCCCGGACACCATGGAGGAGGCGTCGGCCGTCAGCGGCGCCACCTACAGCGCGCAGCACCTTGACGTCGCCGCGACGGTCGCCGCGGCCGTCGGCGAGCGGCTCGGCCGCGACGTCACGTGGGACCTCGCCTACTGCTCCCGCTCGGGTCCGCCCAGCCAGCCGTGGCTCGAGCCCGACGTCAACGACCACCTCGAGGCGCTCGCCGCCGACGGCGTCCGGTCGGTCGTGCTGTCGCCCATCGGGTTCATCTCGGACCACATGGAGGTCGCGTTCGACCTCGACACCGAGGCGCTCGAGACGGCCGCGACGCTCGGCCTCGCCGCGGTCCGGGCCGACACCGTCGGCACCCGGGAGCCGTTCGTCCGCGGGCTCGTCGACCTCGTGCTCGAGCGCGCCGCCCTCGCCCGCGCGACCGACGCCGGTCTCGACGCCCCGCAGGGCGCGGCCGTCGGCGCGCTGCCCGCGTGGCGCGACGTGTGCCGCCCCGGCTGCTGCCGGCAGCGCGCCGGCGAGCCCTCGGGCATCCCGGCCGCCTGCTCCACCGACCCCTGGTCCTGATCCGGCCGCCGGTCGCGCACCGGCGCCCGGTCCTGCACCCCTCCTCGTACGCCCCACCCGAAAGGACGTCCTCGTGAGCCACGCCACGCCCGACGCCGAGGCCCTCAACGCCACCGTCCGCTACACGATGTGGTCGGTCTTCGCGCTCGAGGAGGTGCTGCCCGAGGACGACACCGAGCGCGCCCAGCTCATCGCCGCCGCGCAGGACGCCGTCGGCGCCGACGGCCTCGTCGTGCGCGGCTGGTACGACGTCGCGGGCCTGCGCGCCGACGCGGACCTCATGGTCTGGTGGCACGCCGAGACCGTCGAGGAGGTGCAGGGCGCCTACCAGCGGCTTCGCGCCAGCGACCTCGGCCGGCACCTGCTGCCCGTGTGGTCCGTCGTCGGCCTGCACCGCCCCGCCGAGTTCAACCGCGCACACGTCCCCGCGTTCCTCGCGGGCGAGCCCGCCGGCGACTACCTGTGCGTCTACCCGTTCGTGCGGTCCTACGACTGGTACGTGCTGCCCGACGACGACCGCCGCCGCATGCTTGTCGAGCACGGGCAGGCCGCCCGCGACTACGCCGACGTCCGCGCCAACACCGTCTCCGCGTTCGCGCTCGGCGACTACGAGTGGATCCTCGCGTTCGAGGCGGGCGAGCTGCACCGCATCGTCGACCTCATGCGCGACCTGCGCGCCACCGACGCGCGCCTGCACGTGCGCGAGGAGGTGCCGTTCTACACGGGCCCGCGCACGACCCTCGAGGCCTGGGCGGACAAGCAGCCGCGCGGCTGACGCCCTGTGCCGCCGGACGGGTCGGGGACCCGAGGGGCGGACGGGCAGTCCGGTCGACCGGCCGCCCGCGGGGTGACCCGCGCGGCGGCCGGTGCCATGATCGGCGCATGGTCGACCTCGGCGGGACGTGGCGGTTCGAGACCCTCGGCGGCGCCGACCTGCCCCCGCAGGTGCGCGAGGCGCCGTGGCTCACGTTCGACGGCGACGGGCAGGTCTACGGTCTCGCGGGAGTGAACCGCGTGCGCGGGACGTGGCAGCTCGCGGGCGAGGACCTGACGTTCGGGCCCGTCGTGTCGACGCTCATGGCCGGCCCGGACGAGGCGATGGCGTGCGAGCGCCAGGTGCTCGACCTGCTCTCGCAGCCGCTGCGTGCCCGGTCGGACGGCGAGCGCCTCGACCTGGCGGGCGGCGGGGAAGCCCGCGCGACGCTCGTGCGCGACGACCGCGCCGCCGACGAGCCCACCTGAGCGCGTCCCGGCGGCGCGGCCGGTGCGTCAGGCGGCCGCCGCGGCCATCCCCGGCCAGCGTGCCGCGAGCGCGGCCAGCGTGCGCTCCCGGTCCGCGACGTCGAACGCCGTGCCCGTCACCATGAGCTCGTCCGCCCCGGTCCGGTCCACGAGCGCGGCGAGCTCCTCGACCGCCCGGTCGGGCGTCGTCGCGACCTGCGTGCCGGGCGACTGCGCGAAGAAGTCGGCCGCCTGCTGCGGGTCGAGCGCCGCGAGGAGCCGCGCGGCCTCGTCGGGCGTGACAACGGGCGCCAGGGGGCGGCCGGTGCGCAACGCGAGCGTCATGACACGGCTCGGGCCGGCCAGGTGCTGCGCCTCCTCCTCGGTGTCGGCGACCAGCACCGACGCCGACACCATGAGGCGCGGGGCGTCGAGCACCGCCGACGGGCGGAACGCCTGCCGGTAGGTCTGCGCCGCCTGCAGCGTGCGTCCCGTCGCGAAGTGGTGTGCGTAGGAGTAGGGCAGGCCGAGCTCGCCCGCGAGCTGCGCGGAGAACAGGCTCGACCCGAGCAGCCACGGCTCGGGGCTCGACGTCGCCTCCGGGGTCGCGGTGAGGCGGCGCGCGGTCGCCGACGGGGCCGTCGGGCCCAGGCGGATCCCCAGCAGCGCGAGGACGTCGACGAGCTCCGCGGGGAAGTCCTCCGCACCCAGCCCGTCGACGGTCCGGCGCAGCGCGGCCGCGGTGGCCGGGTCGGCCCCCGGCGCGCGGCCGATGCCGAGGTCGATGCGGCCGGGGTGCAGGGCCTCGAGCATCGCGAACTGCTCGGCGACGACCAGCGCCGGGTGGTTGGGCAGCATGACGCCGCCCGACCCGACGCGGATGTCGCGCGTCGCGGCCGCGAGGTGCGCGACGAGCACGCCGGGCGACGTCGACGCGACCATGGGCATCGCGTGGTGCTCGGCGACCCAGAAGCGGCGGTAGCCGAGGGTGTCGGCCGCCTGCGCGAGCCGGGTCGTCGCCGCGAGGGCGTCGGCGCTGGTCTGGCCCGCGCTGAGCGGGGCGGTGTCGAGGACGGACAGGGGGATGGTCACGTCCAGGGCCAACGCGCGCGGCCCCGGACGTCATCCCGACCCGTCAGGGGTACAGGCCGCGGATCTGGTGCGCCTCCGCGACGCGCCGCACACCGATCGTCAGCGCGGCGTCTCGCATCGACACGCCCTCGGCGTGCGCGACGGCCGCGACCGACCGGTACGACGCGAGCATGCGGTGCTCCAGGCGCTCGGCGATCTCGTGCTCCGTCCACCAGTACGCCTGGTTCGCCTGCACCCACTCGAAGTACGACACGACGACGCCGCCCGCGTTCGCGAGGATGTCCGGCACGACGACGACGCCGCGGTCGGCCAGCACGCGGTCGCCCTCGGTCGTCGTCGGGCCGTTCGCGGCCTCCACGACCCAGCGGGCCTTGACCTGCGCGGCGGTGTCGGCGTCGAGGACGCCCTCGACGGCCGCCGGGATGAGCACGTCGACGTCGAGCGTGAGCAGCTGGGTGTTGTCGACGGGCGTGCCGCCCTCGAACTCGTGCACGTGCCCGCCCGCGTGGACGTGCCGCAGCAGCGCGGAGACGTCGAGGCCGCCGGGCGCGTGCACGCCGCCGTGCTCGTCGGACACGGCCACGACGCGCGCCCCCGCCTCGGCGAGGATCCGGGCGGCGGGCGCGCCGACCTTGCCGAACCCCTGGATCGCGACGGACACCTCGTCGAGGCGGACGCCGGCGTCGCCGAGGGCGGCCTCGGCGGCGTGCACGACGCCGCGGGACGTGGCGGTCGGACGGCCGAGCGAGCCGCCGACCGTGAGGGGCTTGCCGGTCGTCACGGCGGGGATCGTGTAGCCCAGGTTGACCGAGTAGGTGTCCATCACCCACGCCATGGTCTGCTCGTTGGTCCCGATGTCGGGCGCCATGATGTCCCGCTCCGGGCCGATGATCGGCATGATCTCGCTGGTGTACCGGCGCGTGACGCGCTCGAGCTCCGACGACGTGTAGAGCGGCGGGTCGATCGTCACGCCGCCCTTCGCGCCGCCGTACGGCACGTCGACGACGGCGCACTTCCAGGTCATCCACATCGCGAGCGCCCGCACCTCGTCGACGTCGACGGACGCCGAGTACCGCAGGCCGCCCTTGCCGGGCCCGCGGGAGATGTTGTGCTGCACGCGGTACCCGGTGAACAGGACGATCTCACCGGTGTCGCGCCGCAACGGCACCGCGACGTTCATCTCGCGGCGGGGTGTCGCCAGCATGAGGTGGAGTCCCTCGTCGTAGCCGAGGATCTGCACGGCGTCGGCGAGCTGGGCCTGCGCGGTCTGCAGGGGGGTGGACTGGGGACGGGGCTGCGCTGCCTGGTCGGTCACGAGCCCACCATGCCACCGCCCGTCGGCGGCGCCACCGCGCGCCGCGCAGGATCACCCGCGCGAGGCGCCCGGCCGCGTCAGCAGATCTGCGAGTCCTCCATCGGCTTGAGGACGGACCCGCCGAGGTGGCGCGAGTGCCGCGCGGGCACGAGCACGCAGGTCCCGTAGGTGCCGTTGAGGTAGCGGCCCTTGACGAACACGTCGGAGTGCCGGCAGTTGATCGTCCGGACCGAGTAGTACGCCGGCTTGTACACGTACACGTCCGAGAGGAACGAGCAGAACTCCTCCTCGTTCTCGATCGTCGCCTGCACGCCGACACCCCGGCCCGCACCGCCGGGGGCGACCAGGACGCGGTCGGTGGTCGGTGCCGGTGCCTCGTCGGCCGCGCCGGCCGGGACGGCGACGGCGAGGCCGCCGACGACGAGGGCGAGGCTCGCGACGACCCGGGTGGCGCGGGAGACCGCGGTGGCCCGGGCGGCACGCGGCGCAGGGTCCACGGCGGGACGACGGACGGGAGGGCGAACGGTCACGGGGGCTCCCCAGGGTCGACGGCGGTGTCGCGCGTCCGCCGGCCGTGACGGACGCGCCCAGGATGGACGGCCGCCCGTACCGCGTCAAACCGGGCATCCGACCCCGTGCAGATGCTCCCACCAGGGCGCTCGGGCGCGGCACGGACGGCGCGGACGCCCCGACGGGACCACACTGTGAGACGACCCCGGGTCGGCCCCGGGGCTCCCGACGGCCAGGAGGCTCGATGCCGACGCGACAGGACCGCCCCGGTGACCCCGGCGAGGACCGCCTCGACGCCGGAGGCGCAGCGCCGACCGGGGGTGACCCCGCCGTCGATGCAGGTCCCGCGCCGTCCGGGGGCGGCCTCGCCGACGACGCGGTCCGGCTCGGGCGCCGGTGGCTCGACCGCACGTCCGCGGGGGAGACCCGTCGCGAGCGGGCGACCACGCGACGGCTCGCCGCGCTCGTCGGGTCGCCCGCGGGGCTCGAGCTCGCGGTCCGGTTCGTCGACCGGGTGGCCCGGCCGCAGGACGTGCGTGTCGCCGCGCGCGAGCTCGCGGACCTCGCCGACGTGACGGGCGCCGCCGACTTCCTCGGTCCGGCCGACCGGCTGCTGCTCGGGGCCGGGACCCGCCTCGCGACCCGCGCGCCCGACGTGGTCGTCCCGGCCGCCCGCCGGCGGCTGCGCGCGCTCGTCGGGCACCTCGTCGTCGACGACGGCCCCGCGCTCGCCCGGCACCTGGCCGCGACCCGCGGCGACGGGTACCGGCTCAACCTGAACCTCCTCGGCGAGGCCGTGCTCGGCGAGCACGAGGCGGCCGCGCGGCTGGCCCGGGTGCGCGTGCTCGTCGAGCGGCCCGACGTCGACTACGTGTCCGTCAAGGTGTCGGCGGTCGCGAGCCAGCTCTCCACGTGGGACCTCGACGGCAGCGTCGACCGGGTCGTCGAGCGCCTCGTCCCGCTCTACGAGTCCGCCGCGCGGCACGGCACGTTCGTCAACCTCGACATGGAGGAGTACCGCGACCTCGCGCTCACCGTGCGCGTGTTCGAGCGCCTCGTCGCGCTGCCGTCGCTGCGGGACGCCCCGTCCGGCATCGCCCTGCAGGCGTACCTGCCCGACGCCGCCGACGCGTTCGACGAGATCGCCGACATCGCCGCACGACGCGTCGCCGCGGGTGGGTCGCGCCTCAAGGTCCGACTCGTCAAGGGCGCGAACCTCGCGATGGAGCGGGTCGAGGCCGAGCTGCACGGCTGGCAGCCCGCGACCTACCCGACAAAGGCCGACGTCGACGCCGCCTACCTGCGGCTCGTCGACCGCGCGCTCGACCCCGACCGGACCCGGGCGCTGCGCGTCGGCGTCGCGAGCCACAACGTGTTCCACGTCGCCGCCGCGCACCTGCTCGCCGAGCGTCGCGGTGTCGGCGAGGCGCTCGACGTCGAGATGCTGCAGGGCATGGCCCCCGCGCAGGCGCGTGCTGTGCGCGACGACGTCGGCAGCGTGCTGCTCTACACCCCGGTCGTCGCACGCAGCGAGTTCGACGTCGCGGTGTCCTACCTGGTGCGCCGCCTCGAGGAGAACGCCGCGGGGGAGAACTTCCTGCACGCGGCCTTCGCGGGCGACGCCGACGGCGACGCCATGGACGGCCAGGAGGCGGCGTTCCGCACCGCGTGGGCCGACCGGGAGCGGCCGAGCCGGTCCCCGCGCCGAGGCGCGGCCGGGGTGCTCGCGCCCGTGCCCGACCGCGCGCGGGTCGGCGACGCCCTCACGTCCGAGGGTGTGCCGCCTGCGTCCGACGGGCGCGACGACGGGCCGGTGTTCGACAACGTGCCGGACACCGACCCCGCGACCCCGGCGGGACGCCGCTGGGCGGCCCAGGTCGTCACCGGTCGCGTCGAGCCCCCGCCCGGCGCGGTCGTCGCCGAGACGGTCGAGGAGGTCGACGCCCTGGTCGCGCGCGCGGCCGGGGCCGCCGCGGCGTGGGCCGCGACACCGCCCGAGCGCCGCGCCGCCGTCCTGCGGGCAGCCGCCGACGCGCTCGAGGACGCGCGCACCGACCTCGTCACGACCATGGTCCACGAGGCCGCCAAGACGGTCGCCGAGGCGGACCCCGAGGTCAGCGAGGCGGTCGACTTCGCGCGCTACTACGCCGACCGCGCCGAGGAACTCGCCGACGGCCGGGTGCCCGGCGCGCGGCACGTCCCCACGGGCGTCACCGTCGTGACCCCGCCGTGGAACTTCCCCGTCGCGATCCCCGTCGGCTCGGTGCTCGCCGGGCTCGCCGCCGGCACGCCCGTGCTGGTCAAGCCCGCCCCGGCGACGCCCGCGTGCGCGCGGGTCGCGATGGCCGCGATCCAGCAGGCGCTCGACGCGGCCGGCGCCCCCGCCGGGGTGCTCACGGTCCTCCTGTGCCCCGAGGGTGACGTGGGCAGGCGGCTGGTCACGCATCCCGACGTCGCCCGCGTGCTGCTCACCGGGTCGATCGAGACCGCGCGTGCCTTCGCGGGCTGGCGCGACGACCTGGAGGTGCTCGCCGAGACGTCGGGCAAGAACGCGCTCGTCGTCACGCCCGCCGCCGACGTCGACCTGGCCGTGCACGACCTCGTGCGCTCCGCGTTCGGCCATGCCGGCCAGAAGTGCTCGGCAGCGTCGCTCGCGATCCTCGTCGGCTCCGCGGGGACCGACGACCGGCTGCGCCGCCAGCTCGCCGACGCGGTGTCGTCGCTGCGCGTCGGGCACAGCGACGACCTCGCGACGAGCGTCGGCCCGCTGGTCGAGCCCGCGTCGGGCAAGCTGCTGCGCGCCCTGACGACGCTCGACGAGGGGGAGGAGTGGCTGGTCGCGCCGCGTCGCGTCGACACCGCGGGCCGGCTGTGGACCCCGGGCGTGAAGTTCGGTGTGCGTCCCGGCTCGTGGTTCCACCGCACCGAGTGCTTCGGGCCGGTGCTCGGGATCATGCGCGCCGCGACTCTCGCGGAGGCCGTCGCGTGGCAGAACGACGTCGCGTTCGGCCTCACCGGCGGGCTGCACTCGCTCGACGAGGCCGAGATCGACGCGTGGCTCGACGCCGTCGAGGTCGGCAACGCCTACGTGAACCGGCACATCACCGGGGCGATCGTGCGGCGGCAGCCGTTCGGTGGCTGGAAGGCGTCGGTCGTCGGGCCCGGCGCGAAGGCGGGCGGCCCGCACTACGTCGCGCAGATCGGCACGTGGGTCGACGCACCCGACGTCCCCGTCGACGACGACGACTGGCTGGCCTGGGCCCGGGCCGACGACCTGCGGGTCTGGGCGCGGGAGCTCGGCCGGGAGCACGACCCGAGCGGGCTGCTCGTCGAGCAGAACGTGCTGCGCTACCGGCCCGTCCCGCACCTGCTGGTCCGCGTCGCCGACGGAGCGCGCCCGGCGGCCGTCGAGCGGGTGCTGCACGCCGCCGCAACGGCGGGCGTGCCGACCAGCGTGAGCGACGTGGCCGCCGAGTCGCACGACGCCTTCGCGCAGCGGGTGCGCTCCGGGGGAGTCGCCGGTCGCGTGCGGGTCGTGGGCGACGCCCCCGGGCTGCGGGCCGCGGCCGCCGTGCGCGCGGGCGAGGTCACCCTGCTCGACGGTCCCGTCCTGGCGTCGGCGTCACGGGAGCTGCTCGGTGTCGTCCGCGAGCAGGCGGTCTCCCGGACGGTGCACCGGTTCGGGCACGTCCCGCCGGCCGCGCGCCGCATGCCCGTCGCGGCAGCGAGGCGCCAAGCCGTCAGGCCGAGGCGCGGATGACCAGCTCGGGCGCGAAGATCAGCGGCTCGGTCGGCGTCGCGGCGCCCTGCAGCTGGTCGAGGAGCCGGGCGCCCGCGGCGCGCGCCATGGCGACGACCGGCTGCACGACGGTCGTCAGCGGCGGTGTCGTGGACGCGGCCACGCCGAGGTTGTCGTAGCCCACGACCGCGACGTCGCCGGGCACCTCCTTGCCGTGCTCCGCGAGCACGCCCAGCGCACCCGCGGCCATGAGGTCGGAGGCGATGAAGATCGCGTCGAGGTCGGGGAAGCGTGCCAGCAGGTCGCGTGCGGCGATCGCGCCGGACGCGATCGTGAAGTCGCCGTGCACGACGGCGTCGTCCGGGAGCCCGTGCGCGGCCATCGCGTCCCGCCAGCCGGCGAGGCGGTCGATGCCGGCGGACATGTCCTCCGGGCCGGCGATCGTGGCGATGCGGCGGCGGCCGAGGCCGATGAGGTGCTCGGTCGCGAGACGGCCGCCCTCGTGGTTGTCGGTGTCGACGTACTGGACGTCGCGCTCGTCGGCGGACAGGGGGCGGCCGACGAAGACGTTCGGCACGCGCGACGCGAGCAGCGTGCGGTCGAGCTCGTCGTCACGGTGGTGCGACACGACGATCGCGCCGTCGACGTGCCCGTTGCGCAGGTAACGGACCGTGCGCTCGCTCTCGCCGGGGCGGGCGATGACGAGGACGACCTGGATGTCGGAGTCCGCGAGCGAGCTGCTCAGGCCGTTGAGGGTGCCGGCGAAGAACGGGTCCGACAGGACGCGCTCGTCGGGCTCGGGCACGACCAGCGCGATCGAGTCGGTGCGCTTGGTGACCAGCGAGCGGGCGGCGCGGTTCGGGGTGTAGCCGAGGTCCGCGACCGCGGCCTCGACCGACGCGAGCGCCTCGGGCGAGACGCGCAGACCACCGTTGATCGCACGCGAGGCGGTCGACCGGGACACGCCGGCGCGCTCGGCGACCTGCTCGAGCGTGGGCGCCGGGGGACGGGCGGGCTCGGTACGCATGGGGATGTTGTCGACCACCGTTGGTCTTCTCTCCTGTGGCTGCCGGAGCAGCGGTGACGTGCTGACGGCAGGAGGGCGGGGTGCGGGCACCCCGCCCTCCTGTCCTACCGGACTGCGCCCACGGGTGCGCGGGGAACGCGGTCCGAGTGGTGCTCTGGGCAGTCTCTCAGCCCTTGACGGCGCCCTGCATGATGCCCGCCACGAGCTGACGGCCGGCGACGAAGAACAGGATGATCAGCGGGATGATCGAGACGGTGACGCCCGCCATGATCAGCGCCATGTCCTTGAAGTACGTCGCCTGCAGCAGCTGGACCGCCACTGGGAGTGTCGGATTGCTGGACCCGAGGACGATGAACGGCCAGAAGAAGCTCGTCCACGAACCGACGAAGGTGAACAGGCCGAGCATGACCGCCGCCGGGCGGGCCGCCGGGAGGGCGACGTGCCAGAACGTGCGGATCATCGACGCCCCGTCGACGCGCGCGGCCTCGATGAGCTCGTAGGGGAGCGCGGACTCGAGGTACTGCGTCATCCAGAACACGCCGAACGCGGTGACCAGGCCCGGGACGATGACGGCGATGAGCTTGCCGGTCCAGCCGAGCTTCGACATCACGATGAACAGCGGGACGATGCCGAGCTGCGTCGGGACGGCGGTCGTCGCGATGACGAACACGAGCAGGCCGCTGCGGCCACGGAAGCGCAGCTTCGAGAACGAGAAGCCGGCGAGCGTCGAGAACAGCACCACGGAGGCCGAGGTGATGACGGCGACGATGACGGAGTTGCCGACGGCCTGCCAGAACTTGATGTCCGAGTTCAGGACGCGGCTGACGTTCTCGAAGAAGTGACCCTGCGGGATGAGCGACGGGATCGGGTTCTGCGCGATGTACTGGCTGGTCGACGACGCGAGCAGGAACGCGTAGTAGAGCGGCAGGATCGACGCGACGATCGCGATGCCCAGGAGGGTGTAGGTGACCCAGCCCGGACGGCGGTCGGAACCCTGCGCCGTGCTGCGCTTGCGGGCCGCGGCACGGGCGGCGCCCTTGCCCGCGGTCTGCGCGATGACGGGGACGGAGGGGGCGCTCATCGCTTGACCTTCTTCCGGGACTTCGACGAGTTGTCGGTGGAGATGCGCCGGGTGAGCGAGAAGTTGATCATGCCGACGACGATGATGATGAGGAACAGGATCCAGGCCACCGCGGCCGCACGGCCGAAGCTCTTCTGGTTGCCCCAGCCGACCTCGTAGATGTACATCGTCGTGGTCATCCACTGGCGGCTCGGGCCGCCCTGGCCGAGCTGGTCGAACAGACGCGGCTCGTCGAAGATCTGGAGGCCACCGATGGTCGACGTGATGACGACGAAGATGATCGTCGGGCGCAGCATCGGGATCGTGATGGAGAAGAACTGGCGGACGCGCGACGCGCCGTCGATGACCGCGGCCTCGTAGAGGTCACGCGGGATGGCCTGCATCGCGGCGAGCAGGATCAGCGTGTTGTAGCCGGTCCAGCGGAAGTTCACCATCGAGGCGATCGCGACGTGGCTCGGGAACGGCTGCGAGTGCCAGCCGATGGGGTCGATGCCCACGTAGCCGAGCAGCGTGTTGATGATGCCGAACTGGTCGGAGAAGAGACGACCGAAGATGAGGGAGACGGCGACCGGCGCGACGACGTAGGGGAGCAGGACACCCATCCGCCAGAAGGTCTTCGCGCGCAGGTTCGCGTCGAGCATCGCCGCGAGGACGATGGCGACCATCAGCTGCGGGATGGTCGACAGGAAGAAGATGGAGAAGGTGTTGCGGATGCTCTTCCAGAAGTTCGGCTCCTGGAGGATGTACGCGTAGTTCTCGAACCCGACGAACGGTCCCTGGCCACCGATGAGGTGCCACTGGTGCATCGACACGAACGCCGTGTAGCCCAGCGGGAAGAGGCCGGTGAGGGCGAAGAGGATGAAGAAGGGGGAGATGTACAGGTAGGGCGAGACCTTGACGTCCCATCGCCCGAGGGTCTGGCTGAAACCGACCCGTCGGGGCGCCCTCGGGGGGGTGCTGCTGGCGCGCCGGTCGAGCCTCGGCGGCGTGGTGGAGGTAGCCATCGATCGTCCTTCGGGTGCTGATGGGGCGGAGCCTACGCGGCGGAGGCCGGGCCGATGGAGTCCATCGGCCCGGCCTCGTCAGCGTCAGCCCAGGGCGTTGATCGCCTGGATGGCGGACTCCCACTGAGCAGCGGGGTCACCACCGTTGACGTCCACCTCGACCAGCGCGTTGTTGAACGCGTCGTTCACGGCGAAGAAGTTCGGGCCCTTGTAGACCTCGGTGATGCCCTCGGAGCGGTTCACCAGGATCTCGCCGGCGGGCGCGTTGTTGAAGAACTCGTTCGTCGAGCCGAGCAGGTCAGGCGACTTCTGGGCCTCGACCTGGCTCGGGAACGTGCCCTTGCTCGCGTACGCCTTGAGCTGCTGCTCGGGAGCGGTCAGCCACGCGGCCAGCTCCTTCGCGGCCTCGGTGTTCGCACCCTGGGCGGGGACCGTCAGGAACGAGCCACCCCAGTTGCCGGCACCGCCGGGGAAGACGTCGGCGATGTCCCAGCCGGTGACGCCGGCCGAGTTGCCCTCGATGACACCGAGCATCCAGCCCGGCGCCAGCATCGTCGCGAAGGCGTTCTCGCCCTGGAACGAGGCGTTCCAGTCGTCGCTCCACTGCTGCAGGTGCGCCGACAGGTTGTCGCCGACCGCGGCCTGGACGACGGCGTCGTACGCGGCCTTCACGTCGGCGTTCTCGGTCGCGATGATCGAGTTGTCGTCCGGGTTCTCGTACGGGGCCTCGATCTGGTTGATCATGCCCTGCCAGATGGCGCCGGCCGAGTCGAACCACGGCTTGCTCGTCGCGTCGGTGTACTGCTTGCCGACCTTGAAGTACTGGTCCCAGCCGCCGCCGTTCTCGGACAGCAGCGCGGCGACCTCGGCACGGTCCGTCGGCAGGCCGGCGGCAGCGAACAGGTCGGAGCGGTAGGCGATGGCCTCCGGGCCGATGTCCGTGCCGTAGCCGATGAGCTCACCCGAGGGAGCCGTCGCCTGGGCCTGCTTCCAGCCGAGCCAGCGGCCGTCGAGCTCCGGGTCCGTCAGGTCGACGAACTTGTCGGGGTACTGCAGGAGCTCGGGGAGCCAGTCGACCTCGATGGCCTCGATGTCCGAGAGGCCGGAGCCGGCCGCCAGGCGGGTGTTGAGGTTCTCGCGGGCCTCGTTCGAGGTGGCCGCCTTCTTGTGCTCGATCGTCACGCCGGGGTGCGACGCCTCGTACTCGTCGAACATCTCGTCCGTGTAGCCGAACTCGTTGAACGTCGCGACCGTGAGGGTGATGTTGCCGCCCTCGCTGGGCTCGTCCTCGCCCTCGGTACCCGAGCCGCTGGAGCAAGCGGTGGCGAGGAGGGCGATGCCCGTGACCCCGGCCGCAGCCGCCCACATCTTGCGTGTGGTCTTGCGCACTATGACTCCCTTGTCAGTCGGACGGCGTCCTCGCCGTACCCCTGAGGCGTCGTCAGACCGTCGGCCGCAGGGGGCGCTGACGGGCATCGGACGTGGGCCAATTGGACCCCGCGCGGGCTCGTCCTTCCGCAGAATGTAGGAGCGTTCCCACGCGCTGCATGAACTGTCGCCCGCAGTTGGTTGAGTGTCAAGGACGACAGCCTGCCGAGATGATGTGGTAGCGATCCCACGGCAGTGTTTGTGCAGGTCAGAGGCCTGTTCGGCTGGCGCCGTGTTACCGAATCGTTACGGCTGCTCGGCCGACCCGTGATCTGCGAGCCACTGCGCCGCGACCTGCTGCTCGACCCCCAAAGCCCCGCGTATCGCCCGGGCCGCCGCCTCCTCCACGGCGGACCCGAACAACGGGATCGCCGCGTGCAGGTCGCCGTCGTAGACGAGGCGCGTCGCGGCCGGCCCGACGGGCTGCAGCGTGCACCGCCCCGTGAGCCGCACCGGTGCGCCCGCGATCTCCACGACGACCGTCCCGGTACGTCCGCCGTCAGGCGCCGCCGCGTCCCACGCCTCGACGAGGCGGACGTCGATGCGGTTCCCGACGAACCCGCGGACCTGAGCCGGGATCTGGTCCGACGGCAGCGCGCGCCGCGTCGTCACCGTGAACGCCTCGTCGGCGGTGCCCGTGACGTCGACCTGGTGCTCGATCGCGCCGCTCGCGACGACCTTCGCCTCCACGTAGCGGGGGTCGGCCAGCATCCGCCCCGCCGCGTGCGCGTCGGTCGCGAGGTCGAGCGTCACGCTCAGGTGCACCGTGGTCCTCCGGGTGTGTGCGTCGTGGCCGCAGGACGCGGCACGAGGGTGGTCGGCCTGTGCGCGACGTCGCGCCACGGGCCGTGGTCCGAGGCTAGCCGCCCACGCGCCGCACGGCCCGGCACGCGCGCGCGTGCCGCACGACCGGGCGCTCCACCTACCCTGGAGCGGTGTCCACGCTGAGCACGCTCGTCGCCCGCCACGCCTCCCTCGACGCCGCCGACCTCGAGTGGCTCCACCTGCTCGTCGGCGACTGGCAGGTGGTGTCCGACCTCGCGTTCGCGGACCTCGTGCTCTGGCTGCCGACGAGCGACGACGACTTCGTCGCGGTCGCACAGTGCCGCCCGTCCACCGGCGCGACCGTGCACTACGACGACGTCGTCGGGTCGCGCGCACCCGAGGGGCAGCGCCCCCAGCTGCGGCGGGCGCTCGAGGAGCGGGCCGCGCAGCGCTCGCGCGAGCCGCGCTGGTTCGGGTCCTACGCCGTCCGCGAGGAGGCCGTGCCCGTCGTGCGGCGCGGGCGCGCGATCGCCGTCATCGCCCGGCAGACCAACCTCGGCGGGGCGCGCACGCCCAGCCGCCTCGAGCTCAACTACGTCGAGGCCGCCGACGAGGTGTTCGGGATGATCGGCCGCGGCGAGTTCCCCGCCGCCGACGCCCCGACCGGCCCGCGCCGCGGCGCCCCGCGCGTCGGCGACGGCCTCGTGCGGCTCAACTCCGAGGGCGAGGTGCTGTACGCCAGCCCCAACGCGCTGTCGTGCTTCCACCGCCTCGGCGCGCTCGGCGACCTCGTCGGGCGCTCGCTCGTCGAGGTCACCGCCGACCTCGTCGACGAGCAGAGCGCGACCGTCGACGAGTCGATGCCGCTCGTCCTCATGGGCCGGGCGCCGTGGCGCACCGACGTCGAGTCGCGGGGCGTCGCGCTCTCCCTGCGGGCGGTGCCGCTGACCGAGCACGGGCAGCGCCTCGGGGCCGTGCTGCTGTGCCGCGACGTCTCCGAGCTGCGGCGGCGCGAGCGCGAGCTCATCACCAAGGACGCGACGATCCGCGAGATCCACCACCGCGTGAAGAACAACCTGCAGACCGTCGCGGCGCTGCTGCGCCTGCAGTCGCGCCGCATGAGCTCGCCCGAGGCCCGCGAGGCTCTCGGCGAGGCGATGCGCCGCGTCGCGACGATCGCGCTCGTGCACGAGACGCTGTCGCAGACGCTCGACGAGAGCGTCCCGTTCGACGACCTCGTCGGTCGGAGCCTGCGGCTCGCCGCGGACGTCGCGACCGCCGGGGCGAGCGTGCGGACCGTCGTCAAGGGGTCGTTCGGCTCGGTGCCCGCGGAGGACGCGACCGCCCTGGCCCTGGTGCTCACCGAGCTCGTCACGAACGCCGTCGAGCACGGGTTCGACGGGCGCGAGAGCGGGACCGTCGAGATCGTCGTGGAACGTGACGGCGACGACCTGCGGGTCGAGGTCGCCGACGACGGCGCCGGCCTGCCCGCCGACCGCGGTGCCGGCACGGGTCTCGGCACGCAGATCGTCTCGACGCTCGTGACGAACGAGATGGGCGGCACGATCTCCTGGGGTGCGCGCGAGGGCGGCGGCACGTCGGTCGTCATCGAGGCCCGCCTGCGCCGACGCGAGGGATCGCCGCTCGTCCCCTGACCCGCCCCCCGACCGACCCCGGCGCAGACGCGGTCAGTCGTGCAGCGCCGACGCGCCGCGCTGCAGCAGGCGGCGGACCGCGTCGACGCGGCGGAACACGCCCGTGACGCCGACGGGCTCGACCGACGTCACGAGGCGGCGCACGCCCGACGCACCCAGGTCGAGCGGTGCGGACAGCACGACGTCGCCGGACGGGTCGCGCACCTCGAGGTCGACGCGGGACAGGTCGGACCAGGCGTCGAAGCCGGGGTCGTCGACGAGCGACCGGGTCGCGGTGAGCGTGAGGTCGTGCCCGTCGACGCGGACCGTCGCGCGGTACGTCAGTGCGTCCGCGTCGGCCGTGACGTGCCCGTCGGCGAGGTACGCGCGCTCGCCCCACGGGGCGTAGGTGAGGGCGCCGGCGACGTCGGCGTCGTCGACCGGGCCGTCGAGCGGCATGACGACGGTGAGGTCGAGGCTGACCGTCCGGTCGTCGGCCGCGCGGTCCTCGGACGTCGGTCCGCCGTCGGTCGTCGCTCCGGCGGCCCGGTCCTCGACCACGCCCCGGGCCGGGCCGCGCAGGTGCTCGACGTACCGCGCGGAGGGCGGCGGCTCGGTCATGCGCGTGCACGCCGGGGTCCGCGGCACGCCGTCGCGCGAGCGGCCGGCCAGGTAGCGGCGGGCGTCCCGGTAGCCCATCTGCACGAGCGAGTCGGACGAGATGCGGCCCAGGTAGAACTCCGGGTCGAGCGGCAGCGGGTGCTCGGGGCGGACGACGTGCAGGACGAACGACCGGCCGGCGGCCTCGGCGAGCGCGAGGTCGGACGCGAGGCCGCCCGCGGCGCTCATCTCGATCATGTGGACGTACTGCTCGAGGGGGCCGTCACCCCAGCGCGGGGTGTCGCCGATGCACCACACGAGCCACACCTCGTCGGCGCCGCGGCGCAGCGCCTCGGTGAGGTTGGCGTCGCGCACCCACACGGCGTCGGTCCAGACGTGGCCGTCGCGCCGCAGCGGCGTGAGGAACAGCGGCAGCGACATCCCGGCGGCGAGCAGGGGGGCGTCGACGTCGCGCGCGTCGACCGCGACGGACTCCTTGGTGGCGAAGTCGACGACGTTGAACGACCCCGCGAGCGGGGACGTGCGGATCGCGTCGACGTCGATGCCGAGCGCGGGGAAGACGCGCTGCAGCAGCCCGTCGGCGTCGCCGACGGCCGGCAGGTTCCAGGGGCCGGTCAGGTACTCGCGGAAGGGGAGAGCGGACCCGAAGTCCTGGACGTCGACGTCGCGCCAGCGGCGGCACATCTGCACGCCGTCGACGCCCGAGCACAGCATCGCGGCGGTGAGGATGCCGCCCGACGTGCCGTCGACGTGGTCGAACACGAGGCCGTCCTCCTGCAGGGCGCGCACGACACCGGCCTGCCAGGCCACGCGCATGCCGCCCCCGGCGAGGACGAGCGACCTCACGACGACCGCCGCAGGGTGCGCAGGTGCACGACGAGCAGCGCGGCGGACACCAGGTCGAACGCGGCGACGCCGAGCGCGAGCGGGTCGAAGACGTCCCGGGCGACGCCGACGACGACGGCGACGCACGCGAGCGCCTTCTGCACGGCGGCCCACAGCACGACGTCGGGGTCGTGCCGGGGGCGGCCCAGGGTGGTGAGCAGCAGCCCGCTCACGACGACCATGAACATCCCGACGGTCGCGAAGAGCTGCTGCGTGGTGGCGTCGTCCGTGGCCCCGAGCAGCGACAGGACGAACCCGGGGGCGAGGACCTGCGCGGCGCCGCTCGCGACGGTCACCCAGCCGATCGCGACGAGCACGAGGACGAGCGGCGTGCGGGGGGTGTCGCGGACGGCGGGCGCCGGGGCGCCGGCCGGGACACCGGCGCCCGCGCTCATGACAGCGCCCCCAGCAGGTCGCCGCGTGCGACGACGTACCAGACGATCGCGACCCAGGTGAAGGTCGACCCGTAGAACCGGATGTCGTTGAGGAGCATCCAGCGGGCGAGCAGGCGCCGCAGCTCGGCGTCGTCGGCGAACAGCCCTCCGCGGATCCTCTTGTTGATCGGGATGATGATGCCCTGCCCGACGAAGGTCAGCAGGAAGATCCCGACGAGGCACGCGACGCCGAACCACACGGACGACGTGCCCCACTCGGCGACGATCAGGACGATCGACGCGACGAACATCACGGGCACGACGACGGTGAAGAAGACCGTCGCGCGGCGGGTCGGGATGCCGAAGTGGGTCGCGACGTTGTCGCGTGACAGGCCGCGCCAGGTGGGGAACAGGAACCACTTGAGCACCCACATGGTGCCCATGTACATCGAGGCGCCGAACAGGAACCACAGCGCCGCGAGGAAGGTGATCACGTCGTCACCCCCGTGGCGGTGCGGGCGGCGGGCTGCACCTCGGGCCGCGTGCGGTCGGGCGGCGGCGGCCAGGTCTCGCCGCGGCCGAGGCCGACGACCGACTCGAGCGGGTCGCCGAACCGGCCCGACGCGAGGTCGGCGTCGACCTCGGGCAGCGTCTCGCCGGTGAGGAACCAGCCCTCGTAGTGGTCGTCGAGGACGCCGTGCGCGGTCGGCAGCCAGGCGGTGAACAGCGGCCGTCGGCCGATGTCGAGGGCCTTGAGCGGCTGCACCCCGGGCGCGTCGCCGAGCACGATGCGGGCGTGCGCACCGGGCCCGACGGCGACGTCGCCGGTCGCCTCGAAGTAGATCGTCGACTTCATGAGCTGGCCGCGGAACGCGCAGTAGTTGGCGGCCGCGAGCTTGAGCGGCAGCCCGGTCGGGGCGGGCCGCTCGATCTCGACGAGCGCGCCGAACCGGCCGTCGAGCGTGTCGTACTGCGCGGAGACGGTGGTGTCGGTGACGACGAAGTCGAGCGACGCCTGGTGCTTGGGCATGCCCCAGATGCCCTTGCCGCCCTTGACGGACACCTCGGTGGAGACGGGCAGGTCGACGACGTACTGGCCGACGTGCAGGGTGCGCATGAGCGCCATCGGGAGCAGCGGTGGTGCGGGGCGCGGGCCCTGCGTCACGGCGATCGCGAGCGAGTACTCGATGTACTGCCCGATGTCGGTGGCCCGGTAGTTGACGACGGTCGCGACGAGGACGCCCTTGCCGAAGCCGAGGGACACGGGGTGCAGCTCGCGCCCGGGCAGCACCGCGCGGGCCGCGGCCAGCGAGATCGGGAACGCCGCCATGAACACGGGGGAGTCCTCGGAGCTCACGGGCATCGCGTACGGGATGGTGTCGACGCGGGCGGCCTGACCGGTCAGGCGGCGCTGGCGGCGTGGGACGGGGGACGGGACGCGGGACAGCACCGTCCGCGCGGCCGAGGTCAGCAGGCTCATCGGTGCAGCTCCTCCAGGATGATCGGGTAGGTGTCCCGCCACGCCCGCCGGCCGAAGAACACGTCGAGGTGCCCGTAGCCCGGAAGGACGTGCAGGGTGTCGCCCTTGCCGGGCCGCTGCGCGGCGAACCACGCGTGCGTGCGGACCTGCGACTCCGGCAGGAAGCACCGGTTGTCGGCGCCGGCGAGGAACGAGAAGCGCGCGTCGGTGCGCGGCGGCCCGGCGACCAGGTCGTCGGGGATCTCGGGGTGGTCGTGCGCCGCGACGAGGTGCCCGGCGTCGACCGAGCGGCCCATCTGCCGGAAGAACGACATCGGGACGTCGGCGAACTCGCCGCTGATCCAGTCGTGCGTGGCGGCGTCGAGGTTGCGGTGCGACCACAGCGCGGGGAACCCGGAGCCGTACGTGAAGCTCACCATCCGGCAGACGATGTTGTCGCACTCGGGGTGCGTGAGGGCGACGGTGCGGCGCACGAGCTTGGAGAACACGCCGTCGCTGCGGTACCCCCACGCGGGGTTGAGGTGCGGCGTGAACGGCTCGATGGCCGGGGCGAGGTAGCGGATCTTCTGCCGCGACCAGAACGGGATGACGGGGTGCAGCGAGACCGCGTTGCTCACGACCGTGTCGACCTGCGGGACGAGCCCCGCGACCGCGGCCATGGTGAACGACGTCGAGCCCTGGCAGTGCACGACGGCCTTCATCGTGTCCGCGCCGGTCGCCCCGAGGATGTGCTCGACCGCGGCCGGGTGGTCGAAGACCGCGGCGTCGTCCAGCGTCCACGGCATCGGCGCGAGGTCGATCGACGCACGCCAGTTGAGCAGCCAGACGTCCCAGCCGTCCTCGAGCAGGACGTCGACGAGCGTGCGCGGCAGCGGCGGCCGGAACAGCTCGGCGCGCACCCCGGACCCGTGCGCGAGCATCACCGGCCCGCGCCACGGCTCGTGCGGCCCGCGGACGTGGACGAGGTTGAGCAGCGTGCCGTCGCGCGCCGTGAGCGGCACGACCTCGCTGCGGTGGTCGGCGCGTGTCACGGTCCCGCGCGGCGCCCCGTCCCGTTCGACCTGCTCGACGCTCATGGCCCGAACCCCTCCCGTGCGACGACGACCGGTTCCTCCAGCAGCCGCACGACCGGCAGGCCGTCGGCGGGCACGGCGCGCAGGCCGCCGTCCCCCTGCTCGACGTCCCACGCGCGGCACACGGTGTCGACGACGAGCGGGTACAGCTCGAGCACGCCGTCGGTGCGCAGGCACAGCCGCACGAACCCCTTGTGGTCCGTGACGGCCTGGCCCGACATCTGCCAGCCCGCGACGACGCCGTCGCGACGCGAGAGCAGCAGCAGCGCGAACGCCTCGGTCCCGAGCAGCGCCCCGAGCGCGACGACGAACGGCACGACGAGGGCCGCGGTGAGCGCGGGCGACCACGACGGCCACGGCACGGCGACCGTCGCGACGAGCACGACGAGCGCCGCGGCGAGCTGCAGCGCGATGCCCGTCGTCGCGGGCACGAGCCGGGCGAGCCGGCCGCGCGGCAGGACGGCGGCGACGACCAGGTGCGCGAGGAGCAGGACGGCGACCCAGGCGAGCAGCCCGAGCGCGGCCTCGGCGACGGTGCCGAGCGGGCCGCGCAGCAGCGCGGGCGACCCGGGCCGCAGCACGCCGAGCAGCCCCGCGAGCGACCCGACGAGCACGAGCTGGACGATCCCGGCCGTGGCGAGCAGACCGAGGTTGCGCCGGCCGGCCCACCACCGGGAGAACGGGTTCGCGACCCGGCGGCGCCACCGGCGCGACACGTCCTGGGCGGGGTACGTCGGGCCGACCCGGTCGTACGGGGTCGGGGCGTCCTTCGTGCGCATCCGCGACGCCGCGGGCGGCAGGTCCAGGTGGTCGGGCAGGTGGTCGGTGTCGCCCAGGTACGCGCCGCCGAGCCCGCAGGTCACGGCCTGCACGGGCCGCCCCACGACGTCGGTGGCGCCCGCGGGCGCGCGCTGCGCGTAGCGGCTGTAGTGGTGCGAGTCGCCGCTGATCCACAGCCGCACCCGCGCGCCCGTGTCCTGCGGGTCCGCGTGGCCCGGGACCCGCCGGTACCGGACGACCTCCCGCTCGAAGAAGTGCAGCTGGTTGAACCCGTCCGGGTCGTCGCCTGCGTGGGCCCACGCGGGCTCGGCGGTGCACACGACGACCGCGTCGCCCGGCTGCAGGTGCGCGGTGACGTGCGTGCGGAAGTAGTCGAGCTGCGGCTCGTCGATGTACTCGTCGAGCTGCGAGTCGAGGCCCAGCAGCCACCAGCCGGGTGCGAGGTGCACCGCGAAGTAGGAGCGGCGCTGCACGGTCCGCCACGCGCCGACGGCCGCGCCGCGCGTGAAGACCCGCAGCCACGCCGTCAGGCCGTCGTACCAGTCGTGGTTGCCGGGGATCGCGAGCAGCGTCGGCTCGGTCGTGGCGTCGAGGACGGTGCCGCGCGCGGGCGCGGGCAGCGCGGACGCGTACGGGCCGGTCGTGCGGTGCTCGTAGGCGCGGGCCGACGCCGCCGGGTACACCTCGTCGCCGCCCATGACGAGCAGGTGCCCGCGGGGGAGCGCGAGGTCCGGGCCACCGCCGGGCCGCGCGACCTTGAGGTCGGGCTGCGCGAGCAGCGTCGCGACCGAGAACGTGGCGTCGAAGCCGTCGCCGAGGTCGGCCACGAAGTCGAGCCACAGGTCGCCCTCGGGCCGGTGCACGGGCTCGACCAGCCCGCCCGGCAGCGCGGCCTGCACCTCGCGACGGTCGCCGTACGCGGTGAACACCGACGCCAGCGCGACCTTGAGCGCGGTCCGGGCCAGCTCGGGCGGGTCGAGCCAGCGCACCTGCGGGCTCGGCACGAAGCCGAGCTCGCTGCTGCGGGCCACCAGGTCGCGGCGCCTCACCGGCCCTCCCTCGTGCCGACCCGCACGCCGCCCCTGCGCCCGGCCAGCCGGTCCGCGACGTAGATGTCCCACAGCTCGCCGAGGAACAGGCGGCCGAACTGCGCGAGGGCCGCCGGGCCGGCGTCGCCCTGCGTGCGGAACGTCGTGAGCTGCTTGGCGAGGTCCCACGGCTTGATGACGAGCACGCCCGCGCCGAGCGTCTTGTCGGGCGCGGTCGGGCCGAGGCCGTCGTCGAGGTCGGCGAGGACCGCGAGCGCCTGCGCGTGCGTCGCCGCCTCGGGCGGCGGCAGGTGCCCGGCGACGACCCGGACGAACAGCGTCGTCGTGTCGGCCCACACGTCGAGGCCCTGGTCGTCCTCGACGTCCTTCGCGCCGAGCAGCGTGAGCGGCGAGCCCGCGGTGTCGCGCAGCCACAGCCGGTAGAGCATGCGGCGGCCGGGGGTGCCACGGGGGTGCACGAACAGGTGGAACCAGCCGCGCTCGACGTCGAGCCGCCCGCCGAGGACGTTGCTCTCGACCCACCCCGTCGCCTCGGCCCGGTGCAGCGGGTCGGCGACGAACTCCTCGATGTCGGTCGCCGTGATGGTGAGGACGAACGTCAGGTGGTCGCGCAGGCTGCGCGCGATCTCGGCGCCGCGCTGCGGGTCGGTCTGGTCGAGCGTGAAGGGGCCGGTCATGCGCTCGGTGAACGCGACCGACGTCGCACCCGGGACGACCGACGCGCGGGCCCGGGCGGGGGCGGCGATGGAGGTCGCGGTGGGCCGTGACCAGTCCTGCTCGAGCATGCGGGTCGCGGCGCGGTCGGCCATGGCCGCGATGGTGAGCGACGGGTTCGCGCCGACGGGGCCGGGCATCGCGGAGCCGTCGACGACGTGCAGGCCCGGGTGGCCGCGCACCTCGCCGTAGGCGTCGCAGACGCCCTCGCCGACGTGCCGCCCGATGGGCACGCCGCCCAGCGGGTGGACCGTGATGACCCGCTTGGCCCACCACAGGGGGTTGTCCTTGAACGAGGCGCCGAGCGCGTCGGACAGGCGCTCCATCGTCGCGCGCATCTCGTCGAAGTAGGCCCGCGAGGTCGCGGTGGTCCAGTCGACCGCGAGCCGTCCTTCGTGCAGCGACATGGTCCCGTCGGGGATGTCGCGGCCCATGCCGAGCAGCGGCAGCGACCCCGCGGACAGGCGCCCGTCGCCGAGCAGGGTCGACAGCTCCGCGGAGATGTTGGACCGGCCGTGCGCGAGGACGCGGTTGCGGACGACCTGCCACGCGAACGCGGCCGCGCGACGGGCGGCGGAGCGCAGCTGCGCGGTCTCGACGAGCCAGCCGAGGAAGCCCGGGAAGCCCGCGTCCTCGACGTAGAAGCCGCGCCCCGTCCAGCCGTCGCCGTCGAGCGCGTCGGGCCGCCGAACCGCGGTCGTGATGACGGGACCGGTGCCGCCGTCGACGGGCAGGTGCTCGCCGTCGAGCGTGCAGTCCATGAGCAGCGTGAGCAGGTCGCCGTTGCCGCAGAACCGGGTGCCGAGCGCGGGACCGAGCCCGGGCAGCGACGCGCGGCTGCGCAGCAGCAGGAACGTGGTGCCGAACGTCCCCGCGCCGAGGACGACGCGGCGCGCGACGATCGACCGCTCCGGCAGGCTGCGGGTGCGGGTGTCCTCGATGCCCTTCGCGCCGGGCTCGTGCACGACGTACTTGACGAGGTACCCGCCACCCTCGCCGAGGGGCCGGATCGCGCGGACCTCGTGCAGCGTCCGCAGGTCGGCGCCGTGGTGCGCGGCCGACGCGAGGTAGGTGTGGTCGAGCGTGTTCTTGGCGCCCGCGTTGCAGCCGATGTCGCACTCGCCGCACAGCGTGCAGGTGAGCCGTCGCGAGCCGGCGTGCACGGTCCCGTAGCCCGCCGCGGGCAGCTCCAGACCGGGTGCGGGGGCCTCGCCGGGCCGGGCGAACGTCACGGCGAGCGGGGGGCGGACGGCGGGCATGCCGATCGCGACCGCCGCGCGCTCGACCGCGTTCGTCTTGGGGGTGTCCTGGTACGGGTAGGGCGTCGCGCCGAGCATGCGCTCGACGACGTCGTAGTGGGGGTCGAGGTCGGCGCGGCTGAACGGCCAGTGCTCGTAGCCGCCACCGGGCAGCGGCGAGTCGTGCACGAACCAGTGCTCGTCCTTGCGCAGCAGCACGTTGGCGTAGATGAGCGAGCCGCCGCCGAGGCCGCTCGACACGAGGCCCTCGGTGCCGCGGAACGACCAGGCGTCGAACAGGCCGTAGAGCTTCTCGCTCGGGTCCCAGAAGTTGCGGCCCATCTGCGCCGGGGTCCGCGCGAAGTCGCCGGGCCCGTACCGCCGGCCGCGTTCCATGACGACGATCTGCTTGCCGGCCTCGGCGAGCCGCTGAGCCGCCACCGCGGCCCCGAAGCCCGAGCCGACGACCACTGCGTCCACGACCTCGAGGTCGCCGTTCCGGTTGCCCATCGGTGTCTCCCCGCCCGCGCGCGACGTGTCGAGTGCGCCCCCGCACCGAGGAAGAGGTGTGACCCGCGTCACAGATACACGGCCCGTAGGCTGGTGGACCGTGCAGTGCTCCTACTTCGACGCGGAGCGGTGCCTCTCCTGCACGTGGATGGGCCGGCCGTACGCCGCGCAGCTCGCCGCCAAGCAGGGCCTCGTCGCCGACCTGCTCGCCGAGCACGCCGGGCTCGACTGGCTCGCGCCGGTCGCCAGCCACGAGGAGGGCTTCCGCAACAAGGCGAAGATGGTCGTCGCCGGCACGGTCGACGCGCCCACCCTCGGCATCCTCGACGCCGCGGGCGCCGGCGTGGACCTGCAGTCGTGCGGTCTCTACCCGGACGGCCTCCAGGCCGTCTTCCCCGTGCTCGCCGCGTTCGTCACCCGCGCCCGGATCGAGCCCTACGACGTCCCCGCGCGCCGCGGCGAGCTCAAGCACCTGCTCGTCACGCAGTCGCCCGACGGCGACCTCATGGTGCGGTTCGTCCTGCGCTCGCAGGAGGCCGTCACCCGGATCCGCAAGCACCTGCCGTGGCTGCACGAGCAGCTCCCCGCGCTCGTCGTCGCGTCCGTCAACCTGCTGCCCGAGCACAAGGCCGTGCTCGAGGGGTCGCGCGAGATCGTGCTGACCGACGAGCAGACCCTGCGCATGCGCGTCAACGGGCTCGACCTGCACCTGCGCCCGCAGAGCTTCTTCCAGACCAACACCGACGTCGCCGCCGCCCTCTACCGGCAGGCCGCCGCGTGGGTCGAGGAGAGCAGCCCCGCGTCCGTGTGGGACCTGTACTGCGGCGTCGGGGGCTTCGCCCTGCACGTCGCCGACCCCGCGCGCGACGTCGTCGGCGTCGAGACGTCCGCCGAGGCCGTCGCCAGTGCCGCGCTCACCGCGCGCGACGCGGGGCTCGCGCGCACGACCTTCCTCGCCGACGACGCGACCGGCTTCGCGCTCGCGGCCGACGCGGCACCCGACCTCGTCGTCGTCAACCCGCCCCGGCGGGGGATCGGCCCCGACCTCGCCGGGTGGCTCGAGCGGTCCGGCGTCGAGCGCGTCGTGTACTCGTCGTGCCACGCGCGCTCGCTGGCCCGCGACCTCGCCGCGATGCCGTCCCTGCGACCCGTGCGCGGGCGGCTGCTCGACATGTTCCCGCAGACGACGCACTACGAGGTCGTGACGCTGCTCGAGCGCGCCTGACCGCCCCGCCTCGGGCGTGGGTGCCGCCTGCGACGATGCGCGGATGGACTACGACTTCGACGCGCCGCTGTGGCGGTGGGACGCCCGCCGCACCGACACGTGGGTGTTCGCGAGCCTGCCCACCGAGGTCGCCGACGAGGTCCTCGAGGTCGCGGGCGCGGTGACCCGCGGGTTCGGGTCGGTGCGGGTCGAGGTCACGCTCGGTGCGACCGTGTGGCGCACGTCGATCTTCCCCGACGACGGCGCGGGCACGTTCGTGCTGCCGGTGAAGAAGGCCGTGCGCCGGGCCGAGCAGGTCGACGTCGGCGACACCGTGCGGCTCCGGATCGCACTCGTCGACGTGTGACACGGACCCGGTCGCGGTCGACGGCCCGACCGGGCACGCGCGTCACTCGTCGAGGAGCCGGAAGAAGTCGAACTCCGCGGAGACGGTCTGGCCGGGCGAGCCGTCGGGCTGCTGCTCCTGCACGTCGAACCGCAGCGACCGGAACGTCAGCGTGAGCGTGTCGACGGGCAGGAAGTCCTCGCCGGTCACCGCGTAGCCGGTGACCGCGACGCCCTCCAGCCGCCACCGCAGGAACGGGCGCCCACCGTCCTCGCCGGCCCGGACGACCTCCAGCTCGGCGACGTCGAGGCGGGCCGAGCGGGCGCACGCGAGGAACAGCCGCGGGGACGCGACGCTCGCCTCGGCCGTCACGACGAGCGGGCTCGTCGTCACGCGTCCGGTAGCGCCGCCGACCCCGGCGTGGCCGCTCACGGGGACGGACTCGGACCAGCTGAACGACCGGACGTCGATCCAGCCCTCGTGGTGGCGGTCCACGGAGCCGCCCTCGATCGTCGCGAGCCGCAGGTACGTGCGCGTGCTCATGGTGCCTCTCCTCGCCCGTGCGCCGGTCGGCGGACGACGGCGGGACGACGCCGTCCTCGCAGCCGAGTCTGTCACCGGGCCACGGCGACGACGAGGCCCCCGGTGGTCGGACCGGGGGCCTCGCGGTGCGGACGGGCGTCAGCCGACGGCGGCCGCCCCCACGTCCGGGTTGTCGGTGAAGAACCCGTCCATGCCGGCGCGCAGGAACGTGCGGATCTCACCCGTCAGGTCGCCGGGGGCGTTCGGGTCGGTGCCGACCCGGAACTGGGTGGGCAGGAACTGGTTCTCCCGCCGGAACGTCCAGCCGTGCACCGTGAGGCCCGCCCGGTGTGCGTCCCGGATGACGGGCGACGGCGACTGCAGCGCACCCGTGCCGTCGCGCGGGATGAGGACGTCCTTGCAGGCGCCGATGCCGTCGGCGTAGCGCGCGACCCAGCGCAGCCCGTCGCGCGTGACGAGGTCCGCGTAGGTGCGCGGGTCACCGGCCTCGACGAGGTCCCACGGGCTCCCGGTGCAGTTGACGAGCTGCGCGAGCGGCAGGCGGGTGCGCGTCGCGAGCTCGCGCAGGTTGGCGGTCTCGAAGCTCTGGATGACCACCGGCGCGTCGCGGCGGTCGAGCCCGTTCGCGGCGAGGGTCGCGAGCAGCGGCTCCTCGAGCGAGAGGCCGAGGTCGTCGAAGTACGACGGGTGCTTCGTCTCCGGGTAGACGCCCACGGGCTCGCCCGCGCAGGTCCGCGAGTGCCGGGCCAGGTCGAGGACCTCGTCGAACGTCGGCACGCCGTACCGCCCGTCGAACGCGGTGTTCGCCGGGCGGGTGCCGGGGATGCGCTCCTTGGCCCGCAGGGTCCGCAGCTCGGCGAGCGTGAAGTCCTCGGTGAACCAGCCCGTGATGCTCGTGCCGTCGACGGTCTTGGTCGTGCGGCGGTCGGCGAACTCCGGCTTGGTCGCGACGTCGGTCGTGCCGCCGATCTCGTTCTCGTGCCGCGCGACGAGGACGCCGTCCTTCGTGCTCACCAGGTCGGGCTCGATGTAGTCGGCGCACTGCAGGATCGCGGTCTCGTAGGCGGCGAGCGTGTGCTCGGGGCGGTACCCGGACGCCCCGCGGTGCCCGACGACCAGGGTGTCGTCCGGCTTCGCGAGGCGCGCCCCGCGCAGGTCGACGACCAGCATGTCCGTCGCGTCCGGCGTCCCGGGGACGCGTGCCGCGTTGCCCGGGTAGTTGTTGTCGTTCGCGAGCAGCAGGCGGTCCTTGCCGAGCGGCACGATCGTCTCGAACGACTGCACGGGCAGCGCGAACGGGTCGCCCGTCCCGTAGCCCGTCCCCGCGCCGACGCCCCGCGGGTTGGCGATGCGCAGCGCGTCGAGGACCAGCGACTTCTCGACGAAGCCGTCGCGGTCGGTCCGGGACAGATCGACCTCGTAGACCCGCTTGGTCACCGACGCGGCGCCGTCGTGGTCGTCGCGCTCGATGAGCCACAGGCGGTCCCGGCCGACCCACTGCGCGTCGCCGACGACGTTCGCGGCCGCGTCGGTCTCGTACTGCCAGGTGCGGCCCGTGTACTGCTGCGTGCGGGTGTCGACCTCGTAGACGTACCGGCGGCGCTGCACCGGGTCGTCGGTGAACGCGCCCTCGACGACCGGGTACAGGCGGCGGCCGTCCGACGAGATCGCGAGCGCCTCGAAGCCGCGGCTGCTGCCGACGCGCGGCGTCTCGCCGGGTGCCAGGTACGGGTTGGCGGGCGACCTGCCGTCGGGGAAGGGGATCGGCGGCGAGAGGAGGACGCCGTCGGCGCTGAGGTGCAGCAGGAACGGGCCGAACTCCTCGCCGACCCACAGCGTGCCGTCCTTCGCGCGCTGGACCGACTCGACGTCGAAGTCCGCGCCCGTGAGCAGCCGGTCCGCGCGCGTCAGGGGGAAGTCGACGTGCCCGTCGGGGTCGCGGAACGACACGTGCCGCCCGACCTCGATCTGCCCCGACGCCCAGTCGGGCGTCACGAGGTACATCCGCAGCAGGAAGTCCGCGGAGTTGCCCTTGGCGCCGAACCCGTTGTCGGGCAGCCCCCAGAACGTGCCGTCGCCGTTGTCGAGCGCCCCCGAGAAGCCGGGGATCACCTGGCCGGCGAACGGGCCGGTGCGGCCGTTCGCCGGGGTGACCGCGGCGCCGGACGGGGGACCGTCGGCGAGGAAGTCGGCGGACAGGGTGGCGCGGGAGACGAGCGCGGGGCCACGGCCCGGCGCCGGACGGCCGTGACCCGCCGGCTGACCTGCCCGCGCGGTGTCGGTGGCGTCGGACGTGCCGGCCGAGCGGGTGGGTTCGGCGGCGGCGGGGAGGGAGGCGACGGTGCCGCCGAGAGCGGCGGTGGCCACGACGAGAGCGAGCGCGACAGCGCGACGGATTCGCATGACGACCAGTCGACCGCGTCCGGTTGACCCCCGCATGTCCGGATGGCCGACGTCGCGTGACCGTATGGCCGACGTCGCGTGACCGGCCGGGGAACAGCCCCGCCGCGCCCCTAGGATCCGGGACATGGACGCCGTCGAGGTCGCCCACCGTCGCCTGCACCGGCAGCACCTGTCGGGGCCCCCGCTGCCCGACCCCGTCGCGGTCGTGCGGCACCTGGGCGCGTCGCAGGCGCAGGAGGTGCCGATGTCCCGCTGGTCGCTCGGCATGCGCAGCGGGACCGACGACGCGACGGTCGCGCGCTCGCTCGACGACGGCCGCCTGCTGCGCACGCACGCGCTGCGCGCCACCTGGCACTACGTCGCCGCCGAGGACCTGCGGTGGGTGCAGGCGCTCACCGGCCCCCGTGTCCTGCGCGTCAACGGGACGGTCGAGCGGCAGGTCGGCCTCGACGACGACGTCATGGCCCGGGCCACCCCGGTCGTGACGCGTGCCCTGCGCGGCGGCGAGCACCTCACCCGCCGCGAGGTGGCCGACGTGCTCGCACGCGCGGGCCTGGAGGCCGCGGGCCTGCAGCTCGCGTACCTGCTCATGCGGCTCGAGCTCGACGCGGTCGTCACGTCCGGCGTCGCGCGCGGCGCGCAGCAGACGTACGCCCTCGTCGACGAGCGTGTCCCCGACGACGGTCCCGACCTGCGCGGCGACGACGCGCTCGCCGAGCTCACCCGGCGCTTCTTCACCGGGCACGGCCCCGCTGCGGAGAAGGACCTCGCGTGGTGGGCGACGCTCACGCTCGCGCAGGTCCGGCGCGGGCTCGCCCTCGTCGCGGACGAGCTCGACCAGGACGAGGTCGACGGCGTGGCCGTGTGGTCCGCGCCGGGACCGTCGCCCGTGCGGGACCCGTCGCCGACCGCGCACGTGCTCCAGGGGTACGACGAGTACGGCGTGGCGTACACGGCCAGCCGGTTCGCGGCGAACGTCGCCGGCCTGCCGATCGCGCCGCCCGGGACCAACCAGGTGATCCAGCCGCTCCTGCTCGACAGCCAGGTCGTCGGCTGGTGGCGCCGGGTCGCCGCGAAGGACGGCGTCGTCGCGCAGCCCCGGCTCGCGCGCCCCCTGACGGACGCCGAGCGCCAGGCCGTCGTCGACGCCTTCGCGGCCTACGCGGCGTTCGCAGGTCTCCCGGTCCAGGTCGACTGGGACGCCTGACCCGCGTCCGCGGCACGGACCCGGACCGCGGCGACCGCGCCGTCGCCCTAGCCTGGCGCCGCGGTCGTCCGACCGCACCGGCACGTACCGGCACGGACCGGGACCGCACCGGTACGCACCCGCACGCACCGGCACGCAGGCGCCGACGGCGCCGACCAGGGGGACGACATGGCGACCGCCCGGACCGCGCGCACCGCGGCCGACCTGCGACCCGGCCCGCAGCACCGCGGGCTCCTGCTCGACCACGACGGCACGCTCGTCGACAGCCAGGCCGTGAACTACCGCGCGCTGCGCGACGCGCTCGCGGGCACCGGGATCGTGCTCGACCAGGACTGGTACGACGCGCGGACGGGCGTCTCCACGACCGAGATGGTCGAGCGGCTCGGCGTCCTGCACGGCGTGCCGGTCGACGCCGCGGCGGTCACGGCCCGCCGCAACGCCGCCTACCTGGCCCGCGTGCACGAGGTCGGCGAGCACCCGGCCGTCGCCGACCTGCTGCGGTCCACGCGCGGCACGCTCCGCGCGGCCGTCGCGACGGGCGGGCAGCGGGAGACGGTCGTCCCGACGCTCGAGGCGCTCGGGCTCCTCGGCCTGCTCGACGCGGTCGTCACGCGCGACGACGTCTCCGCGGGCAAGCCGTCGCCGGAGATCTTCGTGCTCGCCGCGCAGCGCCTGGGCGTGGAGCCCGGTGCGTGCCTGGTGCTGGAGGACAGCGACGAGGGGCTGGCGGCGGCGCTCGCCGCGGGCATGGACGCGGTCGACGTCCGGCCGCTGCGCGACGCCGGCTGACCCGTCGCCTGCGCCGTCGCGCCTCCCGTCGGTGGTCGTGCCTGCGCGGGCTCGACGCCGCACGGCCGCCGCACGGCCGCCGCGCGGTCGCCGCACGGCCGCCGCGCGGTCGCCGCACGACCTGGCTAGCGTCGGTCCGGCACGCCGTCGCCCCGACGGCCGACCCCCGGGAGCCGCACATGGACGTCGCCGACCTGCTCGTCGAGGCCCTCGGGCGCGTGGGACCGGTCCTGCACTCGGCCGTCCGCGACCTCGACCGCGACGGCCTCACGTTCCGCCCCGACCCGGGCGCGAACTCGATCGCGTGGCTCGCCTGGCATGCGGCCCGCGGGCAGGACGCGCAGGTCGCGGACCTGGCCGGCGTCGAGCAGGTGTGGACGGCGCGCGGGTGGTCGCAGCGGTTCGGCCTGCCGTTCGCCGCGGGCGCGACCGGGTACGGGCAGTCGACGCAGGACGTCGCGCTCGTCGACGTGCCCGCCGAGCTGCTGCTCGGCTACTACGACGACGTCGCCGCGCAGACCGTCGCGTACCTGCAGCGGCTCGAGCCGGGCGACCTCGACCGCGTGGTCGACGAGTCGTGGGACCCGCCCGTGACGCTCGGCGTCCGGCTCGTCAGCGTCGTCGACGACGACGTGCAGCACGC